>Ga0206107_1000359_pt1 | contig 21448 bp, 15 predicted proteins | sample 2B0metagenome_FD_148652 | JGI IMG/M metagenome (GOLD analysis project Ga0206107, IMG submission 148652) | Enriched microbial communities from leaf-cutter ant dump, University of Wisconsin, Madison, United States - 2B0 | ecosystem: Environmental > Terrestrial > Nest > Insects nest > Nest dump...
TTATCAACGATGATAATTTATTTTACCAGGCATTGAGGGATTATCTGGACAATCCTGAATTTGCCTATAATTTCGCTACCACAGACGAGTTCCATGCCAGTTTGGAAGCTTCAACCGGAATGGATTGGGACAATTTCTTTGAAGACTGGATTTACGGCGAAGGCCATCCGATTTTCAGCATTGCCGTGAACGGAAATCCGTCTAACACAGATTTAACCGTACGCATCAACCAGACACAATCCAATAATTCGGTTGATTTCTTTGAAACACCTTTTGAAATCAAGTTCAACGGCCCCGGCGGACAAACTGCGACCAGAAGGTTTAACTTGACCCAGAACGGGCAGGTTTTCCAGGTTACGGATATTCCTTTTGAAGTAACCGGTTATGTGTTCAACCCGAATTTCGATGTGGTTTGCCGGGTCAATTCCCAGACTTTAAACAACAAGGAAGTCGATGTGAATTCTACAAAAGCTAAAATTTATCCGAATCCGGCACAGTATTTCTTTACAATTGAGAATCAACAGGATATAGATGAAATCAAAATTTTTGATGTAACGGGAAAAATTGTTTATAACCAGAGTGGTTTCAATCAAAACAAAGTACAGGTCAATTCAAATTCATGGCCTGCGGGAACTTATATGGTTCAGATCAAATCCGGTGACAGGACGCAGTTGATGAAGGTTTTGGTGAAGTGATTTTTAACCCTGTTAAGGTTTCAAATCTTAGCAGGGTTCTATTTAATTGTTGATGAAACTACTTGGATTTATCATATTATTTTCACTTTCTGGTTTAAATCAATCGGTGGATTGGACGATTTACTACGACAAAGAACATATACCTGAAAGTTTGATGAAAGTTTTGCAGGTTAGTTTTTCGAAAGATAAATTCAATATCGCCAATCCTGATGAAAAGTTTAACGGAACGGATGCTATTCTTGATATGACTCTCCCTTTCAAAAAATTAATTTTTTTAGCAAATCAAGATGAAGATTGGCGATTGCTTTATAAACAGGGAGGTTTTGCCGCTGCAAAGTTTTTAATTCAGTGTAAAATTTCAGAGAATGATTCGGTTTACAACTTCAGTATTTCAAGAGTTCCATTTGAAACTGAAACCAATGATTCGGTTTCAAAATACATAGAAGAAGGCAGATTAAAACCTCAATATGTTCCTGTAATTTATAAGTCGATGGATAATTAGATTGTTCAATGAAGTTTTCTTTTTACAGTATTATCCGGATTTTCATCGCGCTCGTTTGGCTTGTTAATGGAATGTATGCCAAACTATTGGGAATGGTGCCGCGCCATGAAAAAATTGTCGCGGAAATTTTACAAATTCAAAATGCCGGAACATTTGTGGTCATCATCGGCATACTGGAAACCCTGATGGCAGTTTGGATTTTATCGGGTAAATATCCGAAATTAAACGCTGTCATTCAGGTAATTGTCGTTTTAACGATGAACACCTTGGAATTTGTTTTTGCTCCTGAACTTTTGCTTTGGGGCAAAATGAATTTTGTTTTTGCTGTGCTTTTTGCCGGATTGATTTTGTGGAATGAATTTTACTCACCACGACACTGTTCTGATTATAAGCCATCCTGAGCCTGCCGAAGGTTAAATCGCTAACTATGTTCAATTTAAAAAACCATCCGTTTGCTGTTGAAGCGTTTTTTGAAAAATCGATGGTCTTGACTTATGCCTTTCCGAAAGAAAAATTGCAGCATTTAATTCCCGAATGCCTGGGACTGGATACATTTCAGGATAAATATGCGTTTGTTGCGGTTGCGGTGGTTCAGACAAAATCGCTTCGCCCAAAGGGTTTTCCTGCATTTTTTGGAAATGATTTCACGCTGATAGGTTACCGGATTTTTGTATGTTACCGGAATTCAAAGGGAAAAAGGTTGCGCGGGTTGTATATCCTGAAATCAGAAACCGACAAAAAGAAAATGGAATTTTTCGGAAATATTTTTACGCACTACAATTACGGGACGACCGATGTTTCCATTTCCAAAAACAATCAATCCTTGCAAATCAATTCCCTCAGTTCCAAAATCAAAATTGAAATTGCCAGAAACGATGAAAATCTCGAATTGCCCGGGAACTCGCCTTTTAATGATTGGAAAGAAGCGAGGCGTTTTGCCGGCCCGATGCCGTTTACATTTACTTTTGACAAATCAAAAAATGAAGTTTTGATTATAGAAGGCGTGCGTTCAAACTGGAAACCCGAACCTTTGGAAGTGATTTCGGAAGCGGTTGGTTTTTTTGAAGAACGAAATCTGGAAAATCCGGTTCTGGCGAATGCTTTTATAGTGGAAAACATTCCTTATTATTGGAAAAAAGGAAAAACCGAAAAATGGCAGAAATGAGAAAACCTTTTCAGGGCGTCGGCAATATTATCCGTTTCAATTGGCATTTTTATGTAATGGCTGTGGGAATCATTATGTTGATATTTATATTAAATAATTCATTTCAAAATGATTTTAAGCTAATTACAAATTTTATATTAACTTTTATTTTATTATCTGTTTTTACTTCGCTTTTTATTTCCTGGTATGTGTATGATTATTCCGGTTTGTATGAATTTGACTGGATGAACCAATTCCAAAACGCTGAAAAAGTGCTGAACATCAACGCCGGATTTGATGAAACTTCTCAGATTATTCAGAATAAATTTCCTGGTTCCGGATTGACTGTTTTTGATTTTTATGACAAACGGAAACACACGGAAATTTCCATCAGACGTGCGCGCAAGGCTTATCCGCCGTTTCCGGGAACAATCCATGTTAAAACAGATTTACTTCCATCAGAAAATGAAAGATTTGATTTAATCTTTAACCTGTTGAGCGCGCACGAAATCAGGAATGATGAAGAACGAATTACATTTTTCAAAGAACAAAACCGGATTTTAAAGCTCAATGGAAAAATTGCCGTAACCGAACATATACGTGATTTCCCGAATTTTCTGGCTTATACCATTGGTTTTTTCCATTTCCATTCCAAACGGACTTGGCATAAAACTTTTCAAAAGGCAGGATTTCAGATTGAAAAAGAAATCAGGACAACACCATTTATTTCAACTTTTATCTTAATCAAAAATGGAAATTCATCTTAAAATCATAGGATGCCTGCTCGTTATACTGGCGGGAATTCATACGGGCTTTGGCAAATACTTTAAGTGGAAAATGGAACTTGGGAACCTGAGTTTGATCAATCGCCAGATGATGCAGACGCATACATTTTTCATTGCGCTTACGGTTTTTCTGATGGGTGTTTTGTGTTTGTTTTGCCCGGTAGAATTGACAAAAACCGGATTCGGGCAAAAAATATCGCTTGGATTTGCAGTTTTCTGGACATTGCGGTTGGTTTTCCAGATTTTTGTTTATTCACCGCGATTATGGAAAGGCAAGTGGTTTGAAACGGTTGTTCACATCATTTTTACTTTGTTATGGATGTATATGAGCCTGATTTTCTGGCTGGCCGGCACTAATAGCCTGGGTTGAAAAAAATGAAAAAATGAAATCCAATCAGAAATAAGAGAGAACAAATACAGACAATAATTCTTCTGTGATACGATTTCTTTCAGTATTTTTGCCGTTGCAAATAAACCGAAAATGTCTTTGTTCAACGACACCCAAACCGCTTTTGAAGCCAAATCCGACAAAGAGCTTCGCAAAGCTTATACGCTGTTTAAACTGATTGCCAATCCTCTTTTGACGAAAATTGGGACGGTGATGTTCAAAATCCCGTTCGCAACCGGTTTGCCTTTTGTCAAATCTACCATCAGGAAGACAATTTATAAACAGTTTGTGGGAGGCGAAACGACCGGAGAATGCCTGGCTGTGGCAAAGGATTTATACAAATACGGCGTAAGTTCCATTATGGATTATTCCGTGGAAGGACAGGGATCCGAACAGGAATTTGACCATGTAAAAGATGAAATCCTTCAATTGATCCGGATTGCCAGAGAGAACCCGGACGAAATCCCCTTTGTGGTGTTCAAGCCGACCGCGTTCGGGAAAATTGATTTGTACGAAAAAGTGGGAAAAGAAGTTCCTTTGTCGGAAGCCGAACAAAAACAATGGGAAGCCATCCGTGACCGGTTTGATCAGGTTTGTAAAGCCGGATTTGAACAGAATGTTTCCGTCATGATCGACGCCGAAGAAAGCTGGATGCAGGATGCGGCCGATGGCCTTGCCAACGAGATGATGAAAAAATACAACCGGGAGAGCTGTATCGTTTGCAATACTTTGCAGATGTACCGCCATGACCGGCTGAATTACCTGAAAAAGATATATAAAAGAGCCGAAAAGGAAAATTATTTGCTTGGCTTCAAAATTGTCCGGGGCGCTTATATGGAAAAGGAAAGAGCCAGGGCGGAAGCAGAAAATTATCCGTCGCCTATTCAACCCGACAAAGCTTCTACCGACCGTGATTACAACCACGCACTGGAATTCATCATAAAAAACAACCACAGGATTTCACTTTTCGCCGGCACGCACAACGAGCACAGCTGTGAACTGCTCACAAAACTGATGCAGGAATACCAGATAGAAAACGGTTTCCATAAAGTCTGGTGCGGACAGCTGTTCGGAATGAGTGACAACATCAGTTTCAAGCTCGGCAGCCTGGGTTATAACGTTGCCAAATACCTTCCTTATGGCCCGATCAAAGAAGTTATGCCATACCTCATCCGCCGCGCACAGGAAAATACATCTGTTGCCGGACAAACCGGCCGCGAGCTTTCTTTGATCGAAAAAGAAATTGAAAGAAGAAAAGAACAAGCCTGATTTTTCTTAAATTGCCGTTTCAATTATGGCAGGACAACATTTCGCTGAAATCATTTTACCGCTGGCATTGCCGGGGACTTTTACTTATCATATTACTTCAGGTGAATTTAGTCAATTAAAAGCAGGACAGAGAGTTGCTGTTTCATTTGGGACAAATAAATTATATACGGGAATCATTCATTCTCTTCACCGGAACAAACCTGAATTATTCAAAACAAAACCAATTCATTCCGTTTTGGACGACGAACCTTTGGTTACAAAAAAACAGATTGAATTCTGGGAATGGATGGCGGATTATTATATGTGTACGCTGGGTGAGGTTTTCCGGAACGCTTTTCCTGCCGGCCTTCGCTGGGAAAGCGAAACCTTTGTAAAATTGCGGAATGAAAATTTTTTGGAAGATGATGGTCTCACAGAACCGCAATTAATCCTGCTTCACGCATTGTCGGAAAAGGGCATATTGTCGGTAAATGAAATTTCCGGCCTTGTGGAGCAGAAATCCGTTATTTCTCTTATTAAATTGCTTTGGGAAAAGGGGTATGTGCAGCTTGACGAGATGCTGAGGGAAAAATATACACCCAAAATCGAATATTATATAAAAACTAATCCCGGCTTAAAATCCGATGAAGAACTGTTCAATGAATCACTGGAGCGGCTAAAAAATGCACCCAAACAGAGAGAAGTGCTTTTACAGCTGATCGTAGAAGAAGCCCAAGGCCCGAAACCGGTAAAAGTTTCAAAATTCATCAGATCTTTTGGTGTTTCGCGTGCTGTTTTGCGTTCAATGCACGAGAAAAAATTAGTGGAAATTTATGAGCTTCAGACTTCACGTATTGACGAAATCGACCAGGAAAATGAAGATGCCCGTTTGCTGACTTTTGAACAGAATCATGCTTTAAAAGAAATTGAAAATCATTTTGAAAAATATAAACCTGTTTTATTTCATGGGGAATTATCAAGCGGAAAAACAGAAATTTATATTAAATTAATTGAACAAAAACTTAAAGAGAATAAAACCATACTTTTCCTGCTTCCTGAAATCTCGGTCGCTTCCCAGATGGTACAGCGCATCAGGAAACATTTCTCAGATTTGGTTGGGATTTACCATTCCGGGTTCAGCCAGAGCGAAAGGGTGGAATTGTGGGAAAAAACATTGCGCGGGGAATATAAGATCATTCTCGGAGCGCGTTCCGCCCTGTTTCTTCCTTTCCAGGATTTGGGTTTGATCATTGTCGATGAAGAACATGAAAATTCGTACAAACAAACCGATTCCAAACCTTATTTTCATGCACGGGATATGGCGTTGGTCTTAGCTGGATTATTTAAAGCTGATGTTTTATTAGGTTCCGCAACTCCATCATTAGAAAGTTATTATAATTCTTTAGAAAATAAATTCGGATATGTTTCGCTTTCGGAAAGATATGGGAATTCGGCGCTTCCTAAAATAGAGTTGATTGATTTAAGAAATGCTTTGAAAACAAAGGAAATAACCGGTGATATTTCCCACAAATTACGCGATGAAATCCAGGCTACTCTTGATGCAGGAAAGCAGGCGATTGTGTTCCAGAACCGCCGCGGATTTGCACCCGTGATGGAATGCCTGAGCTGTGGCCACTCGCCGTTCTGCCCGAATTGCGATGTTCCATTGACTTTTCACAAATTTTCAAACCAGCTGAAATGTCATTATTGCGGGCATTCGCAGGCGCGCCCGGCCAAATGCCCTAATTGCCAGAGCTTGGAGCTGACAACAAAAGGAATTGGAACGGAACAGATTGAGATACAGTTAAATACTATTTTCCCGAAAGCCAGGATTGCGCGAATGGATGTAGATGCGATGCGCAGGAAATATGCTTATGAAAAAACGATTGAAGCATTTGAGCAACAGGAAATTGATATTTTGGTAGGGACCCAGATGGTGGCCAAAGGATTGGATTTTTCAAATATCGGGCTGGTAGGAGTGATTCGTGCAGATTCTTTGCTGAACTTCCCAGATTTCCGGGCGCATGAAAAAGCATTTCAGTTGCTTATCCAGGTAGCAGGGCGCGCCGGAAGAAGGAACGAACAAGGGAAAGTTTTCATCCAGACTTATAATCCCGACCACCGGATCCTGCAAAATGTCACAACCTATGATTATCTGAGGACGGCAAATGAAATTTTATATGAACGGAAAGCATTTCTTTATCCGCCTCATCTGCGATTAATACGGATTACATTCCGTCATGCTAAAAAGGAAAAGGTGGAAAAAGTAGCTTCGGAATTCGTGAAATTGCTGAAACCTTATCTGGACGAAAAGCATTTACTCGGCCCGGAAGAGCCGTCAATAGCAAGAATCCGCAACCAGTTTATCAGGAATGTCCTGGTCAAGCTGCCGCCTGAAAAATCTGTGAAATCGGTTAAAAATCTGATCCGGCAAAAAATTGAAACGCTCCATACGGTTGCCGCTTTCCGTTCCGTCAGGTTAGACGTTGATGTAGATCCGTATTGAGTTGTTTTGTCAAAATTTTTTAAACGTTTCCCTGTAACTTTCGGCAGAAGATTTCTACCAATTATTTTAAATGTACGAAGATGAAATCCTACATTTATTCATTCATAGTTTTAGGAAGATGATAAAAATCCGTGATTTAAATAAATCTTATAAAATGGGCGCCAATTCCCTCCATGTGCTGAAAGGAATCAACCTGGATGTTGCCGAAGGCGAATTCGTGGCTATCATGGGTTCATCGGGTTCGGGAAAATCGACTTTGCTGAACATCATCGGGATGCTGGATACACATGATTCGGGGCTGTATGAATTGGACAATGTGAAAATTGAAAAGCTGAACGAGACCAAAGCCGCCAATTACCGGAACAAATTCCTCGGTTTTATTTTCCAGTCTTACAACCTGATTAATTTCAAAAACGTACTGGAAAACGTTGCCCTGCCGCTTTATTATCAGAAGGTGAGCAGGGGAAAACGTTCGGAAATCGCGATGGGTTACCTGGAAAGGGTCGGATTAAAACCCTGGGCGCACCATTTGCCGAGTGAACTTTCGGGCGGACAGAAACAGCGTGTGGCCATCGCGCGTGCTTTGGCGGCAAAACCCAAACTCTTGCTGGCCGATGAGCCGACCGGCGCCTTGGATTCCACAACTTCGCAGGAAGTGATGAAGCTGGTTCAGGAAATTAATGACGAGGGAAAAACCATCCTGATGGTTACCCACGAAAACGACATCGCCCACATGTGCAAACGGATTGTCCGGCTGAAAGATGGTGTGATTATGAGCGATGAAAGGATCGAGCAGGTGAGGGTGTGAAGAAGTGGTTAAGAGGTTAGGTAGTTGAGTGATTGAGGAAACCTAAATTTAAAATACTGAGTAACTAGGCGAATTTCGAGCTTCGAATTTCGCAAAACAAAATAAAAAATGTTTGACTTAGACCGTTGGCGGGAAATAGGGGCATCAATTTCGAGCAACAAGTTGCGGACGATCCTTTCGGGATTTACCATCTCGTTGGCGCTGTTCGTATTTATCGTATTATTCGGAATGGGGAACGGCTTGCAGAATGGATTTCAGAAAGAATTTTTCCAGGCCGGGGCATTGAATATGTACATTTTCGGGACGGAAACTTCTGAATCTTACGCCGGCTACCAGAAGGGCAGGCAGATTACACTCGAAAACCGTGACCTGGAATATCTGCTTGAAAATTATTCCGACAAGATCAAATACATTTCCGGGGAATACAACCAGTCATTGCTGGTGAAAGCCGGTGGTGAATCGGGTAGTTATTCTGTAAAAGGAGTGAATGAAACTTACATCAATATGGTCAACAACCAGATGGATGAAGGGCGGTTCCTGAATGAAAAAGACCTGAAAGAAAGGAAAAAATCGGTAGTGCTGGGGCGGATGGTCGTTAATGATCTGATGAACGGCCGGCAGCCGGTTGGGCAATACATCAGCATAGGCGGCGGCATGTACGAGATCGTCGGGATTTTTTCAAGCAAAACCAATGATGATCGCGAAGAAAGAATGATTTACGCTCCGATTACAACTTTACAAACCATTTACGGAACAGATGATTTACCTGTCATTACCATCGCGCCGAAAGACGGGATTTCAACCGCTGATTTAGGGCAGTTTGCAGATGAAGTAAAAAGTGATCTGAAATCGCGGCACAGCGTAAGCCCGACGGATCAAAACGGAATCCGTGTCTGGGATTCGTCGGAACAAATGAGCGGTTCCAACGCCTTTCTTTTTGTACTGACCGCTATCGTTATCTTTATTGGCGCGGGAAGTATTATCGCGGGCGTGGTAAGTGTAGGTAACATAATGGTTTTCAGCGTAAAAGAACGAACCAAGGAAATCGGGATCAGAAAAGCGCTGGGTGCGACACCGTTCGATATCATTACGCTGATCATGCAGGAAGCCATAATGATTACATTGTTATTTGGTGTAATCGGGATTTTAGGCGCGATATTGCTGGTGGAAAATATAAACGAAAGCCTGAAGGATTATTTTATTTATGATCCCGGCGTAAGCACGGCTTCGCTGGTCATGGCCTGCATAATTTTATTTTTAGCCGGATTTTTGGCCGGATTCATTCCTGCGCGTTATGCAGCGAAAATTAAACCTATTGATGCGCTGAGGGATGAATAGATAGTGGTTAAGTGGGTGAATGATTGAGTGAGTGAATGAGTGAATGAGTGAATGCCCTTCGATGCTTCGACTTCCTACCGACAGGCACGGCGCTCAGCATAGGCAAAGCTCAGGTTGACACCCTTCGACAGGCTCAGGGTGACGAAATGATTGAATGGATAACTAACTAACTATTTAAACAATTAACCGATTAAACAAATAAACGAATCTCGAACTTTGAACTTCGAAAAACAATATAATGAAACCGATAATATTTGACAGGGACGCCTGGTCCGAAGTTTATGCAGCCATCCGTAAGAACAAATTACGGACGATGCTTACCATGATTGGCGTTGCCTGGGGAATGTTCCTGTTTGTGGCTTTGCTTGGCGCTTCTCGAGGAGTCCAGAACGGATTCGATAAAATCTTTGCCAATGCCGCTACCAACAGCTTGTTTGTCTGGATGCAGCAGACTGCGATTCCTTTTGAAGGCTACCAGCGGGGAAGAATCCTGGAGCTTAAAATGGATGACATAGAAGCGATCAAAGGCAAATTCTCGCAGATAAAAATGATTGCCCCGCGGAGCGTTGAAGGTAATCAAACCATTACCTACAAGGGAAAGCACAGCAATTATCCGCTCAATGGAGACTATCCGGCACAGAACGAAATGTTCAAAAAACCCATCATACAGGGAAGGTTTATAGATGATGACGACATCAAATACAGCAAGAAGGTTTGTGTCATTGGAAAAGATGTACGTGATGAGCTTTTTCCGCCCGGAATCAATCCGGTAGGAGAGAACGTAAAGATCGGGTCGAGCAATTATACGGTTATCGGCGTTTTCGCGCAGCCTGCCATGTCCATCGGCCGGAACAATGAAATCCATATTCCGTTTACTACTTTTCAGAGAGTTTACAACCGGCAGGGCGTGGTGAATTATGTCATCATCAATGCCAAAGACAATGTGGACATTGTCGCATTTGAAAAACAGGTGAAGGATTTCCTTAAAGAACGCAAAAGAGTACATCCCGACGATACGCAGGCCATCGGCGGGTTTAACCTGGGAGAAAATTTAAACAAAATGTTCTCCTTCATGAACGGATTACAGCTGCTGGCGATCGTAGTAGGCGCATTGACCTTGTTTTCAGGCGTAATTGCAATTGCGAGCATTTTGCTTATTACGGTTTCAGAACGGACAAAAGAATTCGGGATCCGAAGGGCGTTAGGCGCGGTTCCGGGACAGATTCGTTCACAGATACTTCTGGAATCCATTGTTTTAACCCTGATTGCGGGTTTAAGTGGGATTGTGGGCGCGACATCCTTATTGTTTTTTATCAATACGTTTGTGGTCGCCGGCAAAGAAAATGAATTTCCGTTTATAAATGCATCGGTCGATGTAACAACTCTTGGCATTGCGCTACTTATTATGACGGTAATGGCCATGCTGGCCGGAATGATTCCCGCACAACGCGCCATTGCCATAAAACCGATTGATGCTTTACGGGATGAATAAATTAGTGGTTGAGTTGTTCAGTGGATGAGTAGTTGAGTGAGGAAAAAATTTAGATAAAACCAATGCGAATTTCGGGCTTCGAATTTCGACTTAACGATAAAAAGAATGAAAAAGGCGTTAAAAATTTTATTGATTCTGATATTTGTGGTCGCGGTGATTGCCGCACTGCTTTATATGTACAAAACCAGCACGCAGGAAAATAAAAAATATGAAACAACGGAAGTTATAGTGCGCGATATTTCTACAAAAGCGGTCGCAACAGGCTCCGTAAAGCCGCGCGAAGTTATCGAAATCAAACCCAATATCTCGGGTGTAATTTCTGAAATCCACGTAAAAGAAGGCGAAACGGTAGAAAAGGGCGAACTGATTGCCACGCTGAAAGTCATTCCCAATATGCAGAGCCTGAATGCGGCGCAGCAGCAGATCAATTCCGCCAAGATCACATTGAGCAATGAACAGATTCAGTTCAACCGTACGAAATCTTTGTACGAACAGGGCGTTTTGCCGAAACAGGAATATGACAACGCGCTGGCGAGCTACCAGATGGCGCAGCAAAACCTGAAAGCAGCTGAAAGCGATTATAAAATTGCCCGGACAGGGATTGCACCGGGGCTGGAACAATATGCCACGATCCAGATCCGTGCGACCATTTCGGGGATGATCCTGTCGATTCCGGTGGAAATTGGGAATACCGTTCAGGAAATCAATAATTTCTCGGTGGGAACGACCATCGCCACCATGGCCAATGTGAACGATATGATTTTTGAGGGGAATGTCGATGAAGCCGATGTGGGAAAGCTCAGGGAAGGAATGCCGCTGACCGTTACCATCGGCGCATTACCCGACGAAGAATTCAAGGGAATTCTGAACTATATTTCGCCAAGCGGGGTGGACACCAGCGGGATTGTCCAGTTCGAGATTAAAGCAGATGTGGATCTGAAAAAAGATATTTTCCTTCGGGCCAATTACAGTGCCAACGCCGAAGTGGTTTTGTCGGAAGCCAAAAATGTATTGGCTCTGGAATCCGCGCATATCCGGTATGACGACAAGGGAAGGCCTTATGTTGAGGTACTCAAGCCCGGAACCGAAAAATACAAAGACCCGGTTTACCAGAAAAAATTACTTGAAACAGGTATTTCGGATGGGGTTTACACCGAAATTAAAAGCGGGTTGAAAAAGAGCGAAAAAGTGAAAGTTTTCAATACTGACCTGGAAGAAGAAAATAAAGGCGGCCCGAGAAGGGGGTAAGCAGTGACTCACCTAATGGTTATTTGTTGATTCGTTCATTTGTTGATTCGGAATCAAAAATTTGGATTTTCAACTGCTGTCATCGCGAGGAACGAAGCGATCCCCTTATGGAATTCTGAATTTTGACCTCCAGCCGCTGTCATCCTGAAAAATTTCGCTTTCCAACCATTGTCATCCTGAAAAATTTCGACTTCCAAATTTGTCACCCCGAACTTGATTCGGGGTCAGGATCTTTCCGATTCAGGCCAGGTCTTGACTATATGAAAACTTCCTCCAATTTACGGGATCCTGAATAAACCCTCGTACCTCGGGCTTTTCAGGATGACAGATCCAAAGTAAGTTTGTCCCGAACCTGATTCAGGACAGGAAGACAACTGTCATGTAAGTTATTCATTCTGAAATTGATTCAGGATTCGTTCATTCGTTGAATTGTTTATTTGTTTATTCCGTCATTCTATCATTCATTCATTCATTCTGTCATTCCGTCATTCACTCATTCCATCACTCGTCAATTTGTTTCGTTAAATTTTAAATCATCATTAAGAATAATTTATATATTTGAAAGATTTTAACTTTCTTTAACTTAATCCTGAAAACATAAAAATGTTTGATATATAATAGAGAAAGAAATTAACACACCACAACAGGAAATTATGAAATTATTTTACGGAAAAGTTGTCCTGCCACTTCTCATATTAGTTGCAGGCTTTGCGTATGGGCAAAACACAGATTATAATTTACCTCCGGGATACAGTTTGGTACCGGGCAAAGCCATTATGGATTTATCCTTCAAATTAGACGGAGAAAAATTAGAGAAACCAATCTCTCCCAATGAACTCAAATTCCTGAAAGAAATTGATGATTCCGAGCTTCATTTGACTTCACCTGAATACCAGCAATACATACAGGACGGAAAAGCATTTATCAATGCACTTTCTGCCAAGGTCAAATCAATTTATATGGTGGACGAGCTTTGGTACATATATGCATTTGACCAGGAATTAAAGAAACAATTAGCCGAAATTCAATAAGAAATTAACACATGAGCGAGATGAAAAAGATTGTATCCTTTATACTGACGTTAACAGGATTTATTGTTTTCGGACAAAATTACCCTATGACTTCAGCCAACAACGGCCAGACATTTACAACCTGTAGCGGAGTATTTACGGATGACAACCCCAGTGGAAATTATTCCAGCAACGTAAGTAACAGAACGATTGTTTTTTGTCCGGGAAATCCGGGGGATTTATTGAAATTTGCATTTACAAGCTTCTATACAGAAAATAATTTTGATAAGTTGGAAGTTTTTTATGGGACCGACACAACAGGGGCTGCGGCCATGACATTTACTGGTAATTTAGGAGCCTTTGACTTTTTCTCGGCGTTGCCGGGTGATTGCGTTACGTTCAGGTTTACTTCTGATTCTTCTCTGACTTATGCCGGATGGTCTGCAAATATTAGCTGTGTGACGCCATGTTCGCCTCCTACTGCCGCTCTGGTTGATGATTCTGACGTAGATATTTGTTCTTCGGAAGCAACCAATCCAGGAGATTTAACGGTTGATTTCGACGCTTCTGCTTCCTATAGTAATGATTCGTACAGTGTTGTATTTTACGAATGGAACTGGGGAGACGGAACTACTTCCGTAACAGGAACCCCCTATGTATCCCATACTTTTCCGGATGACCCGGGATTTTATATAGTTTCTTTAAAAGTAAGAACCAATAATTATGAAACAGATGATCAGGGTTGTTTGAGTGGAAATACAGTTGTGAGATATATAAAGGTGCTCCCTCCTCCTAATTTTGAAGGAACTACAGAAGGAGCCTTCACCCTTGATTGTGGCGATACTTTTGACCTGAACGGTATAGCTTCTTCGCAGACAATTACACAAGCGCCTCCTTTAGGAAGCGGTTCTGATGTGGTGTTGCCGGATACCCAGAATTACCCGTTTGATTCGACAATAGACCTGACAGGTTATTTCCCTGCCGGTGCGACCGTTACTGCCGATTGCTTACCGGACGTAACATTCAACATAGAACATTCTTTCGCAGGAGATTTGAAGATATTTTTAATAGCTCCCACCGGGCAGCAGGTCATTTTGATGGACGGATATTCCACCGGGCCGGGTGGTAGTGGTAACTTAGGAGCTACTAAGCTGGGTTATTGTGTAAATGGGGGTGAAGGAACCGGCCCGGGATGTTTTGCTCCTTATCACATAGTGAACAGCGGTGGTTTAGTATGGACAAACCCCGCGTCTGAAACCACATTTACCCAGTCTTGTAGTACGTATGCGGGGCCATGTGAATCGGGTGATTATTTTAGGCAGAATGAAAATTTTAATTCTTCACAGCCTTTAACCAATTTGATTGGAGCAGAATTAAACGGTGTCTGGACTTTGAGGGTGATTGATTACTGGGCAATTGACGACGGTTATTTGGACAGCTGGTCGATTAGTTTCGCGGGTGATTGCTATTCTGAGCTGGAAACAGAAACACCCATATTATCAGGTGGATTATGGACAAGCGACGGAGGGCCTTCGGTGCCTGCTCCACAGGTCGTGACAAATGACCCGTTTACACCGACAACGATTGACCCTTGTCCTGGTGGCGCCGACTGTACAGGAAATATATTGCAAAATTCCACAACCGTTGGACCGTTTTCAAGTAGCGGAACTTTTACCTATACTTTTACAGTTGAAGACGAATTCGGATGTACGTTCGAAAGAGAAGTCGTTATTACTGTTGACTGTCCTTGTTCTCTGGATCTAACTTCTGCTCCGGAAACAACCGAACAGGCTGTTTGCTTGGGAGAACCTATTATCGATATAACTTACGAAGCGGGAGGAAGCGCGACCGATGTGGTTGTTACAGGATTACCTAACGGAATAACCGGACAGTTTGTAGATGGGGTATTGACCATTTCGGGAACAGCGACAGAAACAGGTACTTTTAATTATTCGGTAACAACCGTGGGCTGTGAATTTGATATTACGCTTGAAGGAACGATTACCATCAACGCTCAACCTGAAATTACTGAAATCCCTGAACCTATCCAGTTCTGTACAACATCAACCACTACTTATGATTTCGATTTGACACAAGTAGAAGGAACTTTGGTTGCCGACCCTGATGATTACAATATCACCTACTACACAAGCCAGGCAGATGCGGAAGTACCTTCTTCACCGATTGCCAATCCGGAAGTATATCCTGTTTCCGCGACTGCGCCGACCACGATTTATATCAGGGTTGAAGATGCTTTGACAGGATGTTATGTTGTAACAAGCATTACATTGCAACCGGGCGACGGGCCTACGCTCACGCCATTGAATAATGCTATCGAACTTTGTGATCCTGATTTTGATGGAATCTATGAAACCGATTTGACCGATTTGGATGATTCGGTCTTGAATCCGAATGTAGGATATTCATTTATATATTATGAGAATTATTCAGATATGAGCAATGACATTCCGATTCCTTCATCACAATGGTATAATTATGAACTGAACGGAATGCCGAACAGCATCTGGATTGCGGCTGAAAATGCCGAAGGTTGTCGTTCCGAAGCAATTGAAATCAACTTCATAGAAGGGCAGGGAATTAATTTGCTGAATGCGCCTTACCAAATTCCGTTCTGCAACGGCCAGCCGATTGACCTGACCGATTTTGAAAATATTTATACGACGGAAACCGGGGTTAATATCAGTTATCATACGACATTAATCAATGCGCAAAATGATAACAACCCGATTATGAACGAAACCAATTATACGCCTGCTTCGGTAGGAAGTGTAATTTATGTAAGGCTGGAAAAAGCAAACCGTTGCCCGGAAGTTGTCCAGGTTCAGTTTATAGCCGGAGCCGAGGTCACCCATAACGACGGGCCTTTTGACCCGATTGAATTCTGCGCCGGACAGACAATAGATATTACCCAGCTCGAAGGGGACATCAGTCCTTCATCTGCTGTGGTTTTCAGTTATTTTGAAACCCTGACGGCCGCCCAGAATGATTCGGGAGAAATAACCAATGTAACAGAATTTGAACCTGCCGGTGAAACAGGAAGCATTTTTGTCCGCTTGGAACAAAATGACAAATGCCCGGTAGTAGTGGAAATAACTTATTCCCAACGGCCGGCTCCGTCTTTGCAAGTGCCTTCGGAAGAAACCTTGTGCGATGAAGAAGCGGTAGAGGTCACCGCTACAAGCGATGACCCGGACGCCCTTTTCCAGTGGACTTCCACAGATGGGGAAGTGTTAACCGGCGCTACCCAGACATTTACAGATTACGGAACCTATACGGTAGTTGCCGTTGGTGCGAATGATTGTGAGAGCCAGCCCAGGATTGTAACCATTGGCCCGCCTGCTCCGCCGACCATTACAAGCATAGAAAGCGGTAGCGGAACCATTACGGTTTATGCATCCAATGGTGGTAATGGTCCGATGGAATATTCGCTCGACGGCGTGCTTTGGCAAAGCAGCAACCAATTCAGCAACCTGATAAATGGTGAAACTTATACGGTTTATGTGCGCTCAGACACCTGTGTGGTGACTTCCTACAAAATTACGATTCTCGGTGTTCCGAACTTTATTTCGCCAAACGGGGACGGATATAACGATGAATGGACCATCAGGGGAATTGAAGTAACGCCTGACGCTACCATCAAAATATTTGATCGATTCGGGAAAGTATTTGTCGATACCAACTTTGACGGAAATTATGTCTGGGATGGTAAGTATGGCGGCAGGGCGCTTCCGTCAGGAGATTACTGGTATATACTGGATGTTCCGGGCAATGGAGTCATTGTTCCTCAGAAATTTGTAGGCCACATTTCAGTCAGAAACCAATAAAATGTTAAAATAAACATATAAAATAATTATATTTGAGGGATTTGTTTTTAAGCAAGTCCCTTTTTTGTAGCTGGCACATGAAAACACTTTTATTCTTTTTTCAATCTAAATTAATTTTTGGGGTAGGAGTTGTTTTGCTGTTTTTCCCCATCCTGTCTTTTTCCCAAACCACGCTGGTTGCCGAATTAACCGGAAATCCTTTGAACACTACAGGCTGGACTTATTTAGGCGGCGGTGGTGGCGGCTACATCAACGGAGATGAATTTGTCTTTACAGATGACCTGACCGCCCAGCAGGGTGCAATTTACTTTTCGGAACCGTTTAATTTGAACCAGTGTAAAAAATGGCGGATTGAATTTGAAGCCAGGTTATGGGGAAACGGAACGCCTACTTATGGAAACGCTGACGGAGTCGCTTTCTGGTACCTGGAAAACCCGCCTGACAATTTTACAAGTGGCGGTGGGATCGGGATGCCGGCGAGCGCGAAGGGTATCATGGTCGTGATGGACACATTCAATAATTCCACTGAAGGTTCCCAAAGCGAATTACAGGTTTATTACGGGCAATTATTTGCTAATCCTTATGAAGACAATACACCCGGAATGAGTTATTTCAACACCCTTCCGCTGGGCGTAAATGTCAGGAATTCAAATTACCAGCCTGTGGTGATTGAATGGGATGCCGGACAAATCGTCGTAACGATTGCCGGCGTACAGATTTGCTCTTATTCGCCAACGCCATATAACGGCGTGGAAAACCTGACCGACGGTTATTTCGGATTTTCAGGTTCAACCGGCGCGGGTACGGATCGCCAGAGCATCCGCAACGTTCATGTTTATATGGATGTGGTAGAACTCAATACCGCCAATACGCAAATCGCGCAATGTGACGCCAACGGCGACGGCTATGCGCAATTTGACCTGACTTCCCAGGAAAATACCATTATCGACAATCCCGGGAATTACGATATCGAATATTACAGCAACCAGTTGAACATGTCCAATGGGGTCGAGATTTCCGACCCGGAGCATTATGTCAACGAAACACCGGGCGGACAAACGGTTTATGTGATTGTCAGGAACAGTGAGGATTGTTTTGAAATTGCCGAAATCGAACTGATTGTCAATTCCATGCCGCAACAGCAAATCATAGAAACGCAGTATTTCTGTGATGATGACGGTGACGGCGAAATCACGGTCAATCTAAACGATTACCAGAGCCAGTTCATCATCGGCAGCCTCATAGGGCTTACTTTTCATTATTACACGGATGCCGCGCTGACAAATGAAATCCCGCCGGCCGACTGGGCAAATTATACGATCAATACTTTTCCGCATTCGGTTTGGATTACAGCCGATAAAACTTTTGAAAACGGTGATACCTGTTCCACCAATCCGAAGGAGATCATATTTGATTTAGGAGAAAACCTGCCTGTAAATGGTGAGATTTTTCCTTTGTCTGAAAATGTATTTTGCATCAACGCAAATGAAAATATAATGCTGGATTTAACTGAAGTGGAAGATGATTTTACGAATGAAACGGGTGTGACTTATCAGTATTATGAAACCGAAGCGCAGGCGCATATCGGGGGGAATGATTTTATTCCCGATCCTGAAAATTACCCGGTGAATTCATCGGGTTCGGTTTACGTCAGGTTGGAAAAACCGGGATTTTGTATAAGCATTGTGCGGATTGACTTTGAAATCGGGCTGAATCCCGAAGCAAATCCGGTTGCCGAATTACAGTCCGGTTGTGAGGATGACAACGATGGTTTTGCCGAATTTGATTTAAACGATGCGATTCCCGGCTTGGTAACCGACGATACCGGCCTGACTTTCACTTATTATCTGAGCCAAAATGACGCGATTAACCATAACAATCCCCAATCATCAACGGTATTTATTCCTACGGGAACATCCGAAATTTACTGGGTGGTTATTTCGAGCGGAACCTGTGAAACCATTTCTGAAATCCACCTGGAAGCGATCGAAGGGCTGGAAGGCGTGGAACAGCAAATCGACCCGATCCTTGTTTGTGATGATAATTTTGACGGAATTTATACGGTTGATTTAACCCAGGCTGAGGATGGATTTATGGCCGTCACAACCGGGATTACATTTACTTATTATTCCGATTCAGGCTTCACCAACCAGATTCCGGCCAGCCAGACCGGAAATTATACGATAACGGGAACCACGACCATCTGGCTGATTATTTCAAACGGCGATTGTTCCGCCAGCAGGAGTTTCCAGGTGGGCATACGGGATTCGGTTCCGCATAATACGCCGCCGTATGAGCTTGACGGTATTTGTGAAGAAACCGAAATCGACCTGACCGAAATCGAATCCCAGATCACAGGGAATCCGGCTGTGACGATTTCTTATTTTTTAACGGAGTCGGGTGCGGAAAATCATTCAGGTGAAATCATCAATCCGGAAACATATTTGCCCGAAACCGATTCGGGAACTTTATATGTAAGGCTGGAACAGGAAGGATTTTGTTCGATTATCCTGCCGTTTGAATATGAATTGTCGCCGTTGCCGGACAATCCGTTCACCGATTTTCCCAAGCTTTGCCCCGGCGAAGAAGTTACGCTGGATGCAGGCGATGAATACCCGGATCAAAATTATCTTTGGGAATGGGACGGCGGCAGCCAGGCCGGCCCAGAAATCACCATCACCCAGCCGGGAAATTATACTTTGACCATTACGTCCAACAATAACTGCTCACGGGTCATTCCGATTGTAATTGCGCAGCCGGAACCGCCGGTCATTACCAATGTGGTCATTGGAAGCAATTACCTGATTGTGGAAGCAACAGGCCATGGCCCGTTTGAATATTCGCTTGACGGTGTCCTCTGGCAATCGGTTCCGAGGTTTGATAACCTCATTCCCGGCGAGGAATATACCGTGTTTGTGAGGGAAAACGGTTGTTCGCCGGTGGCAAAAAATGTCGTTATTCTTTTTGTTCCAAACTTCATTTCACCCAACAATGACGGGTACAATGACACATGGTCGCTCAGGGGATTGGAATTATTTCAGCAATGTAATGTTAAAATATTTGACCGTTATGGAAAAATCTTTGTAGATTCGGAACCGCAAGATGGAAATGTCATCTGGAATGGAAAATACAAAGGGGATCCGGTTCCGAGTGGTGACTATTGGTACATCATAATAACAAAAGATGAAAATTTCACCGGCATGAAATATGTTGGGCATATTAGCGTTAGGAATAGAGATTAAACACATGAGAAAAAATTTACTTATATTGATTTTCGGACTGTTGGGTTCAGTCGCGGCGTTAGCACAGGAAGGTTTACCATTTTACAGTCATTATCTGGTAGCGGACAAATATCTGATCAATCCCTCTTATGCGGGAGCTGATCCTGAAGTATTAAGCGTTACAGGAAGCTACCGGAACCAGTGGGGCGACCTGCCCGAAAGCCCCAATACGCAAACTGTAAGCGTTCATGCCACAGTGGTTGACCGGCTGGCATTTGGGTTTTATGTATTCAATGACCAGAACGGATTGTCGAGTTTACGCGGCGCCAACCTTTCCGCAGCTTACCATATTCCAATTAATAGCCGCAGGGATTACTATGACGATGAAGAAGAAGATATTTTCTCTTTTGGTTTATCTTATAATTTCTTCCAGCAAAAACTCGATTTAGATAAAATAGAAGTAAACGATTCGAATGACCCTTTGTTGAAACAGGATTCTTATAACCTGAACTATTTCAACCTTGGTGTTTCGTTTAAATACGCGGGCGCGTTTGGTGGCGTTTCCGTTTTAGATATTCCGCTGACGGACAATGAAGCCGTCGCAAACGGGGTAGAACCGTTGCCGACCTGGTATTATTTTATGCTGGGCTATCAGGTAAGACTGGGCGATGTAATTCGCCTTGACCCGTCCATCGTGATGAATCTGAATTCCAATTCGGAAAGGCAGTTAGACCTCAACCTGATGTCGCATATCGCTTTTGGTGACCGCCAGCAGGGAGTGGATTTGGGACTTTCTTACCGTCAGGATATAGACAAAAACGGATCGCAGGGATTGAGCATTTCCCCCATCATGAAGCTGAAAATCGGCGGACTTAAAGTGGGAATGTCTTATGATATCGGGCTTTCCGATATAGCTAAAGAAGCCGGAAACGGAATTCTGTTCAGTCTCGGCTATAATTTTGGAAACCCTTTCAACCCGGATTTGAGATAATCGGTCAAAGATATTTTTTCAACTCTTCCTAAAAAATACCAAGAATTAGGGATGTTTTAGTCCAATCGCCTGCCCTATATTTGTACCCATAAAGCTAATAGCTTTTTCATAGGTTTAGGTTGGTTAAGGTAAATACCCTCGTTTGAAGACGGGGGTATTTCTATTTATTGTATTCGTATATAATAAATAGTGAACTAAGCCCCGGATTTTAATCCGGGGAAAAAATT
>Ga0206107_1000360_pt1 | contig 21350 bp, 29 predicted proteins | sample 2B0metagenome_FD_148652 | JGI IMG/M metagenome (GOLD analysis project Ga0206107, IMG submission 148652) | Enriched microbial communities from leaf-cutter ant dump, University of Wisconsin, Madison, United States - 2B0 | ecosystem: Environmental > Terrestrial > Nest > Insects nest > Nest dump...
ACCCACCACAGGCACCAACCCCGCCTACGCGAAAGGCACACCAGCGGACCTGGCCGCGTCGTACTACCGCAAAAACACACCCTCGGCCCACTACTCCGGGACCGACGCCACATTCGGGTTCCTACGCGCCACACCACCAGCCACCGCACTACAAGTCAGTGCCAGCAACGTGTCCGCGGTCGCACGTGTCGTCACCCAACAAATAGCAACCGGCACCACGTACCTGTGGGACGAAACCACAGGTACGTTCATCACCATCCCACCCGTCGTCGTCGACATCACCAGCCTGATCAACGTATCGGCCGGCAACATTCACGTGCGGGTACCCAAACACCCCGACCCCAGCTACAGCGGATACCAAAACCCGGCCGGAACCAACACCGCGAACCCGTCCACCTGGTGGTCCACCCGCACCGTCACCTCCGGGGTCCTCGCACCCTAAACCCAACGAGCTGAGGTGCACGCAGTAGCGCAGTCGACGGAAGACACGTAACCGTCGCTGGACTTTTCCCAGAGTCAACCATGGGTTATCCCCAAACACGAACGGCTTGGCCTTCCGTTGAGGCTATCTAGCAGTGTCGGAGACAGTCCTTAAAGGTCAATGGTGGGGTGCAGGGATTGTGGTGGTGGTAGCGGTGGAGTTGTTATGCATCTTCGTCGCGGTCGGGGCTGGGGCCAGCCAGTGACAAGTCCAAGTATCGAACATCCCAGTCCGACTGCCACCGAGCTCAGCTATATGAAGATGATGCGCTGGCTGGTCTCCTTGGGTTTGAGGAATCTTTTGCTGACTGCGGCTGCCACAGCGAGTGTTGCGATGATCTGAGCAGTAATCCCATACAACTCGGTCAGGTTCATGGTCGGTTCCATTGAATACGTGTCCTTCACCAAATTCTTGGGACCATGATGACCGAGTACCTAGCAGGTTGCTGATGACGGAGGAGGACCCGCACGTGCCGTTGCCATTAGCGATCACCTTTGGAGTTGTCTTCGGAGCAATCTTGGTTGCTTGGTTTGTGTGGAGCTTGGCTTCAAGGACACCGAAAGGCGACGGGAGACCAGTAGCAGACGAGGAGTCCGTCAGCTGAGTACCTGGCAATACTTGTACCTCCGGGCGGCGGAGTCATGTGTGCCTTCGCGCTATCCCCACACCTCGTATTTGTCGCTGACGTCTAAGTAGTCCGTTCTGTTTGTCGCGCGTGCCACCGCAGGACCCCTCAATGCCAGAATTCGGCCAGGATCCGCACTGATTGCGTAGGACAAGCGTTCACGCTCGACCGTATCTGAGACCCAGTTTTAGAGCAATCGCGACAGTTTCGTCGGCCGAGACTGCGCATGAATGTTGTTCCGTAACATTCTGGGCAAGGATCGCGTTTACAAGGTTCGACTTTTCAAGAACGTCGTCCACGTGTCCCCAAGCCGCGATCCAGCACAGATCCTGGACGGGCGTTCTGGGGCGGACATTCAATTGCGTTCCGTCGTCGATCTCCCAATTGAAGGAAGCGCCATCTAGCGTGGGCCACACCTCCACAATCTGGAAGGCCCCCTGCTCAAACCCCGCGAAAACGACTTGAGCGAATTGGTCAACCGTGAACTCGCCAGCAGTCGACGACATGCCCAACCATTGTTGCAATGCACGTGGAGCAAACGAACTGGTTGCATCAACAAACTATGTTGCTGCCGAACTCGGTGTGGTGGCATCGGTGACCGCTTCGACTACCGCTGATAGCAGCGACCCACTGGCCGAGTCAGCCATTCCTGCCATTGCCCCCAGCACCCCACGTTTACCCTTAAAGACTTTCTGTTCGCCATGGTCGTACCAGTTGTCGTCGTAGTACAACGAACCGGCGGCAAGACATACAGCGTTGTCCCTCACCACAGGTCGAGGACATCGTCGACAGCTTCGACGCGAATACCACTAAGCCCTGGGTCGGTGGCGACTTCGAGCACCAGTTGGAGGTCGAGACAGTGCTGATAGTTGATTCCTCGCATCGTGTCGACGCCACCCACCCGACCATTGTCCCGCAACTTTCCCAGCGTTGACCATTGAGAACCGCTGTGAAGAATGACTGGAGCTGAACAAGGTGGGGCGGTCCTGGGTCTAGTGAGTCACGCGTTCCCGACCGCCGAAAGTGGACGTAGTCTCAGATCGTCTTGGCGCAGCACTGCCTTCGGACACAGGCACGCACGGCAACCCGCATGCCGTCCGTGACGAAGGGATCAACACATGACGAGTAAGCCTCGGACAAGCCGAATCAGTACAGACAGCGTGGTTGCGGTGTGCGCTGCATCGATTCTGGGGTTCGCGTTCATCTTCGCAGTGTGGATCTTCGTGAGTAGAGGCTGGGACTTGGACCGTGCTTTGGCAGTACTCACCGGATTGGCAGCGCTTATCGTCGGTCTCGCAGGCGGTCTTAGAGTCAAGCGCAACCTTGAAATGTCCAACCCGGCGTGGTCCCTCGATACACTCAACCTCGCGCTAATACCGATTGGCGCCTACGTAACTGCCCGCAGCCTCGTACCGGACTGGAACTGGGTCACACAATTAGTAAGTGCTGCCTGCGGTGTGCTGGCCATTGGTTCCGGAATCATCGCCTTCGCGAGGTGGCGCGAAAACTCGACCCTAGACGGGAAGAACTCCATAGAGTAGGCACACGACACCCACCGAAACGGCAAACATTGTTTCAACCACACATAGCGCGATGACGCGCCTCGTCCGTTGGTCATTTGTGTCATGAATCCAATGATCGCTGCTACGTTGGGCGAGTCCAACGAACAGCCAAAGTGATACAGCCGTCAGCATGAATACCAGGCTAAGGATGTAAACCCAGCTGGGAACGGTGTCGACTGATGAGCTCATTTCGCTGACGGTCCGAGGTATCGGACCACCATCAAGAGATGCGATACCAGTCACCCGGTCCGCCGAGACGAACCCCTCCTCGTAGACTGGCTCGTGTGCCTATCTGATGGCCTCACGTACGCCACATCGACAGCTACTGTTTGGACTGCACGATGAGGTGCTAGTCAGACGCTGGTGGTCATGACTTGGCGCGCCCGTCCCCGCTCGGCCACAGCGACGAATCCAGCTTCGGGAGCAAGGGGCAGCATGGGAAGCCGAGAATCCTCGTCCGATCTAGCCAACCGGCGCAACAGCTCCAGCGTAAGCACCAAGCAGCTTCCAGAGCGCCCCGGCATTATTGATCAACCATCGGCGGTCAGCTATGCCACCGGCGTCAGGCCGAACCGTGACCTCAACAAAAGAGTCCCAATACCCGTCGCGGAGGCGGCTCGACGAGTAGTTGCACGGCAATCCCCGCATGAGGCCACGTCTAACTTCACTGAAATCGACCCAGGAGTCGACCGTGAACACAGCCAAATGCCCCCTCCGGCTACCGTCGACATCTCGATGTAGGGCAGCAGCAATCTCAGTTTTAAGCAGCAGCGCCCTGTCGTGCTCAATCAGCGCGGAATCAGGCAAATCGAGGTACGTCCGTGCCGTCCCCAGATATCAAAGAACTGAATGCCGGCTGAAGTCACGTGCGCTCGCAGTCAGGCCCAACAGATTCCACTAAAACCCAGAATCGCTGGCTTCGCTCTTTTCTGGACCCGAGTACGTCTTATCCGGTCGGTCAGCGCCCGCGTAGTATGGCTCGGCCCAACCTCAGTGCAGTCCCCGGGGTTAAGTTCTTGGGCGGCGACGAGTGTGCTGATTCCGCCTTCGGAACTCATGTTGGTAACGACTTTTCCGCCGCCGGCGTAGGTGGCAATGTTGCGGAAGTCGTCGTTTGTCCACCAGAACAGGTGTGCTCCGATGGGCGGGTTCTTGTCTTTGGGATGGGAGAATCCGGCTTTGCTGGCGCGGTACCACTGGTCGATCGCCCGGCCCACTCTGTTGGCGCCGCCGTAGGCGGCATCGGCAAGTTTCAGGCACCTAGCCCTCCACCCGGCGCCGCCTAGACGTGCGCCGTGTTGCGTCGCAGCCACAGTCACCGGGTATGAACTCTCTGGTTTTTGCTGATGCGAACATCCTGGTCGACGCCATCCTGGAATACGACCGTACGGACACCGCACATCAGCTGGCGCAGCGTCGGGCACGTCAACCGGAAACCCAACTACCCATTCTGGACGCACTGTTCGCCTCGAAAGACCCACGGGTCAACGACCTAGCAGCCGCGATAGATGACGGTGAGTTCGCCACCAGCGACAACCTCCTGGACACCGTCGAACGAGTCCTTATCAAAGACCACGGAAGAGCACGCTCAGTAGTTGATAGACATCTCAAGGCGCTGGTTGCGTATCCAGGCATCACGTGGGAGGACACTTCAGACACGTGGTCTGATATTCGGGATGAGGCACTGACGGTCACGTGGCCGTTGCTGAAACGAACCGTGCCTGACGTACTGGCGGACATGGATGCCTACGGCCGGCGCGTCAACAGCAGCGACCCGCGTGTCGACTTAGAAGACCTCGGTGTGTGCACGACACTGGCACGGCTAGCACGCACGCACCCGGACACTGTTGTCACGTTTGCGACCTGTGACGGCTGGTGCGGTGTCGCAGCATCCGCGATGGCACCCAACATTCGCACCCGCATGTACCACCATGATGGTGGACGATGGAACGACCACACCTACACCACCCCAGCCGAATCCGCACGCACACCCCCAGCACACAACCCCCGGCACATCACCACTGTCCCACCAGGCAGCAGCCACAACCACGGCCACGGACGGTAGCCACCCAGAGCTATAGCGTCACACTGCACGAATGGTGCGACGTTCCACCATCAGATGCCCGAACGTGTGCACCAGCAGGGTGGAGTGCGCATAATCGGTATCAACAACTCCACAGCGACCACCACCACACAGGCCCACCCCCCACACTTGTGAAGGAGAATCAACCATGGGTGAGCAACGAAAGAAATCTCGTCGGGAACTCGCGCAAGCCGGTGAACTGTCCACCACCATCGAATGGACCCCAGAAGAACTCGCCGAACGTGAAGCGGTCGACTGGGATGAGCAAGACCGGATCTCAGAAGCCCGGCGTCTAGCCGGCTACCCCAGCCCCGACCGCGACGACGAGCTAGCCGGATACCCCGACCGCACCACAGACAACAACTAAACAACCACGTTCAAGAGCCCGCCACAGTTCCATAAGTGATGGGCTCTTTAACAATTCCGCACATCTTGAACCGGTGCGCATAATCGATACAGCAACTCCACAGCGACCACACACCACCCCATCATTGACTGTGAAGGAGAAACAGCCACGGGTGAGCAACGAAAGAAATCTCGTCGGGAACTCGCGCAAGCCGGGGAACTGTCCACCACCATCGAATGGACCCCAGAAGAACTCGCCGAGCTGGAAGCCGTCGACTGGGGGTGAGTAAGACCGTTTCGGTTGTTTTTGTCCCGGTTTATCTACGTTACGTGTGGTCGAGTGTGTACCTGTTCGTGTGCTATCGGTGAGATGGCGGGCACTGTATGATCAGACAACCTGTCACATGCCTTGGGCGTGAGGCGTGAAGGAAGGACACATGTACGTGCGCACACTACTCACCGGTCGCAAGGGCGCCTGCGCTGCAGGTGTGTTGTGCGCGGGCATGCTCCTGGCGCCGGCAGCGGTAGCCGCCGTATCACCGCCGGCCGCGCCATCGGCTGTAGTGGCCACGCCTGTGGCCCGGTCTGCTTCTGCTGTGGTGAAGATTGGGAAACCGTCCGCTGCCCGTGTCGGTGGGAACAAGGTTCGTGTCACTGTTGTGAAGGTGAAAGCCGCGAAAGTGCAGGCCCGGTTTAAGAACGGGAAGAAAACCGTGACTAAGACGGTCAAGGCTCGTGGCGGTACAGCCGGTGTGACTCTGCCCGCGAAAGCGAAGAACGTTGCGGTGCGTGGTGTGCGTGGCAGTAAGCATTCCGGGTGGAAGAACGTGCATGTGCCGAAGAAGAACACCGCCGGCACCGACACCACACCGGTCAACCCGCCGGCACCGACCCCGCAAGATCCGGGCTCGCCGGCACCGACCCCGCAGGACCCGGTGGTTGCTGCCCCGACTGGTGTGAGTGTGTCACCGTGGTCACGTGCCGCGATCGTTGCGTCCACCATTCCCGCGAACACCGCGGATGTGTTGTATTACGGGATCGATGCCCGCTACCGTCGTGTCGGTACCAGCACCTGGAACCCCTACCCTCAAGCCACCCGCACCAGCGGACGCATCGGATACGTGGCTATCGCAGGACTGGCCGCTAACACCACCTATGAACTACAAACCCGTGCTACCTGGGGTTACCCCTACCAGGGTGCGGCAACAGATGTCGGACCATACGGGCCCTCCACCCAGTTCACCACCCTCAACACATCTGTCGAGGGCCAGCCTGTCAACGTGACATCGACAGCTGACGTAACCAGGGTGTACATGGATTACTTATCGGCAGGCAGCACCCGTGCTGACTTCACCGGTAACACCGCCACATGCCAGGCAGGTACAACGTCGCAGGCATACCGCACCGATGTTGTCAACGAAATCAATGTATACCGTCGGCTAGCCGGACTGTCATCAGTAACTGAGAACACCTCCACATCGACGGAGGCGCAATCGACGGCACTGATGATGGCGGCCGCTGGGGCCATAGAGCATCACCCCACAACGGCCTGGCCTTGTTACACACCCCAAGGCGCAACAACAGCAGATCTGTCCAACCTCGCAATTAGTACGGGTTCGTTCAATCTGACTGCGCCGTGGAGCATCGACGTCTATATGAAGGATCCTGGAGACGATAACAAGGTAAAAGGTCACCGCTACGGTGTATTGGACTCCTGCGTATTAGCGGTCGGGATCGGTGACGCTTTCTCCGCGCAGGCGTCAGCCAATGCGCTGGAGCTGGGAAGTAATAGGAAACCGGCCTGCACGCGTTCTCATGCAGTGTTCCCTAACGCCAGCTACACCCCTATCGAGCTGATGCAAACAGACTGGTCCGCTGATTTCCCCGGCACCACCTTCACCGGAGTCACCGTCACACGCAACGGAACACCTGTCACTGTGACACAGTTGTACAACTCAGACGGCCGAATCACCTGGCGGATGCCCGACGACGTCATGACCACCCCCGGGGTTACCTACCAAGTCACTCTCACCGGAACCAACCCGATCACCTACCCCGTACGACCCATCACCACACTCACCAGCTTCTAACCCTAGGCGACTAACCAGGTAGCCCATACACCGAGCGCGACGTCTTTTGTATGTTGCTGCACCGTTTCGCGGTCACAGTCAACGGGTATGAACGCTCTGGTTTTTGCTGACGCGAACATCTTGGTCGACGCCATCCTGGAATACAACAGGGCCAACACCGCACATCAGCTGACGCAGCGCCGGGCACGGCAACCGGAAACCCAACTACCCATTCTGGACGCACTGTTCGCCTCGAAAGACCCGCGAGTCAACGACCTAGCAGCCGCACTAGACGACGGCGAGTTCGCCACCAGCGACAACCTCCTCGACACCGTCGAACGAGTACTTGTTAAAGAACACGGGTGGTCTGCTGGTGTCGCTGGTTCACTGCTTGATGACTTGGTTAAACACCCTGGGGTCACGTGGGATGACACATCAGATACGTGGTCTGATATTCGGGATGAGGCACTCATGGTCACATGGCCGCTGCTGAAACGAACAGTACCCACAGTGCTAGCGGACATGGATGCTCACGGACGGCGCATCGACAGCAGTGACCCACGTGTGGATTTGGAAGATCTTGGTGTGTGCACGACACTGGCACGGTTAGCACGCACGCACCCGGACACTCCTGTCACGTTTGCGACCTGTGACGGCTGGTGTGGTGTCGCGGCATCCGCGATGGCACCCAACATCCGCACCCGCATGTACCACCATGATGGTGGACGATGGAACGACCACACCTACACCACACCCGCCGAATCCGTGCGCACACCCCCAGCACACAACCCCCGTCACACACCACGACACATAACTGTCCCCACTCTCTCCACCAACCACACCCGCGGCCTCAGTCGATAGATACTCGGCATCCGCAGCACCAGCACGGATAGTTCAGCATTCCACCATCAGGAGCCGCCCGTGTGCACCAGCAGGTTGGAGTGCGCATAATCGGTGTCACCAACTGCACAGCGACCACTACCACACTTCCCACCCCATCATTGACTGTGAAGGAGAATTAACTATGGGTGAGCAACGAAAGAAATCTCGTCGGGAACGCGCACAAGCCGGCGAAATCCCCGACACCATCGAATGGACTCCGGAAGAACTCGCCGAGCTGGAAGCCATCGACTGGGATGAGCAATACCGGATCTCAGAAGCCCGGCGCCTAGCCGGTTACCCCAGTCTCGACCGCGATGACGAGCTAGCCGGATACCCCGACCGCAACACAGACAACAACTAAACAGCCCGTTAAAGAGCCCGCCACACAGCACTACGCGTGGCGGGCTCTTCACAATTCCGCACATCTGAACCGGGGTACATAATCGATACAGCAACTCCACAGCGACCACCACACTTTGAAGGAGAAACATCCATGGGTGAGCAACGAAAGAAAACGCGTATGGAACGCGCGCAAGCAGGGGAACTGTCCACCACCATCGAACTGACAGCCGAAGAAAAGGCCTCAATTGAAGCGACTGATTGGGCTGCGGTTGATCGAGAGATGACTGCATGGCGCGAAGCCGGTTACCCGAGCATCGACCGCGACGACGAGTTAGCTGGATACCCCGACCGCAACAAAGACGACAACTAAACAGCTTGTTGAGAGCCCGCCACACAGCACTACGCACGGCGGGCTCTTCAACGATTCCCCACATCTTGAACCGGGGTACATAATCGAGACAGCAACTCCACAGCGACCACCACGCATCCCACCCATCATTGACTGTGAAGGAGAATTAACTATGGGTGAGCAACGAAAGAAAACGCGTATGGAACTCGCGCAAGCCGGTGAACTGTCCACCACCATCGAATGGACCCCAGAAGAACTCGCTGAGATGGAAGCAACCGACTGGGATGAACAAGAACGAATCGCAGAAGCTCGGCGTCTAGCCGGCTACCCCAACCTCGACCGCGACGACGAACTAGCAGGATACCCCGACCGCACCACAGACACCAACTAAACAGCCACGTTCAAGAGCCCGCCACTTGTGAATCTGTGGCGGGCTCTTCAACAATTCCGCACAGCTCAACCAGGTGCGCATAACCGGTATCAACAACTCCACAGCGACCACTACCACACATCCCACCCCATCATTGACTGTGAAGGAGAAACCACCATGGGTGAACAGAAGAAATCTCGTCGGGAACGCGCACAAGCCGGCGAAATTCCCGACACCATCGACTGGACCCAAGAACAACGAGAAGAACGAGAAGCTTGCGATTGGGATGCAGTTGACCGAGAGATGACTGCATGGCGCGAAGCCGGTTACCCCAGCCCGACCGCGATGACGAACTAGCCGGATACCCCGACCGCACCACAGACGACAACTAAAAACACCCGTTAAAGAGCCCGCCACAGATTCACCGTGGGCAGGCTTCTCACGTTTCCACGTCTGTGGAATGGCCCGGCCACAACAACTCCTATTAGTCGCCGACTTCGCGTCCCAACCGCTGAGCAGCAGTACGGTAAACATGCAGCAAATCACGGTAGCCCACCGCAACGGCTTCCACACAGACCGCAGTCGCCTCATGCGGGAGCAAGCGATACACCAGCCGATAGCGCGGTGGACCCTCACGTTCGTCGAAATAGGCTTTCCGGCAGTCGCTGAGATCCCCAGTCGAAGCACGCCCTTCAAGCGGCAAACCCTCAAGTGAACCGTTGGACACATCCACCCAAATCTGGATAGCGCGACGCTGAAGATTGGGTGTGGGCAGTGATCGGACGTCGTCTGCGAAGCCAGGCCGAGCGACGCGTTCTAACGCGCGTTTGCTGCCCATCTACTCAAAGTCGGCAGCGTTGAATCCAAGACCGGTCACCACTTCACCGAAGGATTCACTAGGAGCTGGGTCATCCAGCCTGACACGGACCACTTCTGCCAACACAGCATCTTCAATCGCAGGCAGCAGCCGTTCGTACAGCGCGTACGGCATCACAACCCCCTCCGGCTTTCGGTGCCCACCGAACACGATCATGTCAGCAAGTACACCCTCACGGCGAAACCGCGAAACGGCGGCCGGTAGCTGCGAACGCGCCTCAGTCGTCGCCAATACGTGCACCACATCGTTCATGCCAGCCACTCTACCATTCCCGTACCAATAGTTGTACGTCTTATAGTCCTGGTTGGATCGCCCGGTCCAGAATCGACGTCTGTGGTTGAGGTAACGGTCTTTGGCCATGGGTAGACAGGAGTAGTCCCGCAGAGAACGCGCACAAGCCGATGATCGGTAGCGGTATGTGCAGGTTGTCTTGCGGTTGACGGTGGAATTCGTGGGCGATCACGAATCATGGGGATTTCGCGCACTAGGGACCAAACGCACGTACAGCAACTGTGTGCAGCCCTCGAACGCGGCTCTACTGCTATGCAGATATGCGTTCTTTCTGGTCAATGATTGCCGGACTGAAGAACTAACGACACAGATGGAACATAGACCACCCTGTGACACGACAGTGATCAACTCCAACCAGTCATGATCCCATTCGCGATAGCAATTCCACCTGCGACGATGCATACCCACCCCGCGAAGGTAAGACGATCCCGCCAAGGCACCTGCTCTGCTGGCCCTTGAGCTCGTGCACGATCAAGTGTGCTTGCCGCTGTTTGAAGGATGCCGCCGCCGATGACCCAGCAGGTACCGATGAAATTCCACAAAGCACCCAGTTGAGCGAGAGCGCTGCTATCCGGTCTCACTACTGCTACCTCAAACGTAGTAGTCGATTTACTGGCCCACGCGACTGCTCCAGCTACACCACCTGCTGTCAACACTGCGATCGTTGTGACCAATACGTACACCGCTTCACGCCACATGAACATGCTTTCCTTCCTGAAGGCGACGGCCCAGTATGTAACCGGAATAAGTACAAGAACGGTGATGATCAGCCAGGCGGGGAAACTCTTGGCCAGCTCCCAGACAAGATTGCGGCGCATCGGACGATCCTGGCATATGGACACAGCCACGATTGCGTTCGTCTGGGTAATCGCATGCTATATGTCGATCGCATACGCCACCGTCGTGTCATGGGCCTTGGCGGGACGCTACCCAGGTAAACGGATTAAGACGATACGATGCATATGGGCTTCCGTTGGTCTTCTCTGGCTTGGCCTTGTCGCATTCGCGGTTGTCGCCTGTTTATAAACCGCAACCAGAAGCCGTAAATCGTCCTATTTCGCTGCACCGGAACGATCGATGTGGATAAGCGCGAAGATACGCAGATCTGAACTCCTCAGGTGACCGCTTCCGCACGCCAAATAATGTACCCAGAGGCGGAGACCACCCCACATCAAGTAGACGCTACTTGGCACGAATGACGCGGAGAAACATCACCGTCCAACGGAAAACCGCCAGTGTCGGCGCAAACCCGCACGGTCGGCAGTGTGATGGCCCAGACATCAGACGTATCGTTAAACCTTCTTCGCCACTCAACCCCACCGGTATTTGACGATAGGCATCTGAATGGGCTGTACATCCTGCGCGGAACGCGGCGAGTTGGCAAAAGTATTGAAGCCAAAAAGACAACCGCCACGGTCGACCCACAGTTGCAAACGGAACGGCAGATCGTCCACTACTCCTGTGACACAGCCGCTACCGACGAGCTCTGTCAGCGTCGGACTAGTGGGGACCGACAGGATTTTCAATATGCCGTGTCCACTCCTGTTATAGGCGGCCTATGGGATGGAAAATAAGCTGACCCCTCCCCGCCACCACGACACCTAAGACCCACTCCATGGGCCGGGATCGTAGACGTTTCGTGAGCTAGCCGGAACGGTCGCGAACGTGAAACGAACGGTGCGTGGCGCGGCCTGGAGTTTGTTCTTCGAAAGAAAGCCACGCGAAACGGCCGCCGTCTGCTTCATTATCAGCCTTACTCTTTGGTACATCGCGTGTGCTATCGGGTCACCTACTCTTGCCGGCGACGCAACCTTCCTACCGCGAACCCTTGACGTACTCACCGAACTCCCCAAACTGCTTTGGCTTTGGGGCGTTCCACTTCCAATCGGAATCTGCGCCGCAGAGGCAGGTTTTCCTGGACGGGACGGAGTTGCAGCTTTGTCTTTCGGACTTCTCTGGGCGATAGTCGCCGGTGGAATCGGGTACGCACTCCAGTAACTTATGAGAATGTGGCGGTCAGTCCCACGTCACTTCTATGACACCTTTCCTTCATTGTGGCTTAGCACCAGACACTGCTTCGGTTGCCTTTAGTGACTGCAAGAGCCGGTCGTTTGTCCGGTGAACGGGATCTTCACCGGCACGGCGCGCCCGGCTGTTCGGGCGGGGCTGGTTACGACTGCGAACCCTCTGAACTATTTCTGTTGAGCAGGGTTTCGAAACCGTCCCAATGCAGCGCATGCTCTAGCGACATCAACAAGCTCGCCAGCACATTGCTCACACTCTGCGTCGGTGAGGAACTCCATCCACGGAAAAATGCTGACGCAGCCGGTGGGAAAACGAACCAGGCCAATCAGCGACAGCCGCCACCACACGTGCAGCGAACTCCAGCCCAACCCTATTACGCCGATCAGCTGACGCCGACGACAACACCAAATCCTCCTCGTCACGACGAGTCAACACGACAGTGCCATGAGCGGTTGCAGCAACCACCGAATTAGGCGATCTGAGAGACTGTGAAAACGTCGCAGGCTGGTCACCCATACCCATACACCCCATTGTTCAGAAGTAGTTCAGATATGTCGAGTGTGGTGGGTGGCAATTGTATGAAAGAGTATGAACAGATTTGAGTTGTAGAAACAGAGAGAGGCTGGCCCCTGTCCATGGACAGTTGGTTAAGCAGCGGGCTGCTGTGATCATTTCATGTTCGATTGGTGTCTTGTAGCCGATTACGCAGTGGCGGCGGCGCCGGTTGTAGACGGGTCGATCCACCATGCGATCGCGGCATGTTGCTCTAGGCCGGTCAGCCAGCCGTGGCGGCTGATGAACTTGTGTTTGAGGATCGAGAAGAAAGACTCAGCCATAGCGTTGTCCCAGCAGATACCGGTAGCGCCCATGAACCAGGCGATGGTGTTGCTGTCGCAGAAGCTCTCGCCAGGCAAATCGGTTTCCGCAAGGGAACGCGTGGATCAGCTGTAGTTGATCAAACCAGCACTCATGCGGCGAACTTCGGCTGCATCTGAACAGCCATCTCGTTGTACGTAGGTCACGTCGTTGGGTAGCCAAGAACTCTGCGTACCGCCAGCGAAACTGCCACACGCGTTAACATCGCAAGGTACGACAGGTCACAGGCCCAGCAATAACCGGCGCATTAGGTGCCATCACTTCACCCCACCACGCAGGACGAGGAATCTGCGCCTGCGCCGCAATCGACGCCTGCACCAACCGTGCCGCATCACTGGCCGTGTTCTGCCCACACACATCACCCACATCACCCACACCACCAGCGTTACCGAAGCGGTCACGTCGAAGCTGCTGTATACGCTGCCTGACCCGTTTCGCTTCCGTGGTCAACGGGGCCACAATTATCGTCGAACCAGCAGCAACAACAGCGGCCTGCTCCTGCGTTGCCGAATACAGCAAATACCGCATCGTCAACGCATCACTGTCTACTACTGTCCACGCATGAAGCAGCCGCGGGACACCGTCATGAGCCTGCGCGGCAACAATCTCCACAAAACCTTCAACCGGCACACCACCACGGGTCAACACCTGCCACTGGTCAAACGCGCACACCAGTCCCGCTCCACCGGCGCGGACAAACGCAGCAGGAACCTGATCGATCGACTGGCTGACCGACAATGCCTCATCAAGAACAGCGAAGAAATCCACACCGTCGACATCAGACACACCCGCCAGAGCGGCCAGCATCCCGCCACCGGCACGAACCTTGTCCACACTGCTGGACAACCCCGACCGTAGATCCACATGAAGAGAATCGGCAGCAATCGACACACTCTCCACAGACGCAACCCCGGCAACAACCGTCATAGGAGCAAGCCTAGAAGGCCTGCTCACACATCGCCGGGGACCAGTAGCAACCCCTAGCATGTCACACCCATACTGACCCATGACACAAGTGTCGTCACTACACACCACCGACACCGGTGCATTCACCGCGGTACTGCTAGCGCACCTCTGCTACACATGCGCGGACAGCGCGTGCGGGTTCAAACAGCACCGCTGCATCGACGCCCACATGTCCGCGGCTGGCTGGATACTCCCGCTCAACGCGTACCCATAACCATCACCGACCCACAGCGTGATCTCGGATCCGCTGGGCTATGCGCGCAGACGGTGACCGACCGGATGACACCCAGGTCAGTTAACAGCGCCACAAACTCATCCGGCCAGCCCATAAACGACGACGCCAGCACCCTCGCTTTCACACCAGCATCACCAGACACACCAGCAGCAACCTGTGCTATGAGTTCCCGCCGGCGTTTCTCCACCCGCGCACGCACCTTCACAGCCGGATCCTCACGCAAACTCGCAAGCAACCGCAGCGGGGTCGCCTCATGCAGCGCCACACGTGCACGAACAAACGAATCAGCATCGGTAGCCAACCGGGCCAGCACATCACGGCTGGTCTGGGGATTCGACGCGACAGCGAACCGCACCTCCATCGCCATGTCGTAGGACATGTGAGACAACACCGCCGACGGAGCACCACGATTGTTGGCAACAGCACACCGCATTCCCAGGTCACTGACATCGGCCATCTGGGTCAGCACAGCAGCTGGAACACGGGGGTTCATCGCAGCGTCTTCACGCACAACCTCCTTACGGTCAGACAGCAGCAGCACCAACGTTGCCGGAGACGTGTTCGGATTCGCAGCGACAGCGCTGCGCACAGACCCAACAGCATCGCCGGCAAGCCGGTCCAACACCTGCCCTGGTGTGCCCGGGTAGCACGCTAACCGCAGCCGATCATCACAGGTCGGGCTATCGCCAAACAGTTCCATGAAAATCTCGTCTGCGTAGCGGTCTGGGGTAAAACGAATCACATCCATACCCGCATCACCATGCCCGCAGCAGCCCCAGGGCCTAGATCACCATTGGTGACACAATGGCAGGTACTCCGCCACAACCTGGGCGTGGGCATTGCCCACATTTGAGACGACCGCCGCCAACCACCTAGCAGCTGTGTCTCCACACCCACATTGGGACACACCCAGATCGCTACCCACTGCCACACCGGGCACTACTGGTACACACCGTTCTGAGCAGAGCAGTCCCACACACGATCATGGCTACGTCCACACCACCGGCCAGCACCACCTGGCTGATCACGCACAGCAATCACCTCACACACCCCGCCGCACACACCCGGACCATTCGGCACACCAGACCACCACCGGGAAAGAGTCAGCCATGCAGGCGACAGCGCGCACATACCTTATCGCGATTGCCGCGGCATTGAGCCTGATCGTTGCGGGCGTAGCGGTGTCCACAATTAGTCAGGCGGTCGCGGAAACATCATCGAGTGTGCACGTACAGGCGCGCAAGACTGTAAAGGTACAGAAAACCAAACAGCGCACAGCCAAACAGCGCAAAGCGGATCGGAAAGCCTGCAACAAACTCACCAAACGCCAGCGCAAGAATCTGCGCAAAACGTTGAAGCGCAGCTACTTGACGAAAGCCCAGTGCAACAAGCAAATCCGCAAAATGCGAGTGATCTTGCAGAATCCGTCGAGCCCGGCCGGCAACCACGGCTACGCGAATCCAGCAGTCTTCGGGTTGTCCGCCAATACCGAAGCCGACTTCAGCGCAACCGAGTCCGCGCTCGGAATCAAGGCCGGCGTCGTCGGCGTCTTCACCGACTTCACACAGCCATTCCCCACCTACCAAGCAGACCGCGCCAAGGCTCGCGGTGCCGAGTTGATGATCTCCTGGGAACCGCAGGTCGCAGGCGGCCCACAGATTCAGCCGGCTTACTCCCTGAGCACAATCATCGCCGGTAACTACGACAGCTACATCGCCCAATTCGCTCGCGATGCGGCAGCGACCGGCCGGCCGGTGTTCGTGCGCTGGGCCGCCGAGATGAACGGCGACTGGCAAGTCTGGGCAACCGGATTCAACGGCAACGGCCCCGGCGACTACATCAACGCCTACCGCCACGTAGTCAACGTCGCCCGAGCAGCAGGTGGCAGCAACATCAAGTGGATCTTCAACCCGATCGTCTCGTACGTCGGTTCGACATCATTGCGTCAGCTCTATCCCGGCGATGCCTACGTCGACTGGGTCGCACTCGACGGCTACAACTGGGGATCGGTGAAGCCGTGGGGCTGGCAGTCCTTCACCGACGTGTACTCAATGGGACTGGCCGAACTCCGTTCGGTAGCCCCCAACAAACCCCTAGCCATCGCCGAAATCGGCAGCGCCCCGGGCGCAAGAAAAGCAGCCTGGGTAACCGACACCTTCGCCAAAGCCCGCGCCGCCGGCGTGCGCATGATGGTCTGGTTCGACCACAACAAAGAAACCGACTGGCGCCTAACCAGCGACCCAGCAACAGCCAAAGCCGCAAAAGCCGCCATCAAAGACAACAACTGGACCACCGGCGGCAACCAACACACCACAGACGCCGCCCTAGACCTCCAGAGTGTCCGCTTTTCACGCCGGTCAGAAGTTCCTCCACACGCACCCCAACCATCACATCAGCAACCCTGATGCACACCACCGTCAATACGTGGTACACCCGCAGGACAGGTAAGCGCACGACACGGCCGCCACAACCCCACGATTGCCGCGGAACATGAACAGCCCTGTGATTGGAGACGATCGGCCAACACACGGCCTTGCGGCATCCAAATGGGACAAATGGTAACCACCCGACTTACCATTTGTATGACCATTTGTTACCATTTCGCGGTGGACGATAGGGAACTGCACACGCTGCTAGACCAGCTCCGTGCCACAGCTGGTGACACGGCCGCCATCGAAGTTAAATCCGCAGCTGGTGGGCTACCTCGTTCATTACCAGCGACGCTGTCGGCGTTAGCTAACAAACCAGGTGGCGGAATCATCATCCTCGGGATTGACGAACGAACTGGTTTCCTACCCGTAGGACTGACCGCATCCCAAGCCCATACTCTCAGCCAAGGGCTGGCAAGCCAAGCCCGAACATTAACGCCTCACGTACAGTTGTCAGTGTCCACTCACACGATCAATTCCAGTGCTGTGGTGGTTGCATCGATTTCCGAATGCCCCACAATCCACAAACCATGCACCCTGCCCGGAGGTAAAGGGTACGTTCGCGCGCACGATGGAGACTACGAAATCTCTGACCTAGAGCGCCAAGGCTTCTTCACCCAACGAACAGCATCGAAAGCAGATCACCAAGGTATGACTGGGTGCACTATCAACGACCTTGACACAGACATCCTTGAGCGCTGGATATCATCAGTACGCAGTCATGACACACGCGGGCTGGGTAGGTTTTCTGACGACAACGAACTCCTACGACGAGCAGGCGTTCTCGCCGCAAATCATGAACCAACCAAAGCCGCAATGCTTGCAATGGGTGTATACCCACAACAGTATCTTCCCAACTTTGTTATCCGGCTCGCCTGGCATAACAATGAAAACAACTCCGGAACACTGCACGACACACGCGTCCTGACCGGACCCATACCCACGATGCTTGAAGACGCCATCGACTGGGCACGCGACGTGTTTCCCACATCTATCATCCGCACACCAGACGGCTCAGTCCACAATCAACCGCTCTACCCCCTATCAGCATTCCGCGAACTAGTATCTAACGCCCTCATCCATCGCGACCTAGAAGCATGGTCGGAAGGTATAGCGGTTGACGTGCGAGCAAACCGACGCCGACTTGTCATCACCAACCCCGGCGGTCTCTACGGGATCACAGTCAGCAGTCTGAAACACGTACACACGTCAACATCTAGAAATACGCGGCTGGTGGCACTCTGCCAACACTTAACTACTCCCAAAGACGGTAATCGAGTTGTGGAAGCGCTCGCGACCGGCATGAGGATCGTCTTTAACGCTGCCACGCAAGCACAGCTGCCACAACCAGAGTTCATCGACAACGCGATCCGATTCACAGTTATCCAGAGAACCGAGACCCGGTTATCGACTCGATCATTGAGCGGCACCCATACAGCAGTCTTGGACAATGCCGGTGACGTCCCCCGCACCTTGGCTCAACTCGGCGAGCACATACCTGTCGGCTATGAAACGGTTCGGCGAGCAGTGCGAGACCTCGTTCGCATAGGTCTGCTGGAACAGCACGGCGGCAAAGGCCGTAAAACAACCTACACCCGCTCAGTGACCGAACTCTGACAAATCCACGCACGCAGGTCTGACTGACTGGCAGTCGTGCGAACACCAACGAGCACAACCTAGAAAAAATAACAGCACCGATCACGCATGTGTTGGTTGTGTAGCCGCAGTCAAAGATCACGCTAGCCCACTCTGTAGGAACAGCCACCACCCCAGAGGTCAACTCGATGCCGCAGCTACCAGTGGTGGGGTGTACCCGCCGCCGGGCACGCACGCACAGTCGACACGACCACATCAGCGCACCGGGCAGGAACATGACACACACGGCCACGTCACCAGCACCACCACATATCCCCGCAGACATGCTGCACACCTTCGCCACCAGCACCCTCGACGAGTACGAAACAATCGCAGCAACGCACCCGAACACCGCACCGAACACCCTGCACTACCTCGCCAACACCAGCGAATCCGGAATCCTGAACAGACTTGCTACGCGCCCCGATGTCACTGGCGAACTTATGCACGTGATCATCACCAACATGCAGGACCGCCACCCCCGCTATTTCTGGAGTGGACATTCCTGGGTGACATCAGCAATCACTCACCCAGTGACCCTTCCCACCACCCTGGCTGCCCTGGTCGCACATCCTGACGAAGGAATCGCGTTGGCCGCACTGTCCAACCCGAACACCCCGCCGGATGCCATCCACGCCGCCAGCAAAGATCGGCGTACCGCCATACGCGTGGCGGCAGCACACCATCGTCACATCCCACGCACCGACCTTTACCGACTCGGTACATCACGCAACACCCACGTGCGCAACGCCGTCGACACCCTCCGCCGACGCGAACTGGACGCCTACACCAAGAACCTGCCCGAACCCGATCGCGCACACGCCCACCTACTGATCGACAACGGGTTCCCCGGCTGGCCAGAACAACTGGCCACCACCATCAGTGCGCACCCACAATCCGAGCGCACCCGAACCGTCACCATTGCAGCAGCAACTCCATCGCACTACGCATCCCGCAACAGACGCTAGCCGCGCTGTACATCGCACACTGGCATGCCAAAGCTGCGCATTCATCAGGTCGTGAACACAAGCTCTGCCACTAAGAGTTGACCCGTAATAGGTCATGCTTTTCGCGTGTGATCTTCGCCCGTTTCCTGCGACGTCCCAGAGTGCGGGCCTGTTCAGGGGTTCGGCGAGGCGCTGAAGCGTCCTCCGGCAGAGGCAGCGTGTTGCTGCTGCCGTCCGTGGCGCTCTGCCAGCGTGACGCTGGTGAGTGGCCCGTGACGGTTGACCGGAGCTGCCCCTCTTGCTGGGCAGCCAGCCGACGCGCCAGGGCGTCAGCAAGATTCTGGTTGACCCGTGCAGTAGCCGGGTCGGAGGGATCGGCGAAGCTCACGCACGCGGCCAGCGCGGCGGACGTGAGGTCGCGGTCCCAGGTGAGGCCGCAGGCGGCGCATGAGTGGGTGCGGTCGGCGAGCGTTTTCGGCACTCGTGCCCCGCACAGGCAGTGCTGGGATAACGCAGTTTGGCGGGTTCCGGCGCGCAGCATACTTCCGCCGCACGCTGCCGCTTCGGCGGCAAGCGCCGCCATGAGCATGCCGGGGCTGAACAGGGAGATGCCGCGTCCCCACAATCTCGCCCACGCCCGCATATCGACATGCTCGGTGACCAAAGTCGCGCCGTGGACGGCGACGATCCGGGCCGCCAGGTTACGGGCGCGGGCCTGTTTCGCCTGCGACGCGGCTCTGGATTCGGCGGCGTGCTCGGCCCGTATGCGTCGGTACGAGGCCGATAGCTGATCGCGGCGGTAGGGGCGTGTCGGCTTGCCCGCCGCATCGCAGACGCGCTGCCCGATCGGGGCCAGCACGCGTTTCGGGGCGAGTCCGGCGGCGGCGCGGCGAGTTGCACGTTCAGCTTGCCGCTTGCCGAGCTGATACTGATCGGCGTTGCTGTTGCGGCGGGAGCGGTCCAGGGCTTTCTGCCGCTGCCGTGCTTTACGGTCGGCGTGCTCGGCTGCTGCTTTCTGCGCGTCTGTGACGCTCACGTAGTCGGCTTCAACCGGGCCGTCGCCGATTCTCGGCGCGGACACCACAGCCAGTTTCGAGACGTTCCCGTCGATTCCAGCGACTCTTCCGACCGCGACAGCGGCACGGCGTTGCCGGGTCGAGTCGGGCTGATAGCCGGGGCCGAGGATCATCAGGTGCACGTAATACCGCCAGCCGCCGCACGCTTTGCGGTCCCGCACCCGCACCAAGTCCAATCTTGTGCCAGCGGCTCGGATCAGCCAGGAAATGGATCAGATGCCTCCACTGGCCCGCGCCTTGCGGTAAGCGTACCGGCAGCACGAGATCGCCTTTCGGCAAGACCGTAAAGACAACCGCCAAAGGCCCGTTATAGGCCCGCCAGTCCGCCTTCCTGCCATTGCGCGGCGGCATAGGTGAGGGCATTCGCTGCGGCTGCGCGATCAGCGACGCGCCTGCGGGCAGTGCCGCCGCGTCAGCGGCGGTTATGACTGTCTCCGGCAAGTCCGGGCTTCGGAAAGCGTTCAAGTGATCGTCGAGAGTGCCGACCAGGCGGAACGTTTCCCACGTCGGCGTCGTCTTCGTATGGCTACGCGCCCGGCCAGGTATCCGCGCGAAATCGAACCAGTCCCCGATCTTCGGCGCGCCGTGCCATTTCCCGGACGAGTCCGGGAACAAGTGCCGATCTGCCGAGTTCCACACCTCGCCGGCGATGTGCAGGCCGAGCGCTTTCGTCAGATGATCGCGCATCCAGCCGCAGTCCTCGATGTGCCGCTTCGCGGCCAGTTCAAGCCCCGCACGGGATAGGCCCAGCCGCCCGCGCACCTCCTTGGGATCATCCTTGCGCGAGTCTGAATGCCGCCAGTAGGCGGCGCAGCGGTTGCGGGCGTCGGACTGGACCGCTCGGCGCAGCCGGAACGCGGCCTCCCACATGGATTCGACCCGGCC
>Ga0206107_1000364_pt1 | contig 21148 bp, 13 predicted proteins | sample 2B0metagenome_FD_148652 | JGI IMG/M metagenome (GOLD analysis project Ga0206107, IMG submission 148652) | Enriched microbial communities from leaf-cutter ant dump, University of Wisconsin, Madison, United States - 2B0 | ecosystem: Environmental > Terrestrial > Nest > Insects nest > Nest dump...
CCGATCTACTGCAGGGACTCCGCGTATTAGGCGGCAAAGCAGGGCTGGGACTTGTCCGTGGCGCTGCTACCTCTGAACATGTAATTTTACATAATATACATTATGCGAAATTATAGATGCCGGCTGAGAGGTGCCGCATAACGCCTGCTTCCTCCCGCTCTACTGCTTCGGTTAGCGCAAAGCAGCCCGTATCGTGACATGGCAGACTATGCCGGATTTGAGGCCAAGGGCCTTGGTGCAACCTTCATGCAATTGACCGGACTCGGCATCTATTCGTATTCCCAGGCTGCCCGGCTCGCTGGCGTGCAGCCGGCCGAGTTGCGCCGCTGGTTGCGTGGATATGAAAGTGGCAAGGGCGAACACAGTCACTCGCACCCTCCACTTTGGACGTCCGAGCTGGCTGATGCCGGCATCGATGGCCTGAGCTTCCACGACTTGCTGGAGGTTCGCTTCGTCAAGCAGTTCCGCAAGCTCGAAATCAGCTTGCAGGCCATCCGCATTGCCGCCGCCAATGCACGCGAAATACTGGGCAGCCCCTATCCCTTCACCTGCAAGGGCTTCCAGACCGACGGCAAGAGCATCTTTGCCGATGCAATGCGGGAAACCGGCGAAACCGAATTGCTCGACCTGCTCAAGCGGCAATATGTGTTCGACAAGATCGTGCGCCCGTCGCTGTATGCCGGTATCGAATTCGGTGCCGATGAGCGTGCGGCACGCTGGTATCCCATGGAGCGCAGCAAGAGCGTGGTACTCGACCCCGACTTGGCATTTGGCAAGCCGGTCGTGACGGAAGTCGGGCTGCGCACGGACATCCTGCATGACGCATGGATGGCCGAGGACAAGGACAAGCAGCGGGTGGCGCGCTTGTACGACGTACCGGTGGCTGCCATCGAAGCAGCCATCCGCTTCGAGCAGCAACTGGCTGCGTGAGGTTGATGCTCGACAACAACCTTCCGCCAGCGCTCGCCGCTGCGCTCAGTCATCTCAGCACGGGGCAATGGGGCGGCGATCATCAGGTCAGCCATCTGCGCGATCGTTTCCCTGCCAACACCCCGGATACGGAGTGGATCACTGCGCTTTCGCGAGAGGGCGGCTGGACCGTGGTGACGCACGATCGCTTCAACAAGGGCCTGGAGCGCGAAGTGCTGAAACGCGCCGATATCAAGGTTTTCCTGCTCGACAAGAGCTGGACGCACCAGAACTTCTGGGCCAAGGCGGAAAACCTTGTCCGCTGGTGGCCAGCCATCGTGGAGCAGGCTGAGCGCATTCGTGGCGGCGCCGCATTTCGCGTGCGCTGGAGATTCAGCGGCAAAGGTCAGTTCGAGCAGATCACGCTTTGAACCGGGCCTAGCCTCGTCAGCCAATGCCGTATCATCGCCAGGCAATTTCAGGCGCAAGGGGATCGCCTTGGGTAGTACGTCGGCCGAGAGCAATTTCTGGTTTCTGCGTGAGCATGACCCGGTCTTTCTGACGCTGGCCACGATGGCCGAGCAGGTCTTTGCCGCTGATCCCAACACCACGCTGATCAAGCTGCGCCAGTTGGGCGAGGCGTTCGCGCAGGACATGGCGGGACGGGTTGGCATCGTGGTGGACGAGCGGCTGTCGCAGGCGGATCTCATCCATCAGCTGTCGCGCGAGTTGCGGCTGGATCCGCGCATTCGCGAGTTGTTCCACGTGCTTCGGGTGGAGGGCAACAAGGCCACGCACGGCTTTTCCACGCAGCATCGCGAGGCGATGGACGGGCTGAAGGTGGCCCGTGAACTGGCGATCTGGTATCACCGCGCGTTCGGCAAGCATGCGGCGGATTTCAAGCCCGGGCCGTTCCTTTCACCGAAAGACCCCACTGCCCCGCTGCGCGAAGTCCAGGCGGAGCTGCAGCAACTGAAGGCCGAGCTGGATGCGGAGCGCAAGGCCCACGACGAGAGCCAGCGGCTGGCGGAACTGCAGCAGGAGCAGGCCGATCTCAACGCCGCACTGGCCGAGGCGATGGATGTCGAGGCACGCGAGCAGGCCGCGCTGGTGGCCGAGCGTGAGCGCGAGCTGCAAAAGCTGCGCACCGAATTCGACCAGCGCATCGCCCAGCTGTCGCAAGCCACGCAAACGCAGAGCGACGACGCCACCAAGGTGCAGGCCGCCACCCAGCGCGCCAGCCAGGGTTTCGACCTCACCGAAGACCTCACCCGCATCCTGATCGACCAGCAACTGCGCGACGCCGGCTGGGAAGCCGATTCAGGCGAACTCACCCACGCCAAGGGCGTGCGCCCCGAGAAAGGCGTCAACCGCGCCATCGCCGAATGGCCGACCCGCGTGCCCAACGAGAAGGCCGACTACGTGCTGTTCAGCGGCCTGGTGCCGGTGGCCATCGTCGAGGCCAAGCGCAAGCGCATCAACATTGCCGACCGCATTCCGCAGGCCGAGCGTTATGCCCGCAACCTCGTGCCCTCCCCTGACCTGCAGCCGGCCTGGCAAAGCGTCGGGCTGGTCGCGCCCTGGGCCGATGGCGAAGGGCACAGTTTCCAGGTGCCGCTGGCGTTTGCCTGCAATGGCCGGCCTTACATCAAGCAGCTGGCCGAGCAGTCCGGCATCTGGTTTCGCGACCTGCGTCGCCCGTCCAACCTGCGCCGGCCGCTGCAAGGCTTCCACACGCCCGATGGCATCGCCGACCTGCTCCGCCGCGATGTCGATGCCGCGCAGGCGCGGCTGGCCGGCGAGGACATGGCCTACCTGCACCTGCGTGATTACCAGCAGCGCGCGATCAGCGCCGTCGAGGACGCCATCGCCGCCGGCCATCGCCAATGCCTGCTGGCCATGGCCACCGGCACCGGCAAGACCCGCACCATCATCGGGCTGATCTACCGCCTGCTGAAAACCGAGCGTTTCCACCGCGTGCTGTTTCTGGTTGACCGCTCGGCGCTGGGCACGCAGGCCCACGAAGCCATGGGCGACATGCGGCTGGAGCAGAACCAGACGCTGGCGCAGATCTACAACCTGGACGGCCTGAAGGACACCACCACGGCGGACGAATCGCGCGTGCAGGTGGCTACCGTGCAGGCGATGGTGCGGCGCATTTTCCAGTCGGATACCCCGCCGGCGATCGACACCTTCGACTGCATCATCGTCGACGAGGCCCACCGCGGCTACACGCTGGACCAGGAGATGACCGAAGGCGAGCTGGCCGTGCGCGAGCACGCGCAATACCTGTCGCAATACCGCCGCGTACTGGACTATTTCGACGCCCACCGCATCGGCCTCACCGCCACGCCGGCCAAGCACACCACCGACATCTTCGGCAAACCCGTCTACACCTACAGCTACCGCGAGGCGGTGGCCGACGACTGGCTGGTCGACCACGAGCCGCCGATCCGCTACGAAACCGTGCTCAACACCGGCGGCATCCATTTCGAGCGCGGCGAGCAGGTCCACGTGGTCAACACGCAAACCGGCGAGGTGGACACCACCGAGCTGGAGGACGACCTGGACTTCAACGTCGACTCGTTCAACCGCCGCGTGATCACCCCGGCCTTCGATCAGGTTATCTGCGAGCAACTGGCCAAGGAGCTGGATCCGGACGGCGACGAGAAAACGCTGATCTTCTGCGTCAGCCAGCAGCACGCCGAGCGCGTGAAAAACCTGCTCGACGACGCCTTCAAGGCCGTCCATGGCCAGCAATACAACCAGGCCAGCGTGGCCGTGATCACCGGCCGCAGCGACAAGCAGGACGAGCTGGTGCGCCGCTACAAAAACGAGCGCCACCCCAACATCGCCATCACCGTCGACCTGCTGACCACCGGCATCGACGTGCCGCCGATCAGCAACCTGGTGTTCATGCGCCGGGTACGCTCGCGCATCCTCTACGAGCAGATGAAGGGCCGCGCCACGCGCCGCTGCGACGACATCGGCAAAACCGTGTTCCGCATCTACGACCCGGTGGACCTGTACGCCGCGCTGGAAGACGTGGACACCATGAAGCCGCTGGTGAAAGACCCCAACGTCCGCATCACGCAATTGCTGGACGAGCTGGACGACCCGCGCAGCCTGTCCGCTCCCGGCAGCCGCCCCGACACCAGCCACGCCCACGACGTGCTCGACCAGCTCTGCCAGAAAATGATGCGCGTGCTGCGCAAGGCTGCGCACCGTGCCGAGACCAAACCCGAGCTGCGCAACAAGCTGGGCCTGCTGGAGGAAAGCTGGGGCGTGCCGCCCGCCCGACTGCACACCCACCTGCACACGCTGGGGCCGCAAGCCGCCGCCGATTTCATCCGCCAGCACCCGCTGCTGCCGCAACAACTGGCCGAAGTCGGCGCCCTGCTCGGCACCTACCAATACCCGGTGATCTCCAGCCACGACGACGAACTGATCGACCGCCAGCAGAACTACGGCGTGCACGAAAAGCCGGCCGACTACCTGTCCAGCTTCGACGACTTCATCCGCGACAACCTCAACAAGTCAGCGGCGCTGAGCGTGGTGGTGTCGCGCCCGCGCGACCTCACCCGCGCCCAGCTCAGGGAAGTGCGCCTGCTGCTCGACCAGCACGGCTACAGCGAGGCCAACCTGCGCGGCGCCCTGCGCGAAAGCACCCAGCAGGAAATCGCCGCCAGCATCATCGGCCACATCCGGCGCGCCGCCCTGGGCGAGGCACTGGTGCCGTTTGACCAGCGCGTGGCGCGCGCCATGCAGGCCATCTACACCCAACACCCGTGGACACCCATCCAACGACGCTGGCTGGATCGCCTGGCCCAGCAACTGGTGCATGAAGTGGTGATGGACCGCGAGGTAGTGCAGCGCAATTTCGACGCCGACGGCGGCGCGCCAAGACTGGACAAACTGCTCGACGGCCAGCTCGACCAAGTACTGGCCGCCATCAGCGAGCACCTGTGGGACCAGGCCGGCTGATGGCTTGGCACTCCGCCTTTGCTCGTCATCCCAGCGAAGGCTGGGATCCAGCGCCTCCGGCCGCGGAAAGACAAAGACACTGGATTCCTGCCTTCGCAGGAATGACGGGCAAAAAGCCAACCACCCCGCTATTGCTCGTCATCCCAGCGAAAGCTGGGATCCAGCGCCTTCAGGCCGCCGGAGGAAAAGTCACTGGACGACCAGACATTCGTCTGTTGAAAGGCCCCTCCTGCCTTCGCGGGAATGACGGGAAATGGCCAGGCACCCTGCCCTTGCTCGTCATCCCAGCGAGGTGCTTTTCAACAGACGAATGTCTGGTCAAGCTCGGATCCAGCGCCTCCGGCCATGGAAAGACAAAGGCACTGGATTCCTGCCTTCGCAGGAATGACGGGCAAAAAGCCAACCACCCCGCTTTTGCTCGTCATCCCAGCGAAGGCTGGGATCCAGTGCCTCCGGCCGCGGAAAGACAAAGACACTGGATGACCAGACATTCGTCTGTTGAAAGGCCCCTCCTGCCTTCGCAGGAATGACGGGCAAAAAGCCAACCACCCGCTTTTGCTCGTCATCCCAGCGAAGGCTGGGATCCAGCGCCTCCTGGCCGCGTCAAGACAAAGTCACTGGATTCCTGCCTTCGCAGGAATGACGGGCAAAAAAGCCCATGGTCATGCCCCCCGCCACTGCAAATGAGCCAAATACCCGCTATATTCGGCTCACTCCATGAGCCGAATGGCTCTCGCAATCGGCTCACCAAACACCCCTGATGACCTCGCCCCGCTGGATCTGGCAGCACCCCGACTGGCCCCGTTTCACCTGGGACGGCGCCGCGCTGGGCGGTCTGCTGCGTGATTGCCAGCAGTTGCAGGGCCAGCTGCTGGGCATGGCCGGCGCTGCTGCCAACGATCTGCAGGCGGAAGACGCGCTCGACACTCTGCTCTCCAACATCGTCAATTCCTCGGCGATCGAGGGCGAGCGGCTGGACGTGGGTTCGGTGCGCTCCTCGCTGGCGCGCCGGCTGGGTGTGGCCGAGCAGGATCATCGCCGCACCACAGCCCACGCCGAGGCTCTGGCCGAGCTGATGTTCGACGCCACGCGCCATGCCGACACGCCGCTGGATCTGCCGCGCCTGCTGCAATGGCACCGCTGGCTGTTCACTGCCAGCGATGCCCTGCTCCCTGCCCGCCTGCGCGTGGGTGAACTGCGCGGCCCCGAGCCCATGCAGGTGGTTTCGGGGCGCATCGACCGTCCCACCGTGCATTTCGAGGCGCCGCCCCGTGACGGGCTGGAAGCGCAACTGGCCGGCTTTCTGGACTGGTTCGCCAGCTCGCGCCAGGACGCCACGCTCGATCCCCTGCTGCGCGCCGGCATCGCCCACTTCTGGTTTGTCACCCTGCACCCGTTCGACGACGGCAACGGCCGCCTCACCCGCGCCCTGACCGACCTTGCGCTGGCCCAGGCGCAGCCGCAGGCGATCCGCTTCCACGCCATGTCGGCCAGCATCCTCGCCGACCGTGCCGGCTATTACCGCGTGCTGGAAACCACCCAACAAGGCGGCCCGGACATCAGCGCGTGGCTGCACTGGTTTCTCACCACCCTGCACCACAGCCTGGCCGACGCCCTGCACCGCATCGACCGCGTGCTGGCCAAGGCGCGTTTCTGGCAGGCCCACCGCGAACTGGCGCTGTCGGCCGAACAGGTGAAAATGCTCAACCGCCTGCTCGACGGCGGCGAGCGCGGCTTCGAGCAAGGCCTTACCGCCCGCCACTACCAGGCCGTGGCCAAGGTCTCCAAGGCCACTGCCACCCGCCATCTGGCCGACCTGCTGGACAAAGGCTGCCTGCGCCGCCTGCCCGGCGGTGGCCGCAGCATCCGCTACGAGATCAACCTGCCGGCCTCGGACATTCCGTTGCCGGCCAAGCCCCGTTTCACGGAAAGCCCCGCCCCATGAACCACAACGACATCGTCCAGAAACTCTGGAACCTCTGCGACGTCCTGCGCGACGACGGCATCAACTACAGCGACTACGTCACCGAGCTGGTGCTGCTGCTGTTCGTGAAGATGGAACACGAGCAGGTGCAGAACAACGACGCCTTCGAGCACAAGCTGCCCAAGGGCTGCCGCTGGCCGGATCTCAGCCACCAGTCGGGACACGACCTGTACTTCCACTACCGGCAGATGCTGCTGCAACTGAGCCAGAGCCACGATCCGATGATCGCCGCGATCTACGCCGACGCACAGACCCGCATCAAGGAGCCGCGCCACCTGGAAACCCTGGTGCGCGCGCTGGACGGGCTGGACTGGTTCAGCGCCCGCGAGGACGGCCTGGGCGACCTGTACGAAGGCCTGCTGCAGAAAAACGCCAACGAAACCAAGTCCGGCGCCGGCCAGTACTTCACCCCGCGCCCGCTGATCGACGCCATCATCCGCTGCATCAAGCCGGAGCCCGGCCAGACCATCCAGGACCCCGCCGCCGGCACCGCCGGCTTCCTGATCGCCGCCGACGCCTACATCAAGGCCCGCACCGACGACCTCTACACGCTGGACGACAAAGCCCGCCGCTTCCAGCGCCGCAAGGCCTACGTGGGCATGGAACTGGTCCCCGGCACCCGCCGCCTGGCGCTGATGAACTGCCTGCTGCACGGCATGGACGGCGAAGGCGAAGGCGTGGTGCACCAGGGCAACAGCCTGGGCCGGGACGTGTCCTATTTTGCTTAGGACGTGTGCCGGTCAAAAGGTAAGATCGAAAATGACAGTTTCACAGCTGGATTTACAGACCCAGCTAACGAAGGACTACGGCGTGTCATGCACGACTATATACAAGTACTGCGGCGTTATGCCGCCGAGCGGACTCATTGAAGGGACAACATGACCAAGAAGACCACCGCGTTCGACGTATTCGAGAAGTGTGTTCAAGCGATCCAGGCTGGGGAACTGATCGAGTCCGTCTCGGCCAAGGACAAGGAGTTTCACTTCCAAAACTGGTTCCAGAAGAGGCTCCAGAATCTCTCGATACACTTTGAGGGGTCTGGTCGCAACACCTACCCGGACTTCTGTCTGGTGGAGCACACCGAGGGCTACGAGATCAAGGGCCTTGCATGGCCTGGCCGTGAGCGTGACTACGACTCAAACAGCCAGGTGCCGACCGGCTATCACAATGGCCGGCAAATCTTCTACGTATTCGGCCGCTACCCGGCTGACCTCTCTCGCTACGCCGACCAAGGCAATGGCCGCAAGCAGTACCCCGTGGTTGACCTAGTGATCTGCCACGGCGATTTCCTCAACGCCGATCACAACTACATCCACAAGAACAAGAGCGTGAAGGGTTTTGGCACCTACGGCGACATCATGATTCGTGACCGTAAGATGTACGTTGCCCCGACACCATTTGCTCTGACCGAGGGGACCACAGGCCTGATGACTCTGATCCTGCCGGAGGACTTCGGCAACGACGACCGCTATCAAGTGGTCGGCAATCTCACACGGGTCGAAGCCGAAACGCTGGTGGTCGGCTACAACTTTGACCTGCGCACGAACGAGCTAAAGGCCGAGCGCGTGCCCAACCCCAACAGGGGAACACAGCACCGATTCGTCGCGTACCGCCTTAAAGGTCAGGCGAGCAAGCCCGTAGCCATAACTGGCACTCAGGTGCAGCCGGAGCCTGAAGACGGATGCGAATGAACACCATCACCGACAAGATCGGGCCCGCTACTCCAGCCGCAGCGACTGCGCTGGAGTGCGATTTCCCGCTGGTCGAGATCAGCCAGGTCGCCGAGCAAGAAAGCTGGAGAAAGGAAATCAACCGGCCGATCTACCACATCCATAAGTGGTGGGCGACCCGGCTCGGGTCGGTGTTTCGTGGAATCGCCCTAGGCGCATTGAGCAAGCCAGGCACTGACATTTGGGCGCAGTTCTACAAGACACATGACCTAACTGGCAAGGTTGTGCTCGACCCCTTCATGGGGAGTGGCACGACCCTCGGCGAGGCCGTCAAATTGGGTGCTAAGGCTATCGGTTGCGACATAAATCCGGTGAGTACCTTCCTTGTGCGCCAGGCATTCACGCCGGTGTCCGAGGTCGAACTGCGGGCCGCGTTCGATCGTTTGGAGCATGATGTTGCACCAAAGATTCGACACTACTACCAGACGCGCGACCCTCAGACCGGTGAATTGATCCAGGTTCTGTACTACTTCTGGGTCAAGATAGTCACGACGCCCGAGGGTGATGTCATCCCCTTACTGTCCCGTTACGTTTTCTCGCAGGATGCCTACCCGAAGAAGAAGCCGCGAGCGCAGATCGTGTGCCCAGGCTGCTGGGGTGTACTGGAGGATCGCTACGACGCGACCAACCTGCACTGCCAATACTGCGGCCACGAGTTCAATCCGCAAGAAGGCCCTGCCGCAGGCCAGTACGTCACCAGCAAAGATGGTCATCGCTATCGCATCAAGGATCTGCTGTCGAAAGACAACACGCCGCCCGCTCATCGCATGTACGCGATGATGGCTTTGCGCACTGATGGGACGAAGGTCTATCTACCGGTGCGGGACGAGGACTTGGCCCTCTACAAGGAAGCTCAGGAGCGCCTTGCAACCGAAGTTCTACCGTTGCCGGAAGCGTCTGTCCGGCCAGGCCACAACACTGATCAGGCGCGGGGATACAATTACACCCAATGGCGAGAGTTCTTCAACGCGCGTCAACTGCTGTGTCTTGGCCTGCTGCTGCGCGAAATCCTAACCATAGATGACCTGGCTATCCAAGAGCAGATGCTGTGTTTGTTCTCCAGCACTCTGGAATTCAACAACCTGTTTTGTAGCTTTAAAGGCGAAGGAACTGGTGCTGTTCGGCACATGTTCTCCAACCACATTCTCAAGCCGGAACGCACCCCACTGGAAAACTCCGTTTGGGGGACCGGCAAGAGCAGCGGCACGTTCAGCACGCTGTTCGAGTCTCGCTTGCTCCGAGCAAAACGATATCTCGATGAACCGTTTGAGATTGCGCTCGACCACGATCAATACGGCAATCGTGTGGGATCACGCAAAACAGTGGCCAGCCATCCAATCCACACCCATCGCGTCGAAACCTGGCAGGAATTGGAGGCCACAGATCATGGCCTCCTGATACTCAACGGCGACAGCTCTAGGCTACCGGTGCCAGCCGCTTCGGTGGATGCGGTGGTAACTGATCCGCCTTACTTCGATTTCGTCCATTACTCGGAGCTAAGCGACTTCTTCTTTGCCTGGCTCTCCCCTGTGCTGCGTCAGCGCTATCCATGGATGGCTCGCGAGGACTCGTCTGACCAAGGAGAGGTGCAGCACAAGGACCCGCGCGCGTTCGCCCGTCAGCTTGCGTCGGTGTTCACGGAGGCGTGTCGCGTACTGAAAGACGACGGAGTGTTGGCGTTCAGCTTTCACCACTCGCGTGCTGAGGGCTGGGCTGCCATTTATGAAGCAATTAACAAGGCGGGCCTCGCCGTGGTTGCGGCGCACCCTGTCCATGCTGAGCTGCGTGCGGCAAGCCCCAAGACTGCCGCAAAAGACCCGATCAGTCTTGATGCGATCCTTGTATGTCGCAAGAAGGCATTCGCCTTGCAGCAGTCGCCCGCTATACAGCAAGTTCAGCTTGCCGTTGATGAGCTGGCGTCACGGCTGCAAACGGCTGGCCTTCGCATCTCAGCGGGCGACCGCTTCGTGATCGGTGCTGCACAGACCTTGATTGCTCGCGCTGCTGACGACATGGGCTACGACGAGATCAAGATCGATCTAGAGGCGATTCGGTTGGCTGTGGGCCCAAATGCTATTGACACCGACGATAAGCAAAAAAGTGTCGGGGACAATTTCCAGATAAGAAAATTAGTATAATTTCCCTAACACCTCTTCACCACAGAAAAACAAGAAATCAACAGCCAAGATAAAAAAGACCTCCTTTAAATGAACAGCATACATCAGTCAAAAGCATCCACTTTGGGCGGATCACGCCCCAGCATCCTAATTTTGTCTTCCTCTGATGAATTGGCACTTGATGTCGCCAAGGAAATGCAAGCTGCGCTGGAATATAACTGCAAACCAACCATATGGACACAAGATGTTTTTATACCCGGTCATAGCGCCTACAATTCTTTCGTGAAAGCAGTCGACGACCATGCTTACGGCATATTTTTAATGATGCCCGACGACATGCTTGAAAGTCGAGGTGAGCGATATGAAGTGCCACGCATGAATGTGATTTTTGAACTTGGTTATTTTGCAGCAAAACACGGGATCGAACGCGCCTTTCTCCTCACCCCTCGTGGGCGCAAAATTACATACTTATCGGATCTAGATGGCATTCAGCCCGTTAACTTCGATCTTGAGCGATTCCGCAGTGGTGAGCAAGCCGCGGCAATTGGTTCATCCGTACGGGCAATTGAGAATGCAATAAAAAATGATCGGCTGCAGTATCCCGCCAAAGTTCATGATTGCACCAACATCTTGTCCTCAATCGACACTTGTTTAAATACCAAGTATAAATATTGCTTAGCAGTCACTCTTGGCAGTGGAGAGTCTATTAAATTACGTATATGCGGAACATCAAGAACCACGGACCAAGACCTGTCGTCCGCATGGGGCATGCCTTCTTCTCCTGCCGCTAATGCCTGGGACCATTCGAGAGGAATCGTGGACGGAACCCAAGACTTTTGGGCTAAAGGCCCCGTCAAAGCATTTATACCATTCATGGTAAATGAATCATGCGCGCAACTAGATATTTACGTGTACGAGAATGCGCAAAGCTCCGATCCATTAAAAGGTAAGCCAAGCAAAATCATCACGCATCACATCGCTCAATGAGAATAATTTAAAAAAATAAAAATAACTTCAGAAAAAAAGTGTTAGGTGTATTTTTTCTATTCACTCATCTTCCAACTTAATGCAGAATGGCATCAAGGACAATTTTCATTTAAGGACAATAGGCACAATAATTACCCCTGACGCCTTTTTCGTTATGGACCGGAAAAGGTGTCAGGGACATTTTTTCGTTGGAAGCGGACGCCCCTAGTCACCCCACGGGCAACACCACCGCGACCTGAGAAAAGTGCCCCCGACACCTCCCACCACCACTCAATACGGAACCCCATCCTCCTCAAACATCCGCTTGCCCGCCTCATCCACCGCGTCGTGGATCGGGCGATACCAGTCACGCACCTCGTCGGGCGTCTTCAACTTCCTGACGATACTCAGCGAGTTGCGCAGGAACGCTTCGAAGAACGGCATGCCGTGGCCGAACAGGAACTGCGAGTCGGTGATCTTCAGGCTGCGGTAGAAGCTGGCCAGTTGTTCCAGCAGCGGCAGTGCCAGATCCGGACGCCCTGCCCGGTCCAGCGCCGCCAGGTACACCACGGTTTCCGCCGATCTTGGCCGATCGATGGAAGTGGTCACCGACATGAGCAAGAGCCGCAAGGCGGGGTTTGTGGATTACCAGAGCACGGCGGATGCGTTTTCGCGCTGTTCCAGCGGCGGCGGGCGGAGTGGTTGATTTCGTGGTGATGGGGGAGATGGGGTGTCACGCGACAACCGGACCCTCTCCCCCGGCCCCTCTCCCGGAGGGAGAGGGGAGCAGAGCGTGGCGCGGCCCTCTCTTGGAGGAGAGGGGAGCAAAGCGTGGCGCGGCCCCTCTCTTGGAGGAGAAAGGGAGCAGAGCGTGGTGCGGCCCCTCTCTTTGAGGAGAAAGGGAGCAGAGCGTGGGGCGGCCGTCTCCCGGTGGGAGAGGCGCGCAGGGCATGGTGGCGCCCTGCCCTTGCTTGCGGGGTTTACGCTGCGCTCCACGCGGGCATCACGCGGTGTTGCTTTGGGTTCGGGTCTTCTTGGGGCGTGATGCGCCGAGGGTCGGCGCGCCGTGTTTTCTTGATGACTGCTTTTGACGAGGTATGGCGATGAACGCTGCCGACCAACGCAAATGTGCCCATCCTGCGTGCCGCTGTGCCGTGCCTGATGACGATGCCTATTGCAGCGAGCATTGCCGCAAGCGGGTGGAGTCGCCGGTTTCCGACCAGGCGCCGCATTGCCAGTGCGGGCACCCGGCCTGTCGTGACGGGCACGGCGCGGAGGCGTCCGCGCCTGGGGACTAGCTTCAGCTGCGCGCGGGGATTTTCAGGCCGCGCTGCACGGCCGGGCGGCTCATGGCCTGGTCGAGCCAGCGGGCCACGTTGGCAAAGTTGTCGTACCCCACCAGGTCGCGCGCCTCGTAGAAGGTGATGAGGTTGTTCACCCAGCCCACGGTGGCGATGTCGGCGATGCTGTACTCGTCGCCCATGATCCAGGTTCGGCCGTCCAGACGTCCATCCAGCACGCCGAGCAGGCGCTTGGATTCGTCCACGTAGCGCTGCAGCGGGCGCTTGTCGGCAATGTCCTTGCCGGCGAACTTGTTGAAGAAACCCACCTGCCCGAACATCGGCCCGATCGACGCCATCTGGAAGAAAACCCACTGGATCGTGTGCCAGCGCGAGGCCGGGTCGGGCGAGATGAACTTGCCGGTCTTGTCGGCCAGGTACAACAAGATGGCGCCCGACTCGAACAACGCCAGCGGCTCGCCGCGCGGGCCGTCGGGGTCGATGATGGCGGGAATCTTGCCGTTGGGGTTGAGCGAAAGAAACTCCGGCGTGTGGCTTTCGTTGGCGGTGATGTCGACCAGGTGCGGCTCATACGGCAACCCGGTTTCCTCCAGCATGATCGACACTTTCACGCCGTTGGGCGTGTTGAGCGAATACAGCTGGATGCGCTCGGCGTGCTTCGCCGGCCAGCGTTTGGTGATCGGGAATCCGGACAAGATGGACATGGTTGGCTCCTGTGATGGCGCGCGACGTCGGCGTCGCGCATGTATCGGCAAATCCTAGCGCGCCACGCCGCACTGTAGGAGCGCACCCTGTGCGCGATGCTCTCCGGCATGTGCGAAAAGCATCGCGCACAGGGTGCGCTCCTACAAAAAAGAGCGACGCCACGCCGTAGGGACGCGGCCGCTGGGAGGGTGTTGCCGCATCGGGGGCGGGGCATGAAACCACGTTCACGACGCCGCATGCCGCAGCCGCAGCCGCAGCGCGTTGCCCACGACCGATACCGAACTGAGGCTCATCGCCAGTGCGGCGACCATGGGTGACAGCGTCACGCCCAGCCACGGGTACAGCGCGCCGGCGGCCAGCGGCACGCCGATGGCGTTGTAGGCAAAGGCAAAAAACAGGTTTTGGCGAATGTTGCGCACGGTGGCGCGCGACAGTGCGCGTGCCCGCACGACGGCGTCCAGCTCGCCCTTGACCAGGGTGACGCCGGCGCTCTCCATCGCCACGTCGGTGCCGCCGCCCATGGCGATGCCGACGTCGGCGGCCGCCAGCGCGGGCGCATCGTTGATGCCGTCGCCGGCCATCGCCACGCGGCGGCCGGCGGCGCGCAGCGCGTTGATCGCCGCCGCCTTGCCGGAAGGCGAGACGCCGGCGTGCACCTCGTCGATGCCCAACTCGCGCGCCACGGCGTGCGCGGTGGTGGCGTTGTCGCCGGTAAGCATCACCAGGCGCAGCCCCGACGCACGCAAGGCGGCCAGCGCGGCGGGCGTGCCGGGCTTGATGCGGTCGGCCACCGCCAGCAGCGCGGCCAGCTCGCCGTCCACCGCCAGAAACATCACGGTGGCGCCCTCGGCGCGCAGCGCCTCGGCCCGCGCCTGTGCCGCGTCACTGATGGTGACGTGTTGCTGCGTCATCAGTGCGGCGTTGCCCAGCGCGGCGGCGCGCGGCGGCGCGTCGCCCTGCGCGATGCGCGCGTGCACGCCAAGCCCGGTCGGCGCGTGGAAATCTTCCGCATGCAGCAGCGGCGCGTGTTGCGCCTGCGCCGCGCTGACGATGGCCTGCGCCAGGGGATGTTCGCTGGGACGCTCCAGCGCGGCGGCGATCGCCAGCAGGTGGTCGGCACCCTGCCCGCCCAGGCTTTCCAGCGCGGTCAGCACGGGCTTGCCCATGGTCAGCGTGCCGGTCTTGTCCAGCACCAGGGTGTCCACGTCGCGCAGCGCCTCGATGGCGCCGGCGTCACGAAACAGCACGCCGTGCTGCGCGCCGCGACCGCTGGCCACCATGATCGAGATGGGCGTGGCCAGGCCCAGCGCGCAGGGGCACGCGATGATCAGCACCGACACCGCCGCGATCAAGCCGTGCGCCAGTCGCGGCGACGGTCCCCACGCCGCCCAGGCCACAAACGCCAGCAGCGCCACCGCCGCCACCGTGGGCACGAACCACGCCGCCACGCGGTCAGCCACGCGTTGCAGCGGCGCCTTGCTGCGCTGGGCTTGCGCCACCAGTGCCACGATCTGCGACAGCAGCGTGGCGTTGCCGACCTTGCGCACGCGCATGGTCAGCGCGCCGTCGCGGTTCACCGTGCCGCCCACCAACGGCTCGCCGGCCACCTTGGCCACCGGCATCGGCTCGCCGGTGAGCATGGATTCGTCGACGTGGCTTTCGCCCGCCATCACCACGCCGTCGGCCGGCACCTTTTCGCCCGGACGCACGCGCAGCACGTCGTCCACGCACAGCGCCTCCAGCGGTACGTCGCTTTCGCTGCCGTCGTCGGCGATGCGGCGCGCGTGCTTCGGCGCCAGGCCGAGCAGCGCCTTCAGCGCCGCGCCGGTGCGGCGACGCGCGCGCAACTCCAGGAAATCGCCCAGCGTGACCAACGTGACGATGACCGCCGCCGACTCGAAATACACCGCGACCTTGCCGTGCGCATCGCGGAACCCGGCCGGAAACAGCCCCGGCCACAAGAAGGCCACCGCGCTGTACGCCCACGCCACGCCGGTGCCCAGCGCGATCAGCGTGTACATGTTGGGCTGCCACGGCCGCAGCGATCGCCAGCCGCGCCGAAAGAACGGCGCCCCGCCCCACAGCACCACCACGCTGGCCAGCACGGCCTCGATCGAGCCGGCCATCCCTTGCCAGGCTGCCGGCACAGGCCAGCCCAGGTGCGGGCCCATCGCCAGCACGAACACCGGCAAGGTCAACGCCAGCAGCGTGACCAGGCGACGCGCCATGGTGGCCAGCTCGGCGCCGTCGTCCTCGTCCAGGCTGGGCAGCATCGGCTCCAGCGCCATGCCGCACTTGGGGCAATCGCCGGGGCCGACCTGCTGCACCTCCGGGTGCATCGGACAGGTGTAGCGCGTGCCCGGCGGCGCGGGCACGGGCGCTGGGCGCGCCGCCACAAAGGCCGCCGGGTCGGCCAGGAAACGCTCGCGGCAGCGCGCCGCGCAAAAGTAGTACGACTGGCCGTCATGCTCGGCACGGTGACGCGCGGTGGCCGGGTCCACCGTCATGCCGCAGACCGGGTCGCGGGCCTTGGGCGCGTCCGTCGGCGCGCCATGGCCGTGGCAGCAGGCGCCGCTCACGAGGTGGCTCCGTCGTCAGCCAGCGCACGCAAGATGGGGCAATCCTCCGGCTTGCCGTGGCCCGGGCATGAGGCCACCAGTTGCGCCAGCCCGTCGCGCACGCGCTGCAGCTCGGCCACGCGCTGATCGATCGCCGCCAGCCGGCGCTGCGCGCGCTGCTTCACCGCCTTGACGCCCCGCTGGCGGTCGGCCGACAAGGCCAGCAGCTCGCGGATTTCCTCCAGCGTGAAACCCAGATCCTTGGCGCGCCGGATAAAACGCAACTGCGCCACCGCCGCCTCGCCATAACTGCGATACCCCGACGCCCGCCGCGCCGGCTCGGGCAACAAGCCCTCGCGCTCGTAGTAGCGAATGGTGTCGATGGCCACACCGGCGCGCTTGGCGACGACACCGATGGTGAGCGAGGGGGTTGGGGTGTTCATGGGGGTAGAGTCTAGAGCTTGGATCAAGGTCCAGAGTCAAGCGGGGGCAAACGCATTGCGCACAAGCGCCTCGCGTGATGCGGCGGTTGTTGTGGGAGCGACTTCAGTCGCGATGCTCTTGGGTTGCCCGGAAGGCGTCGCGACTGAAGTCGCTCCCACAGGTGGGGAGATCATGTTGGCGGGGAATGCTGAAGCGTTCCGGTGACCCCGATCAAAGGCATCGCGCACAGGGTGCGCTCCTACGGGTTTTCGCGTGGTGTAGGAGCGCACCTTGTGCGCGATGCTCTTGGGTTGCCTGGAAGGCGTCGCGACTGAAGTCGCTCCCACAGGTGGGGGAGATCATGCTGGCGGGGAATGCTGAAGCGTTCCGGTGGCCTCGATCAAAGGCATCGCGCACAGGGTGCGCTCCTACGGGTGTTTCGCGTGGTGTAGGAGCGCACCTTGTGCGCGATGCTCTTGGGTTGCCCGGAAAGTCGCTCCCACAGGATGGTGGGAGGGCGCGGTCAGCGGCCGAAGATGATTTCCTTGCCTTCGCGGTCGCGGTCCCAGCTGCGCAGTTCGTCGCGGATGTGGGCGATGCGTTGGCGGCCGAGGGCGTTGCGCTCCTCGTCCAGGACCTGGCCGTCGAGCAGTTCGGCCAGGCGTTGTGCGGTGGGCAGCATGGCGTCCCAGGCGTCGAGTGCGGGCAGCGGTGCGGGCAAGGTCATGAAGAAGCTCACGCCCAGGGTGCGCAGGCTGTCGAGCCGGGCCAGGTCGAAGTTGCCGGGCTTGAGCATGTTGGCGACGCTGAAGAGCGGCCCCAGTTCGCGCTTGCCGTCCACCAGGCGGTGGTAGATGCCCATGTCGCCGTATTCGAGGCCGGCTTTTTCGGCGGCGACCACCAGGTCGGTGCCGTTGAAGTAGCCGCCGTCGCGCGCCACCACGAACAAGGTGACGATGCGCTCCACCGCCACCTGCGGCGGGCGCTTGCCCAGCTCCGAGCGCGGCGGTGCGCTGGCGGGTGCGGGCGCGGGTTCGGCGGCGGTTGCCGGCGCGGGCGTGGCGGCAACGGGTGCCGGGGCCGGTGCATCGGCGGGTTCGGGGGCGTCCTCGCGCGGGCTGGGCGCGCGCAGCGCGTCCACGATGGAGGCCACGTGGTCGGCCAGCTTGGGCATTTGCCGTGCTTGCGGGCGCGAGGGGGCATCGGCGGCGCGGTCGCCGGACAGCGTGGCGCCGAGGCGCTCCAGTTCCTCGCGCAGGCCCACTTCCAGCTCGCCCTGCTGCGGCCGCGATGCGCCGGGGCCGGGGCGGTGGTCGAAGGCCGGATCAAAGGCCGCGTCGTCGGCCAGGCTGGGCTCGCGCCGGTCGCCGGACGGAGTGCCGCTGGCGCGCCGCGCGCCGGGCTCCTTTTTCGGCTGGCCGAACAGCCAGATCAGGGCCAGCGCGATCAGCCCCACGATCAGCATGGGAATGCCGACGGCGGGATTCCAGGCAAGGGCAAGCACGGGTTGCAGCGTCATCTTTGATGTCCTCGAAGCATGGAAACATCCGGCCGCTGCCGTAGCGGCCAAGCCTGTTTCCTAGGCAGCGCCCGCCAGTTTAGCCGCTTCGGCCAGATCCACCTGCACCAGTCGCGACACGCCCGGCTCGCGCATGGTCACGCCGCACAGTTGGGTGGCCGCTTCCATGGTGGCCTTGTTGTGGCTGATGAAGATGAACTGCACCTTCTCGCTCATCTCGCGCACCATGCCGGAGAAGCGGCCCACGTTGGCCTCGTCCAGCGGCGCGTCCACCTCGTCGAGCAGGCAGAACGGCGCGGGGTTGAGGCCGAAGATGGAAAACACCAGCGCCACGGCGGTCAGCGCCTTCTCGCCGCCGGACAGCAGCGAGATGTTGGACGGCCGCTTGCCGGGCGGGCGCGCCATGATCGACACGCCGGTGTTGAGCAGGTCGTCGCCGGTCAGCTCCAGGTAGGCGTGGCCGCCGCCGAACAGGCGCGGAAACAGCTCCTGCACGCCGGCGTTGACCTTGTCGAAGGTTTCCTTGAAGCGCTGGCGCGTCTCGCGGTCGATCTTCTTGATGGCGCCTTCGAGCGTTTCCATGGCGCTGACCAGGTCGGCGAGCTGGTTGTCGAGGTAGGTCTTGCGCTCGCTCTGCTCAGCGTGCTCCTGGATCGCGGCCAGGTTGACCGGTTCCAGCCGGATGATCTTGTGGCCGATGTCGGTGAGCTGCGCGCGCCACTGGTCGGCGTCGATGTTGTCGGCCAGCTCGGCCAGCAAGGTATCGAGGTCGAGGCCGGCGTCCATGATGGCTTGCGCCAGTTGCTCGGCGCGCAGTTGCAGCGCCTGCGCCGCCAGCCGTTTCTCGGACAGGCTTTCGCGCAAGCTGGCCAGGCCCTGCTCGGCCAGGTGGCGCTGCTGCTCCAGCTTGCGCACTTCCAGGTCGCAGTCTTCCAGCGCGCGGCGCGCGGCCACCAGTTGCTTGTCCACCAGCAGGCGCTGGTCGAGATAGGCCTGGCGCTCGGCCTCCAGCTCGGTGATGGGGTCGGAGCCGGCGGCCAGTTGCTCGGCGATCTCGTTGCGGCGCGATGCGATCTGGCGCAGCTGGCTGTCCATGCGGCCCAGCGCCTGCTCCAGCGATTGCAGCGACGAGCGCTTGGACTCCAGCGACAAGGCCAGCGCGTGCGACTGGTCGGCCGCCTCGCGCGCGTTCATGCGCGCTTCCTCGCGTGCTTCGAGCAGGGTGCGGCGCTCGTTTTCCAGCTCGCGGCGCTGGTCTTCCAGGTCGCCCATCAGGCCGACGGATTCGTCCAGGCGGGCGCGCGCCTCGCGCGTCTGGGTTTGCAGCTCGTCGAGCTGGGCGGCCAGGTCGTTCAGCTCGCCGGCCACTTTCTCGGCGCGGGCGCGGGCGGTTTCCAGCTTGCCGCGATGGCTTTGCAACTGGCCGGCCAGCTCGGACTGGCGGCGGTGCGCGTTGTACAGCTCGCGCTGGGCGTCGTCGCGGGCGCGCTCGGTTTCGAACTTGCTCGTGCGCAGGTCGTCGAGCTGGGCGCCGGCGTCCTCCAGCCGCGCCTCCAACGTGGCGATCTGCTCGGTGAGCAGGCGCAGGTCGCGCTCGCGCGCCAGCACGCCCACCTGGTTGCCCTGCGCGCGGCGCACGCGCGACCACGCCGGTGCCAGCCATTCGCCCTGGCGGGTGATGATGGATTGCCCCGCCGCCAGCACGCCGGCGCGCTGGCGCGCCTCGTCCAGCGTGTCGGCGGTGTGCACCTGGGCCAGCCAGTGCAGCGCGGCGGCCGGGCCGCGCACGTGCGCGGCCAGCGTGCCGCTGTCGCCCTGCCCGCCCTCGGCGGCGGCAAACAGCGCCAGGTCGGCGTCGCCCAGGCTGTCGAACTCGGCCACCAGCGCCAGCGGGTCGTCCACCAGCACGCCGTCGAGCAGGCCGGCCAGCACGGTTTCCACGGCGGCCTCCCAGCCGGCGTCCACCTGCAAGGCCGCGCCCAGGCGGCGCGCCTTGTCCAGGCCCAGCCGCGCCAGCCAGCCGCTGGCGGCGCTTTCCTCCTGGCCCAGCGCCGCGTGCTGCAGGGCTTCGAGCGAGGCCTGGCGACCACGGGCGGACTGCAGTTGCTGGCGCGCCTCGTTCAAGGCCACCTGCAGCTGGCGCTCCTCCTCCAGCACGCTCTCGTGGCTGGCCTTGTGCTGGTCGAGCAGGCTGCCCAGCGCCTCCACCCGCTCGCGCTGGGTGTCGTGCTCGGCATGCAGTTGCTCGCCGGCGGCGTCGAGCGCGGCCACGTCGGTGGCTTTTTGCTCGGCTTCCAGCGTCTCGCGGCGGCGCGCCAAATCCACGGCCTGGCGGTCGAGGTAGTTGAGCTTGGTGCGCTCCACTTCGGCGGCGCGGTTGGACTCGCCGGCGTTGCGGGTGTGGCTGTCCCAGCGCTGCTGCCAGTCGGCCAGCTTGGCCTCGGTGGCGCGCTGGGCCTCGGCGGTGTCGTCCTGCATCTGCTGCAGGGCTTCGAGCTTGGGCTCGCCCTCGGCCAGGGCCTGCCGCAGGGTTTCCACCTGCTCGCGGTCGGTGGCGATATGGGCGGACAGCTCGGCGTGCTCGCGCTCGGCCTCGGCCTGGGCGCGCTGCAGGCGCTCGGCGGTTTCGCGGTTGTGCTGCACCTGCTGCTCGACGCGGGCGATCTCGGCGCCCACCTTGTAGACGTCGGCCTGCACCGCGTTGAGGTGCTCGCTGGCTTCCACGTGGCGCTCGCGCACGGTTTCCAGTTGCGCCTCGATCTCGCGCTGGCCGGCCAGCTGTTTCTCGATCTCGATCTCGGCGGCGGACAGGCCGGCGCCCTCGCCCTCGTGCTGGCTTTTCAGGCCGCGGTATTCCAGCGCGCGCAGCTCGGCCTCCTTGCGGGTCTGCTCCTCTTTCAGCAGTTTCCAGCGCTCGGCGGCGCGGGCCTGGCGGTTGAGGTGCTCCAACTG
>Ga0206107_1000365_pt1 | contig 20970 bp, 14 predicted proteins | sample 2B0metagenome_FD_148652 | JGI IMG/M metagenome (GOLD analysis project Ga0206107, IMG submission 148652) | Enriched microbial communities from leaf-cutter ant dump, University of Wisconsin, Madison, United States - 2B0 | ecosystem: Environmental > Terrestrial > Nest > Insects nest > Nest dump...
CCTCGTGGACGGACATTCCCTCGTGGACCGAGGAGTCCAAGGCCCTTGCCAAGGCCCTCAAGCAGCGCGGCTTTGTGTGGGTGGGCCCCACCACGATGTACGCGGCGATGCAGGCCTGCGGCCTTGTGAACGACCACCTCGCGGGGTGCGTGGCACTGCGCGGGTGACGCGAGGCGTCAGCAATACGCCCTGCGGTGGCGCTCCACCGCGTCGGAGATGAGCGCCTCAACGATGCGCTTGTCGGCAGGCAGCCACGGCACCGCCTCCCACGCGCCCGGCTCCAGCCACCGCACCTCGTCGTGGTCCTCAAGCGGCCGCGGCTGCGGAACAACGCCATCGACTCCCGGCGCCACGGTCGCCCACCAGATGCGCATCACGAGGCGAACGCCCTCCACGTCCTCGGGACGCAGCATCCACACGGGGGTGTCGCAGCCAAAGTCGTCTCCCTCGTCGGGGCCCGGAATCTCGTCGCCGAGCTCCACCTCAACGCCCAGCTCCTCGCGCAACTCCCTGCGCAACGCCCGCTCTGGGGTCTCGCCGCGTTCCACCTTGCCGCCGGGGAACTCCCACAGGCCCGCGAGTGCCGCCGGCTCCGTGCGCCGCGCCGCCAAGAGCACGCGGGGGATGTCAAGTGAATCGGTGATGGCCGCCGCCACCACAAGTCGCGTGCTGCTGGAGCCGCTCATGGCCTACGCCGTGAGGTCCCCATACGCCGCGGCGTCCAACAGTCCAGTGGGCTGCTCGGAGACGGACACCTTGAAAATCCAACCCGTACCGAACGGCTCCTGGTTGATCCGCTCTGGCGTGGAGGCAAGGTCCTCGTTGATCGCGATGACCGTGCCACTCACCGGGGAGTACAGCTCGCTCACGGCCTTCGTGGACTCCAGCTCGCCGCACACCTCGCCGGCCACCACGGTGCTGCCCACCGCGGGCGCCTCCACGTAGACGATGTCGCCGAGGGCGTCGGCCGCGTGCTCGGTGATGCCCACCGTCACCTCGTCGCCCACGGCGCCCTCGCCGTCCACCCACTCGTGCTCTGCCGAATATCGCAGGTCCTCGGGAACGCTAGCCATTGCCAGTCCTCGCTTGTCTCTCGTCACGCCCGCTTGTACAAAGGTAGCGCCGCCACCGTCATCGGCTCGCCCCTGCCGCGCACATCCACCAGCACCTCGGTTCCCACCGCACTGGCCGACGCTGCCACATACGCCATCCCGATGGGCCGGCCAAGCGTGGGCGAGGGGGCGCCGGAGGTGACCTCTCCCAGGCGGCTACCAGCGGCATCGGTGACGGCATAGCCCGTGCGGGGGGAGCGTCGGCCATCGCCGATGAGGCCAACGAGTACCCGCGAGGGTGAGGCGTCACGCGCGGCCTCAAGCGCGGCGCGGCCCACAAAGTCGCCGCGGGGGTTCTCGTTGGTGCCGAATGCCACCACGCGCCCAAGCCCGGCGTCGAACGGCGTCGTGTCGCACGTGAGCTCCTGGCCATAGAGCGGCATGCCCGCCTCGAGCCGCAAGGTGTCACGCGCGGACAGCCCACACGGCGTGAGGTCCGCGCCGCCCACCGCGAGCGCGAGCCGCCACACCTCAACAGCATCCGCGGCCGCCACGAACAGCTCAAACCCGTCCTCGCCGGTGTACCCGGTGCGCGCCACGAACGCATGCACATCACCGGTGAGCACCACGTGCGTGGAGGCGTAGTACGGCAAAGGCGCAAAGTTGTCGCCGTCGCGAGCGGTCATGGCCGTGACGATGCGCTCCGCGAGCGGGCCCTGCACCGCGATGAGTGCCACGCTCGCCGATTCGTCCGCCACCGCCACGGCAAAGCCGGCCGCGCGCTCGCGCAGCTCGCCCACAACGGTGTCCTTATTCGAGGCGTTGGCCACGATCACAAAGTGGTCAAAGTCGCGGCGATACACCACGAGGTCATCGATGACGCCGCCATCGGGTGCGCACATCATCGTGTACTTGGCGCGCGCGAGCCCCACGGCACCCATGCGGCCAACGAGCGCATACTCGAGGAACGGCACGGCGTCGGCACCGCGCACCGAGATCTCGCCCATGTGGGATAGATCGAACAGCCCGGCGGCCGTGCGCACCGCGGTGTGCTCGGCGATGTCGCCCGAATAGCGCACCGGCATCATCCAGCCCGCAAAGTCCACCATGGTGGCGCCAAGCGCCACGTGCTCGTCGTGAAGAGGCGATTGCAACGCGGTCACGGCAACACGCTACTTCACCAGGCGCCCCAGCGGGGCGTGCCTTAGTCCTGGCCGGTCACCAGCGCCACAATTCCCAGCACCGCCGCGGTCATCGCCGCCGCTGTCGCGGCAAAGATGACGGCCGCGAGAATGAGCCGGCGATGACGCGCGGCCTCCCTGCGCGAACGCGAGTGCGACGCATCGGCAACGCCGACGTCGGCCGGCACGGGGTTCGCGGGCTCGACCTCGGGGACCGACGCTGGGGGGGCCGAACGCGGAACGTACGCCTCTGGGGGATGACCGAACGACCCTCGCTCCACTACGGCACCACCGATCGCTCCAGGCGGCAAGGCGGCAAGCTTGCTGCTGCCACCGACCGACGCTGGGGGAGGGTCATGCGGGCGCCGGGACAGCCGTGTGGCATCGGCCGTCTCCTCCTCGCTCAGGTGGCGCGAGGACAACAGCGTGAACTCGTCGTTCTCGCTGGGCAACGTGGAGCGCACGCGGGCGGACATCAGCGTGACGTCCTCCGCCTCCTTGTTGCGCCGCGACAACTCCGTCACGTCGCCGGGGGCGACATCCTCGGGATCTGGGTCGCTCACGCCCATACCCGCACGCGCGTGGTCTGGGTGGTGTCGTCGTCGGCGGGGTCCTCGACCCACAAGCGCCACGGTGTGGACTGCGCGCCGGGTCCGGTCTGCTTGCCCACCGCCTGCGCCACCACCGCCGTCACGTTGTCCGAGGTCCGCGCGCCGAGCGCGGCATCCACGAGGCGCTCGGCCACGTCGACCCCGGCAAGCCGCACAATCTCCGCGATGCGCGCGGGCGTCACCACGCGTGTGAGGCCGTCGGAGCACACCACGATGCGCTCGCCCGGAATGACGGGAAGCAGCCACGAGTCGAACCCAAAGTCGCCGTCTCCAATGGCACGCGTGACCACATTGCGCTCGGGATGCACGGCCGCCTCGGCTGGGGTGATCTCACCGGAGTCGAGAAGATCCTGCACGTAGGAGTGGTCCACCGTGACCTGCCAGATCGCCGTACCGGAGACCCGATACACGCGTGAGTCGCCCACGTTGATGACCATCCACCACGGGTGCCCGTTGTGCTCCACGGCAAGCACTCCCGCGAGCGTCGAGCCTGAATGCTTGCCCACCTGTGCGGACACCATTTGCACGTTGACCTGCGCCTGTTCCACGGCCGCCGCAACCTCGTCTGGGGACAGGGTGGGCACGCCAACGAGCTCGGCGAAGGCCTCCACCACCGCGGCACTCGCCGCGGCGCCCGCAGCATGGCCGCCCATGCCGTCGGCCACGATGAACACGGGAGCGGAGGCGCAGAACGAGTCTTCGTTGCGCGGACGCGGGCCCGTGTCCGTTGCGCCGGATCCCACCGCCCAATGTCGCGTCACGCGCTCACCTCCCGCTGATCGATGATCGTTGCCTCCAGGTCGCCCAGCAGCAGCGCCCCCACCACCTTCGCCTCGGTGTGCGCCTTCACCTCGATCTCGCTGCCGGTCTCATCGCGAATGAAGGTTCCGTTGGTAGAGCCGAGGTCGGTGACATACCAGCGGTCTGCCTCGCGGCGAAGCCGGGCGTGCAGCTTGGACATGGTGCGGGTGTCGTCGATGATGGGCAGCACGCCGGGAATGGGCCGCAGCCCCTCACGGCCGATGGTGGTGATGTCCTCCAGGTCGTATTCCTCGGCGCCCACCACCCGCAGCACCCAGCGTGCTCGCCTACGCGTGGCAAAGAACGTCGCATCATCGTCGTCGTCGAGCCCCCAGGGTGATGGGGGATCGGGAAGCGGCACGGGCGTCAGGGATGGCACGTCGTACGGCGAATAGGCGCGAGGTATCGCGCCCGTGATGTCGTGCTCCTCTATCGGCATGGCGTCCTCCCTCAGGTCCGGGACGGCCGCTGGCTGCGGCGGTTCGTGCTCATCGTGCGGTTCCTCTGCAGTGTTATCGGCCAAAGGCGGCGTCGGCTCCACCCTAGGGATGGCATGCGTGTCGTCCGACGCTTCCGTCCAGGTCCCGGCAACGGGCCCCGTTGGCGCCCGGCTTGCCGAGCCGAATCCCACCACGCTGGCCCATAACGGCGGCATGAGCGCCGCGAGCCACCACAAGCGCTGCCGCACCGCCAGACGGAACTCGATGCGACTTGCCCCCACGACCCACGCGATCCAGCCCACGAACGTTCCCAGCACGGCGACGGCACAACTGGACACCGCAAGGGCCACGAGCGCACCAGAGCCGGCCACGGCGTCGGCCGCGCGTGCCATCACCGCCACCCAGAACACCAGCCATGCCCCGGCCGCGACGCCGCGCGCCACCCACACGGGGGCCGCGGGAAGCTCGGCGACGGTGGCCGCGTGTGCGTAGCGGTAGACGGGGATCCATGCGGCCACGCGACTGCCGCCGAGCTTGGCGACTACGGCCGCGAGGCCGGCGCAGAGCCACGCGTAGACCACAAGGGCCAGCATCGTTCCTGCTATGAGGCCATACAACGGCACGCCCACCTACGCGTCACCCCCCTCCGGCCCGACGGAATCCACCGTGGATGGGCCCGCCTGTGGCGCCTGCATTGCCACCACATGCCACAGGGATCGCAGCGATAGCCGCATGCGCATGCGCGGCCAGAACCGCTTGCCCGCAAGCCACGCGGCCCTCTCGGCGGCCACCAGGCGCCAGAACTCCTCGGCGTCCGCCGCCGCCACCGCCGTGTCCCCAAACGTGGTGCGATCCGTGAGCTGAGCAAGCCGTACACCGTTGAGGGACCCGTACTCGCGGGCGGTCTCCAGGCGGGTCGCGAGCGGCAACGGCGGGAAGCCCGCGTCGACTGCCGTATCGAGATACTCGTCCCAGCCTTGGTGAATGGCCTCTCGGGGCTGGCCGCCGCGGCGTCGGCGCCTGCGCAGGCCCTTCCACACGAGCACCGCCACGAACGGCGCCAGCAGCACCATCGCGGCGAGCAGCCCAATGCCCACCGCGCGCACCACGGGCCCCACGGCATCCCACAGTCCCGTGGATTCGGGGCTGAGCGATTCCACCTCCGAGGCAGAACCGCGCTGGGACGCGGGCGGCGAGATGGCACGCGCCCGTTCGGGATCCACGTCCGACGCGAACTTGGGGTCGCGCTCTTGGTTCACCTCCGGGGACGGCGGGTTCTGGTGTTGGGGAGTGACATCGATGGGGACCCACATGCCGTTCGCCGCCTGCACCTCCACCCACGCCGAAAGGTTCTTGCCGCGGCACACCCCGTCCTCACACGGCGGCGCCGACCATCCCAAGGGATCCGTGTCCGCGAGGCGCACCCCCAGTACAACGCGAGAGGCAAAGCCCAAGTCCGCGGCAACGAGCGCTACCGCGGTGGCGAATTGCTCGTCGTCGCCCACGGCGGCAACGAGGCTCGCGTCCGGCATTCCCGCCACCTGCGCCTCGCGGTCGTTGAGGTCCGTGAAGAGCCTGTCGATGCGGTCATAGGAACTGCCGGCGGGCGATCCCGCGAACGTGTAGGAACCGAGCCCGCGCTGCCACGCGGTGGTGCTCGGCGGCTCGGTAAGCGCATGGCTGAGATAGCCGCGCTCACGCAGCAACTGCACCAATGTCGCGAGCCCTGCACCGTCGTGGGACACCCCCTGGCGCGTCACCCAGTCGGTAAGGGATTGCGGGATCCGTGAGGAATCGATCACGACGCCACCGGGAGCGTCACCCATGGCCGTCAATTCCGGCATCTGTGGCCACACGTAGGCATCGACGGTGTAGGAATCCCCTGCGGCCAGTCCGCCAGGGACGGTGGCGATGCCCGTCAGCGTGGAGGCCTGATAGAAGAACGAGTCCACGAGGGCGCCGCTGCGCGCACCGTGGAAGGTCACGGCACCGAGCGCTCCCACCATGGGCACCCATACGCCGCCGGACTCCCCCACCTGGATGGTCGCGGTGACACGGTCGGAATCCTCCGGCGCGGCGATGTGGGAGGGCACTCGGGCAAAGGGGAGGTCCTCCTTGCCTTGCGGTGCGGCGGCCGTGAAGGCATCGCCATCAAAGTACGGCAGCGTGGCAATGCGCACTCGCTCCACCTCGCCCTGGGAGACGCTCACCGTGAACAGCACCTTCTCATAGGCCTCATCTGCAAAATACGTGCGGAATGCTGCCAAGGGCGTGACGGTGGAGTTCACCACGATTCGCGGTTCGATCACGCTGCGCGCCACCTCGCGAGGCGTGTCCGCCGCCACCGGACCCGCCGCAAGCCCGGCCACCACCACCGCGAGGCTCACCATGACGGCACCAATCGCGACCGTTCCCGCGGCACGCACCCGGTGCACCGTGGCCAGGCGCGCCCCAGATCCCGCCTGCGCAAGCGCCCTACGGCGCGCATACGCCGCACGCCAGCCAAGCCACCCCAGCAGGATTCCAAAGGTCGCAAGGCCCACGAGGAACTCCCTCGTGATGTACACGCCGTACGGCGCCCACGACAGTTCGTCCGCGCGGGCCACGGGACCCAACACCACTGCCGTGACCACCATCACCGCGGTGACGAGGCCCGCGAGGCCCCACCAGCGTCGGGCGGCCACGGCGAGCCATACGGACACGAGCGTTCCCACCAAGAGCAGCGCGAGCGCCGGCAGCAGCGTGCCGCCATATTGGCCCAGCGGCAGCGGCAGCGTCACGATGTCCTTCCAGCCGCCGATGGGTGCACGCACAAGCTCGCGGATGGAGCCGGCAAGGCCTACGTCACCCGAGGTAAACCGCGGCATCGCCACGCCAAGCCCCAAGCCGACGTAGGCAAAGAGCGCCAGGCCCGACGCTACCCACCGGCTCCAGCCGCGGCGGCTGCACACGAGCGCAATGGCCGCGCCAACGCCGATGGCGCTCGCCGACACCACCACCATGCGCGTGGAGCCGTACACCGGATAGAAGGTCACGGCGGCCATCGCCGCCCCGGCCACCATGAACGCGGCACTGGTGAGCGCGAACGTGAGCGTGCCGTGGTCGCGGCGGCGTGCCGGCCTGCTCATGCGCGAGCGCCCTTGCGCAACAGCTGACGGAGGTCATCCAGCACACCGAGCGTGAGAATGCGCATGCTCCCGATGGGCCGCAAGGTCGGCGTCGCCGTGGGGTCGCACACGATGCCCACGACCGCGACGTTGACGGGAAAGGCGAGCGCGGCGGCCTGCAGGGCGCCAAGCGAGATCGCCGAGCCGGTGACGAGGAGCGCGAGAGAGGTCTCCGCGCTCGTCTCCGCGAGCATGCGGGATACCGACTGCACGGGTGCCACATCATGCCCTGAGCTCACACCGGCAAGCTCGTCGAGCAGCGATCGCGGCGTGGCCACCTTCAATTGGCGCACCGCGCGCACCGTAGTGCGTGCGAACTGCGGCACCTCGCCGCTGGCCACCACTTGCACGTCGCGGCCATCGCGCAACGCACGCACGCCAAACGAGCCCACGACGCTCACGGCCATTTCAAACTCGTCGTCGTCCGCATAGTTGGCGATGTCACGGTCCAACACGATGCTGATGGTGGAGCGCCGCGTCTCCTCAAACTGGCGCACCATGAGCGTGCCGGTCTTGGCGGTGGACTTCCAGTGAATGTGCCGCTGCGCATCGCCCGCGGCGTACTCGCGCACGGCGTGGAAGGAGATGTCCTCGCTCGTCACGGTGCGGGTCGTAGAGCCCTCGAGGTCCTTGATGAATCCCAGCGAAGTGGACGGGATCGCCACCGTCACGGGGTGGATGTACAGCGTGCGCACGTCAGTCCAGGTGAACTCGCGCTGCACGAGGTGCAAGGGATCGGTACGCACCGTGCCCGCCGGGCCCACGTTGACGATTCCTCGCCTGCGCGCCGGAATGACAATGCGTTCGCGGTGCTCGTGGCCGCGCCGCAGCAGCGGCACGTGAAAGTCGATGAGCGCGTCACCAACGGGAATGTCGATGCGACCGGCAAGCGCGAGCCGCGCCTGCGGGCTGCGCACCACGATGTCCCCGTGCGCGTCGCCCCCGGCCACCACGGCGTCGTGCTCAAGCGAGAAGTCCACCTCGTAGGCCTCGGTGCCGATGAGCGTCGGCATTGCCAAGAGCAGTAGCACCGCGGCAACCCCACCGCCAATGAGGAACTCCGCCCACCCGAATAGCAGGCCCAACGCCAGGCCACACAGCGCCCACAGTCCCACCAGCCAACCGGCGGGTGTGACGGCCGACGCCACGGCCCGCCAGCCGCGCATCAACCGCTCGCGTAGGGCTCGAGTGGCGCGCAACACCACCACACCCGCCGCGACCCACCGTCCGCGGGATTCGTCGATGTACTCGGTACGGACCTTGGCTGGCGGGCGCGGACCGCCCGCCGAGCGTCCGCGGGTCGTCGAGAACGACCGAGTGCTCACTCGAGGTCCTTGTGGCTGGGCGGCGGCGTGTCGAGGAGGATCTGGCCCACCACCGCCGTGGCGGTGACGCCATCGAACTCCGCCTCGGGATCGAGGATGAGGCGGTGCGCCAGCACGGCGTCGGCAAGCGTCTTGACGTCGTCAGGCGTCACGAAGGAGCGCTCATGAGCAAGCGCCCATACGCGCGCCGTGCGCGCAAGCGCCATCGCGCCACGCATCGAGGCGCCCAGCCTCACCTGGGTGGCATTGCGCGTGGCGTCAACGATGCGTGCGATGTAATCCAGCACGAGCGGGCTCGTGTGCGCCTCACGGGCCAACTCCACCATGGCCGCAATGGTCTTCAGTTCCACAAGCGGCTCCACGGCCACGTGGCTGGGCCGCCCCGCCTCGAGGATTCGCAGCGTGGAGGCGTGATCGGGATAGCCAAGCGAGGTGCGCATGAGGAAGCGGTCCAGCTGCGCCTCCGGCAGCGAATAGGTGCCAGCCTGCTCCACCGGGTTCTGTGTGGCCACCACCATGAACGGTGTGCCTGCGGCCCGCGTCACGCCATCGACCGTGACCTGGCCCTCCTCCATGACCTCAAGGAGCGCGGATTGGGTTTTGGGGCTCGCTCGGTTGATCTCGTCCGCCAGGACCACGTTGGCAAAGATCGGCCCCGCATGGAACTCGAACTTGCCGGCCTTCTGGTCAAACACCGTGATGCCGGTGACGTCACCCGGCAGCAGATCGGGCGTGAACTGAATACGCGTGCTCGTGCCGCGCACCGTCTGCGCCATGGCGCGCGCGAGCGACGTCTTGCCGGTGCCCGGCACATCCTCCAAGAGCAGGTGGCCCTGGGCGATCATCGCCGTGAACGCCAGCTCCACCACGTGTCGCTTGCCGAGCACGGCAAGCTCAACGTTGTCGCACAGCGACCGGAAGGTCTCGGCAAACCAGGTGGTCTGCTCGTCAGAAACAGTCATGGGTTCTCCTCGCTACGTTCATCGGCCAGTGTCACGGCGATGGTGAGGGGTCGGGTGTGGGATCGGGTGTGGGATCGGGGGCGGGCGCTCCGGAACAGGTGGTGACCTCGGACGTCCACGAAGCGATGCCTGCGAGCGCGTTGGTGAAGTCCACGGTCACCTGGGCGGTGCGCATGGCGGTGACGTCCGTGGTGACGGTGCCATCGGCGTCGAACAGCGACCACGTGGCGTTCCAATCCGCGGTGTCCCCGGCGACCGTGAGGCTTGGCGCATCGCCCACCGCACACGGGGCCACCGTGACGCTCGCGCGGTACGGCGCGTAGCCGGCGTCGGGCGATAGCACGGCTCCCGTGGGCGAGCATTGCAGGCTCGCGCCGGGGAACTGCACGCACAGGAACGCGCGGGCGACCGTCGGTGCGCCAATGGGCATCATCGTGAAGTCTGTGATGCGGGGGCCGCCATCGAACGAGTAGCGCACCTTGACCGTGCTGGGTTGCGCCGAGAGGTTGATCACGGGCGCCGTCACGCCCGTCACGCAACTCATGCCGTCCCCGACACACGACGGGCCCACGCGGTAACCGGTTGTCACGGTGGGCACGCCAGGATCCGCCCAGGGGCTGATGGCGTGATCAACCGTCGCGGCCCAGCCATAAGCCACGTCGCCCACCCGTGACTGCGCACACACGGTGATGTGGTTCACCACGTTGGGCGTGACAGGCACCGTCAGCACGGCCGTGCCCGACGCCGCGAGCACCTGCGACAGGCATGGTCCATCCGTGCGATACCCCACCCAGATGTCAGAGCCAACGCCTCCCGAGGTCACCGGCACCGTCAGCACCGCCGAGGTACCCGAAGGGGCGACCTCGCTCGTGATTGTGCCGATCGTGGGAGCCCCGATGCCGTTGGCCGCGAAGGTGACCGCCGCTCCTTGCGCAGCTGCACCGGGCAGTTGCGGGAGGTCGAGCGCCGTGGTGGGCGTGATCGTCACCAGTGTGGAGTCGTTGGACCCTAGGAGGTACCCGGGAATCGACAGGTGGGAGCGGCCACCCACCGCCACCACCTTGGTCTCCCCAGTGGCGCTGACAATCGTGAGCTCGCGGGTGTCGGGGTCGGTAATGTCGAGTTCGATGTCGATGCGCTTGCCCTCACCCGCGGTTCCCGTGCTGGGCGTCCACGTGACGTTTTGTGGCGCCGCAGGTGGTGCGTAGGCCCAGGCGATCACCGACACCGAGCCGCGGGACTCGCCCACAGCGTTGACGGTCTTGACGGTGTAGGTGTGGTGTTGCCCGTTGCGCAATCCCACAATGGGCGTGCACAAGCCGTCAAGGCCACACGTCGCGACCTTGACGGCACCTTCGCGAACCACATAGCCCGTGATGGCCGGGTACGAAACGCCGGTACCCTCGGATACCCCAAGCGCCAGGGTGCCGTCTCCGAAGGCCGTCTGATGCGCCTCGGACGGGGCGGCGGGGAATCCCTGCAGGTCGATCGTCAACGTGCCCACTCGGTTGCCAGCACTCACCCGGCCCTGAGCGTCGGCCACGGTGTAGACGGCGGTGCATGTGCTGCCAGGGGTATCACTGAGCCATGCGGCAGACAGCGTGGTGGGGGAATCGATCGCGAAGGTGACCCCGGGGCAGTTGGGGTCTTGTGCCACAGAGCGAATCTCGAGCGGGGTTTCGGGCAGCGGGTTGACCTCGCCCGGGGCGCCAATGACCGTGGCGTTGCACGAAGAGCCCGCGGCCTGCGAGCACTGACGTGCCACGGTGGCCGCCTTGGGTAGCGTGCTCGGCGCGGGGCCCACGGTGAAGCTCAGCGACACGGCGGGAACGTCTGGATCCGACGGCAGCGAGACCGTGGCACCGTCCACCTTGCCGGGGACGGACCGGTCTTGGCCGGTGATGGTCAGCACCGTGCCCACGCGCGAGACCACAAACTGCTGTCCGTTGTAGGTGATGGCGATATCCACGGCCCGCGGGGTGGCTCCCGCCGGCCAGCTCACCATGTTCGCGAGATCAAAGGTGGTGGTGGCGCCGGGCGACACCACGAGCGAGGCGCTCGTGAGGATGGGCGAGGGCGCCCGGGGGACCACAATGATGGGCACCGGCACGAGCGTGTAGCGGTCCTGGTCCTTGATGCGTGCAGAGACGCGACACATGTCCGTCCACGGCTCGCCGTCCGAGGCCGTGTACTTCAGCATCGTTCCGGACACCAGCTCGCACGTAGATCCCTTGCGCACGCCCGACGCTTCCACGTCTGCGGGGTCGATCACCAGTTCGGTGTTGGCAGGGATGGCGACGAGCGGCTGTAGATCAAAGGTCACCGAAGAGCCCTCTTCTACCTGCGGCCACGTGAACACGTCCTTGAGCGACACTCGCGACTCGTCGAGGCCGGGTATGCGCAAGAATCCGTAGCTCGTGACCTCTTCGCCCGCGAAGTTCAACCCCGTCACCTGGAATGTCACGATGCGGCGCTCCGCGGTGAGCGGCCCGGCGATGGTTCGGCCCTTGACAGTCATGCCGGGCTGATCCCCCCACAGGGTCAGCGTCAGCTGCGCGGGATCGCCGGAGGACCACGTGACCTTGTCGGTGAGCACGTCAACGCCCGTGGGCAGTGAATCGCGGGCGTCGAGCGTGAGCACCGTGTCGGTGACGATGGGAACGTCCGCGACCGGCTCGCGCACGGCCTTGAGGATGATGCGGCTCACGGCGGTGGACCCGGTGGCGTTGCGCACGGTATAGAGGTAGACGAACGTTCCCGCCTCCTCGCCCACGTCGAGCGTGACGGTGTCTCCCACCACCGAGACCACGCGCTCTGCGAGCGAGCGGTACTCCTCCGTCTCAATGGGGGCGTCCGGCGAGACGTCCACAAGCGACAGTTCACCGCCGGCGAGGTCAAAGTCGTTGGCGGTAGGCACCACCACCACGGTACGTCCCGTGCCGGCCTGGGCCTGCACGTAGTCGGTGTAGGTCACGGGCCGCGCCTCAAGCTCCTTGGCGATGACGCCTACGGTGGCGGTGCCGGTGGCCTTCTGCCCGCGCCCATCGATCACGGAGTAGGTGAATGTCACCTGACCTGCAAAGCCTGGGGCGGCGGTGTAGTTGATCGCCTGGCCATCGGCGGCGACGGCCGCAATCCCAGAACTGGGCTGGGTCTCCACGCGGTCAAGGAACACGCGGTCGCCGTCGGGATCAATGCCGGTGCCGTCGAACGCGAGTCGCACGCTCTGGCCAGAGGTGACGCGACCCGTGAGGTCACGCGGCGTCGGTGGAGAGTTGGTTGGGTCGTCGAGAACGGTGATGATGAGGCGTGCGCTCGAACGCTGTGCCGGGTATCCCAGCACGTAGGCCGAGTACCGCACGGTATAGACGCCGGGAGTGGACGGCGCCAGCACGCGCAGCGAGGAGCCAGCGGCAAACACGAGCCCCACGTCTCGCTCGTTGATCACGGACTCGGGATCGAGCGCCAGGATGTTTCCGGCCGGGCCGATGTCGTTGGCGAGCACCGCGATGTCTCGTTGGCTTCCCACCCGCATCGTGATCGCATCGTCCACCGCGAGCGGAGGGGCCGGAGTCTGAACTCCGAGCAGGATGACCGTGACCTCGCCCGTGGCAGTCATTCCGGGCCTGCCGCTGCCATCGGACACGGTGTAGGTGACGGTGCCGAGAGTGCCGGGCTGACCGTCGGCCGTGTCACCGCTCATCCGCAGCGCCGAGAAGCCGATGACGTCCGACGTGAGCTGGGCGTTGGGCTGGGGGTCCACACGCACGCCGGAAATGAGCAGGACGCGGCCACCGGGATTGGAGACGGCACGGAGCACGTCGACCGTCACGTCCTCCTTGGAGCGCACGAACGCGGTAAGGGGCACCGTGGTCAGCCGCTCGTCCTCAGGGGCCTCCACCGTGATCCGCACCACCCCACGCGCCTCCTTGGCGCCATCGGAGACCTTGTAATCCACGAGGTGCGAGCCGGGTTCGTTGCCAAGGAAGGTGAACCCAGTGAGGCCCTGGGCCGGGCTCACGGTCGCGCTATCACCCGGCGCGAGGGAGGCCTCGGTGAGTTGCAGCGGCCCCACGGCCCCGGTCACCGCATCTCCCACATTGACCGTTGTCTGGACGCCCGCGGTGACGGTGAGCGAAAGGTCATTGGCGCGCAAGGTCGGCTCATCGAGGACCGTGACCACAAGATCCTTGGAGGCCGTGGCGCCCCGCGAGTCGGACACCGTCACCGCTACGGTTGCTCGGGCACCACCACCCGCCGCCGGGTTCGTGTGCTGGAACACGAGCCGACCGTCTGGGGAGGCAGCAACAGCGCCGGGCGTGAAGTCGGTGGTCGCGTCGGCGAGATACACGGGGTCACCCTCGGGGTCCACCCAACCGGTGATGACATCGGCCATGACCGTGCCGCCCGGGTTGACTTGCGGTTGCGGCCACTGTGCAAGGCACCCCTCCACGCCACACCACTCGGGGGCGGTGTTGATGCTCGGGTCCTTGACCGTGAGCGTCACCATTGCGGGCTCGGACAGCAGGCCGTCGCTCGAGGTGCCGTCGGAGATCACGTAGGTGAAGATCGTGGTGCCCGTGGCGTTGGGGGCAACGTTCACCACGAGCGACTGGTCGTCATCGGCAACCGCCAGGGTGCCGAAGGCCGGATCCAGCGTCCCCAGCAGGGACCTCCACACGGTCAACACATCCTTGTTGGCGTCGTGGTCATTGAGCAGGATCGGCAGCTGGACCTGATGACCGGCCCGCACCCCGAACGTGTCATCCTCCGCAACGGGGGCACGAGGATCGGTGACCTGCGTGGCCACCTCCTGCTCATCGTCCGTCGTAGGCGTCTCATCGTTGCTGTCCCACAGTTGCGAAGACGGCACCAGGTCACCGGTATCGGCGTTCCACACCCAGCCGGTGCGGCTCTCGTTGAGGATGAGGCGGCTCCCGTTGGAGCGCAGCTGGGGCGAGCGCTGGTCACCAAGCGTCAGTGCCCCATAGTCGAGGCTCGCCGTTGTCCCATCACTTTTCCACAGCGTTCCCGGCCCCGCGCCCGCGGGCAGCCAGGCGGCCACCATGGCGTCGGAGCCAGGCACAAGCGCCGGTGCCGCCGGCTCGCCGAGGTTCGTGCCGGGGATGCCGAACTGACGGGTGGCCTCCCCGCTGGCGAGGTCTACCGTCACCACACCGAATGCGTCGGCGATGAGCACGGCCGCACCACTGTCGGTGGACTGCTGAAGACGGCCCGACGCGTCCGCACCCGACGCCGTTGGCTCGGCTTCTCCTTGCCTCCAGATCTGGCCGGTCGAGGGATCGTAGAGCACCCAGCGATCGCCGACGATCGTCATCTGCAGGCCCTCGACATTCGGCCCGCCCGTCAGCGCGTCCATGCCCGTGACCTCGCCCGTCCGTGCACTGGCACGCATCACGTGACCCTGCTCGGCGGAGTACGCAACGACCTCCCCGGACGGCGATACGGCCACCGCGAGCGCACGGAACTGGGGACGCTCCTGCCCCTCTGCGATCGTCATGCCCGCAAAGGGGTCTACGGCAACCGGAGCCACCGCCGTGCCGTCGGGGATGCTGCCGGCCAGCACCTGTCCGGAGTCCGTGAGATAGGCGACGAAGGGCCCTGCATGCGACACCGCCTCGGTTCCCGAAGGTGTTGCCACGGTCGCTTGGGAGCCGTTGGGGTCGATGTCCGCGGGCCGCGTGGTGTCCACGGTGGTGACGGAGCTCAGGTTGTTCGAGTACACGAGCAGTGCCGAGCCGGACTGCACAAGATCGCTCGGCGACACCGCGGTCTTGACGGTGTCCACCTCGCCCACCACGGTGTTGACGCGGCCAAAGCGCTGCCCGGCCACCGATTGCATGGCCCACACCGAGGGGTTGTCCGGCGTCACCTCCCGCTGATCAAAGCCGGGCGCGAGAGTAGCACCGGCGGCGATGGTGGCGCACACCGCGGCCACGGCCCCCCAGGTAAGCGCCCGCCGCCGCGTATCGCTCGTGCGCGGCTGCGGGGGTACGGCGTCGGCCATCTAGCCGCCCAACACCAGCACCGCCGCGATGACGATGCCGAGCACCACCGCACCTCCGATGATCGCGCCGATGACCATCGCGCGTCCCAATCGCTCGCGGCGGTCGTCATGCCGCGATTGCGTGCCGGTGCGCGGCAAGGCATCCAGCACATGACGGCGCTGAGACTCTACGGCGACCGTGGACCGCACGAGTGAGCCCGCCGAGTCTGCCTCGTTGCCGTAGGCGGTGGGAGTCCACTCGTCGCCGGGGAGGTCGAGCGGCGTCACCGCGAGCCCTGCACCGCGCTGCACCTGCTGCAGCGCCTCGGCAAAGGCGCGCGCGGAGGAGTAGCGGTCCGCGGGAAGGCGGCTGAGACCCTTGGCAAGCGCGGCCTCAAAGCCCTCAGGAGCGTCGGACCGTGCGCTGGGCACATACTTGGCGCGCATGATGCGGCCCTTGAGCTGTTCGTCGGAGCGGCGGCCGCCCTTGACGTCAAACGGCGCGCGGCCCGCGGCGAGGGTGTACACCGTGGCCGCAAGCGCCCACACCTCGGTGGCCACCGTGCCGGAGCTGCGGCGATCCACGACCTCGGGGGCGCTCCATGGGGGCGACATGGCGATGAGGTCATCCTCGCCCGTGACCGTTGCCGAGGCGACGCCAAAGTCGCTCAGCACGGGGTGTCCAAAGGATGTGATGAGGATGTTCGAGGGCTTGATGTCTCGGTGCAGCATGCCTACCGCATTCGCCGACTCCACCGCGGCGGCGATCTTCACGCCAACGGACAGCACCTCGTCCATGGGGATGGTCTCCGTGCGGTACCTGGTAGCCATGGACGCGGGGCAGTGCTCCATCACCAAGTAGGGGCGACCGTCTGGGGCCACCGAGGCCTCGTAGATGGTGAGGATGGCGGGGTGGGCGCTGAGCCCAGCCATGACGTCGGCCTCCGCGGCAAACGCGCGCGCGGCCGCCTCATCCTGAATGGGGGCGAGCAGCACCTTGACGGCAACCACGCGGCGCGGCATGTTCTGCTGGTACAAGAACACGTCAGCGAAACCCCCGGACCCCAGCGGGCGCACGTACGAGTAGCCCGGAAGGATAGGGGGGTCAAGAGACTGACGGCGTGCGGCCACGACCCTCCCTCATGCCCCTGCGCCGCCACCCACAGCGGCGGCAACGCTAGGGGGAAAGACTAACCGAGCGCGCCTTGTACAGCCCCATGAGTGTGGCAACGTCCACACGCGGATAATCGCGGCGTCAGTCCTCGTACTCGGCGAGGGGCGGGCACGCACACACAAGGTGCCTGTCGCCATAGGCGTTGTCGATGCGGCGCACGGGGCTGAAGTACTTGTCCGTGCGCAGGGAGGGCACGGGGAAGGCGGCCTGCTCGCGCGAGTACGGTGCCGTCCACTCGTTGGCCGCAACCATCTCCGCGGTGTGGGGTGCGGCCCGCAGCACGGAGTCCTCCGCGCTCACCTCGCCGCGCTCCACGGCCGCGATCTCCTCGCGAATGATGAGCATGGCCTCCACAAAGCGATCCACCTCGGCGAGGTCCTCGGACTCCGTGGGCTCCACCATGAGCGTGCCGGCCACCGGGAAGCTCATCGTGGGGGCGTGGATGCCAAAGTCGATGAGACGCTTGGCCACATCTTCCGCGGTGATGCCCGTGGCCTTGGTGAGCTCGCGCATGTCGAGGATGCACTCGTGCGCCACGAGGCCAGCAGGGCCGCGGTACAGCACAGGGAACGCCTCCTCGAGGCGGGCGGCAACGTAGTTCGCGGCGAGCACCGCCGTTGAGGTGGCGCGAGTCAGGCCCTCGTGACCCATGAGCGCGATGTACGCCCAGGAGATCGCCAGGATGCCGGCGGAACCATAGGGAGCGGCGCTCACGGGGGCGCCTTGGCGCACCAGCTCTTCTGGGGTCTGGATGGGGCTCGACAACCGTGGCAAGAACGGCACCAGGTGGCTCGCCACCGCCACCGGGCCCACGCCTGGGCCACCTCCGCCATGCGGGATGCAGAAGGTCTTGTGCAGGTTCAGGTGAGAGACGTCGCCACCAAAGTGGCCCGGCTTGGCAAGACCAACAAGGGCGTTGAGGTTGGCGCCATCGATGTACACCTGGCCGCCAGCGTCGTGCACCGCGGCACACACCTCGGCGACGTGACCCTCGTACACCCCGTGAGTGGAGGGGTAGGTGAGCATGATGCAGCTGATGGTGCCCGCGTGCGCGTCGAGCTTGGCGCGCAGGTCGGCAAGGTCAATCTCGCCGTCGGGCCCGGTTGCCACGACCACCACGCGCAGCCCTGCCAGCACCGCGGACGCGGCATTGGTGCCGTGGGCCGACGCTGGGATGAGGCACACGTCGCGCTCGCCCTGACCTTGGGAGCGGTGATATGCGTGGATGGCGAGCAGCCCGGCGTACTCCCCGCGGGCTCCCGAGTTGGGTTGCACGGCAACCGCCGCGTAGCCGGTGATGTCCGCCAGCCACGACTCCAGCTGGCCGATCATGTCGCGGTACCCGGCGGTCTGGTCGCTTGGCGCAAAGGGGTGGATGTTGGCGAACCCCGGCCAGCTCACGGGGGCCATCTCCACCGCCGAGTTGAGCTTCATCGTGCATGACCCCAACGGAATCATGGTGCGGTCCAGCGCCAGGTCGCGGTCCGCGAGCCTGCGCATGTAGCGCATGAGGCTCGTCTCCGAGCGGTGCTGCGTCCAGATGGGGTGGGTCAGGTAGTCCGACGTGCGGCGCAGCTCGCGCGGGATCGTCACCGTTGGCCCGCCGTAGACCGGCCGCTCGTGCGGGTGGCCCAGCACGGCCGCCACGAGCTTGGTGAGCACCTCCAGGGTGGTGAGTTCGTCGCATGCGATGGCCACGGCGTCGTCGTCGAGCTTGCGGACGTTGATGCCCTGCTCGGCGGCGCGGCGCACCACCGATTCCGCGCCGCGGGGAACGTCGAGCACGATGGTGTCGAAGAACGCCTCGTGGCGCACCGTGGCACCGCGCGCGGTCAGCGCATCGGCAAGGGTTGCGGCCATGCGGTGCACGCGCAGCGCGATCTCGCGCAGTCCGTCGGGGCCGTGATACATGGCATAGAAGCTCGAGACGATGGCGAGCAGCGCCTGCGCCGTACAAATGTTGCTCGTGGCCTTGTCGCGACGAATGTGCTGCTCGCGCGTCTGCAGCGCAAGCCGCAATGCCGGCTGCCCGGCCGCATCCACGGACACGCCCACCAAGCGGCCCGGCAGCTGACGCTCGAGTCCCTCCCGCACGGCGATGAACGCCGCATGCGGTCCACCAAAGAACAGCGGCACCCCAAAGCGTTGGGCGGAGCCCACCGCAACGTCGGCCCCCAATTCACCCGGTGCCTTGATGACGCACAGCGACAACAGATCGGCGGCCACGGTGACAAGCGCGCCAACACCGTGCGCGGCCTCGATAAGCCCGCCGATGTCCCTCACCACACCAGAGTTGCCGGGCTGTTGAATCACGAGGCCCACGAGGTCGGCGGGAGCCTGCCACGCGTCGGACAATTCCTCAACGCGAAGCGGCAAGCCGATGGCCTGGGCCTGGGCCGTGACCACGTCGATGGTCTGCGGCAGGCACTCAGAGTCGAGGACGATGACGCCGCCGTCCTTGCCGCTCACCGCACGCCGCATGAGCAGCACGGCCTCGCCAACGGCGGTGGCCTCATCGAGCAGCGACGCCCCGGCCACGGGCAGCGCGGTGAGGTCCGCGATCATCGTTTGGAAGTTGAGCATCGCCTCAAGGCGGCCCTGGGAGATCTCTGCCTGGTACGGCGTATACGCGGTGTACCAGGCGGGATTCTCGAGCACATTGCGGCGAATGACCATGGGGGTGACGGTGTCGTAATACCCCTGGCCGATCATCGACACCTGTACGCGGTTGCGCTGTGCAAAGCCCTGCAGCGCCGTGAGTGTCTCCTGCTCGCTACGGGCAGGGGGCAACACCAGCACATCGTCTTGCCGGATCGAGTCCGGAACGGCCGCCTCGACGAGGGCGGCAAGCGACGGATACCCGACGACGCCGAGCATCGCCGAGATGCCCGCGTCGTCGGGTCCGATGTGGCGGTCAGCGAACGTGGTCACGCGCTCATTGTGGCGCATTGCGCCATGGAGGTGCCGAAGCCGCGCGTCAGGAGTTGTCGACGACCGTGGCGTCCGCCGCGTGTGCCTGGATCGATGCCACGGTGTCCTTTGCGGACTGCTTCTGGTTGTATCCCTGGCTGCTCGCAAGGATGTTGCCGTTGCTGGCGACGATACGGAAGCGGAACTCGCCCGCGGCATCCTTGTAGATCTCGAACTTCATCATTCCTCCTGGTCACGGCCCCCTGCCTCGATGCTATGGCCCGGGCGCGTGCCGCGCTCGGCGAGCACGCGGATACCCTTGGCACATGGCTCAATGGGATCCCGAGACCGGCAAGGTGCGCCCCACCTGGACCATCAGGTTCAGCGCGTGGTGGATCTTCGTTGGCTGCACCGTCGGCGCCGTGGTCACGGCGCTCGTGCTGTTCTTGACGCTCGTCACCGGTCCGGGCCTTGACCAGCTCAACGATGCCGGATCCGTGGCCAAGGGCGGCATCTTCTTGCTGGGGCTCATCTTTGGCGTGTTCTTGCTGGTGGGACCGGTGCTCGCATGGGGCCTTGGGTTCATGTTGCGCACCAACGCCAACCAGGGCACGCACGTGATCGCGTTCGCGGTGCTGGGACTCGTGGTGGGATTCCTCATCGGCAACCTCGTGGGCCTTGGCTCCGTGGTGGCGCCCGCCGCCGGCATCGGCGCCGGCGTGGGCCGCTGGATCATCTCGAGCCAGGCAAAGATTTAGCGCACTGAGAATTCAGCACAGCACCGTTAGCCTGTGTCCGTGAAGGTCGTCGTCCAAATCCCGTGCCTCAACGAGGAGGCAACGCTTGCGCTCGTGTTGAGCACCATCCCCACCCACATCGACGGCGTCGATGAGATCGACGTCCTCATCATCGACGACGGCTCCACGGACCGCACGGTAGAGGTGGCTCGCGAAAACGGCGTGACGCACATCGTCAAGCACACCCGCACCATGGGCCTTGCGCGCTCGTTTCAGGACGGCGTGGAGTACGCGCTCGCGCATGGCGCGGACATCGTCGTCAACACCGACGGCGACAACCAATACCCGCAAGAGCGCATCGGCGACCTTGTGGCACCCATCCTCGCGGGCCGCGCGGACATCGTCATCGGCGATCGCCAGACCCAGTCCATCGCGCACTTCTCGCCGTTCAAGAAGGCCATGCAGCGTTTTGGCAGCTGGGTGGTCAATCGCGCGGCCGGCACCAAGCTGCCCGACGCCGCGTCTGGGTTTCGCGCCTACAGCCGGTATTCGCTGTATCGGCTGAACATCGTCACGCAGTTCTCCTACTGCATGGAGACCATC
>Ga0206107_1000367_pt1 | contig 20941 bp, 12 predicted proteins | sample 2B0metagenome_FD_148652 | JGI IMG/M metagenome (GOLD analysis project Ga0206107, IMG submission 148652) | Enriched microbial communities from leaf-cutter ant dump, University of Wisconsin, Madison, United States - 2B0 | ecosystem: Environmental > Terrestrial > Nest > Insects nest > Nest dump...
ATGTCGCAGCCGCAGGGCTTCCAGGACAAGGTCGCTTTCATCTGGAAGGTCGCCGACAAGCTGCGCGGGTCCTTCAAGCAGCACGAGTACGGCTCCGTCATGCTGCCGCTGTTGGTGCTGCGGCGCCTGGACGCGGTCCTGGAACCGACCAAGGCGCAGGTGCTGCGGCACGCGGCCACGTTCGGCGACAAGAAGCTCGGGCCGGGGGAGGATCTGATCCTCAAGGGCATCGCGAAGGTGCCGTTCTACAACACCTCCCCGCTGACGTTCCGCACCCTGCTAGCCGACGACAAGAACGTCGCCGACAACCTGCACGCCTACATCTCCGGCCTGTCCCCGGCCGCCTACGAGGTCATCGAGAGGTACGACTTCACCGGCAAGGTCGCCCGCATGGACGCCGCCGGGCTCCTGTACGGGGTGCTATCGGACTTCGCGGACTTGCGCATCGGCCCCGACGCGGTCTCGAACGAGGCGATGGGGCACATCTTCGAGGAGCTGCTGCGCAAGTTCTCCGAGATGAGCAACGAGACCGCGGGTGAGCACTACACCCCGCGCGAGGTCATCCGCCTGGTCGTCGACCTGCTGCTGTCCGGGCAATCCGCCCAGGCGCTGGAGGGCGTGACCATGCCGGTGCGCACCGTGTACGACCCGGCCGCTGGCACCGGTGGCATGCTCACCACCGCCCTGGACCGCATCCACGACCTCAACAAGACCGCGAAGGTGCAGGTCTTCGGCCAGGAGCTCAACCCCGAGACCTGGGCCATCGCGCGCTCCGACCTGCTGATCCAGGACGTCGGCTCGGACAACATGGCGTTCGGCAACTCCCTGACCCAGGACGCCTACCCGCACACCAAGTTCGACTACATGCTCGCCAACCCGCCCTACGGCGTGGACTGGAAGAGCTACGCCAAGCCCATCCAGGACGAGGCCGCCGCCCTCGGGTTCGCCGGCCGGTTCGGTGCCGGTCTGCCGCGGGTCTCGGACGGGTCGTTCCTGTTCCTGCAGCACATGATCTCGAAGATGAAGACCGGCTCCCGCGTCGGCATCGTCCTGTCCGGGTCGCCGCTGTTCTCCGGCGCCGCCGGGTCGGGGGAGTCGGAGATCCGGCGCTGGATCATCGAGAACGACTGGCTCGAGGGCATCGTCGCCCTGCCCGACCAGATGTTCTACAACACCGGCATCTCCACCTATGTGTGGATCCTGACAAACACCAAGCCCGCCCACCGGGCCGGCAAGGTCGCGTTGGTCGACGGGCGCGAGCTGTTCACCAAGATGCGCAAGTCCCTCGGCGACAAGCGCAAGTACCTGTCCGACGACGCCATCGACCAGCTCGTGCGTCTCTACGACGAGCTCCCCGACGACCCCCACGTCAAGGTCCTGCCGAACGAGACCTTCGGCTTTCAGCGCATCACCGTCGAGCGTCCCCTGCGCCGACGCTGGGACGTCACCGACGAAGTCCTCGCCCTCCTGCCTGCCGACGCCCGCGACGTCCTCTCGCAGCGCGCGGGCCAGTCGGCGGCCACAGAGAAGGAGTTCGCAGGCTGGCTCACGGGACTTGAAACCGCGACCCACTCGCTCGACGCCAAGACCCGGCGCGCGGCTCTGAAGGCTGCCGCCGTCTACGACGAGAACGCCGCACCCATCCTCAAGAAGGGCGCACCTGAGCCGGACCCCGACCTGCGCGACTTCGAGAACATCCCCCTGCCCGCCGGGTACATCTCGATGACCGGCGAGCAGCGCGCCAAGGCCCTGCACGAGGCCGCCGAAGCCCACCTCCACGACGCGATCCACCCCTACGTCCCTGACGCCTGGATCGACCACACCAAGACCAAGATCGGCTACGAGATCCCCTTCACCCGCCAGTTCTACGTCTACACACCCCCCCGCCCCGTCGACGAAATCGCCGCCGAGATCCGCGTCCTCGAAACCCAGATCCAGGACTGGATGAAGGGCCTGGGACTGTGACTCAGCTTGCCGTGGAGGCCGCCATCAGCAGCGCCCCGGCTGAGTGGCAACGGAGGCGACTTCGGTCCGTCGCGATCCGTCGCGAAGACCGAGTCGGTGCGCGTGACCTCGAACTGCTTTCGCTCGAGTCGATTGGGCGCCTCGTTCCGAGGCTCGCCGACCGGCAAGCTCCAGCCGAGTCGAGCATCCCCAGGTACCTGGAAACAATCCCGGGGGACTTGGTCATCAATCCGATGTGGCTCACTGGCGGCTCTATTGCCGTCTCGGATCGCGCGGGGGCTGTCAGCCCCGATTACAGGGTGTTCCGACTCGGCAGTGACGTCGAGCCACGATTCCTGCATCACTTGCTGAGATCGGCCCCGTACGTCGAGCAGTACCGACTGTTTGCGCGGGCCGACACAACGTTCGACCGTCGCATCCAGCAGGGCGACATTGACAACCTCGCGCTTGCCGTCCCGCCCCTGGAGGAGCAGCGGCGGATCGCGGACTTCCTCGACGACCATGTCTCCCGCGTCGATGCCGTGGTTGCGGCGCGCGCCCGTCAGGCTGCGCTCGCGGATGTGGCGTTTGAGTGCGTCGTGCTTGACGCGATCCGAGGGCGCGACGTTGACGGGGGAACGCGGCCCTCTGGTTTGCGCTGGCTAGGCCCGGTCCCTGCCTCGTGGTCGGTGCTCCCAGTGTCAAGTCAGTTCGACACCGTGCTGGGCAAGATGCTGGATGAGCGCCAGCAGACCGGCACACACCCGTTGCCGTACCTGCGGAACACGAACGTGCAGTGGGACCGGATCGACACCGATGACCTCAAGATCATGGACATCGCCCCGAGCGAGTACGGCAGATGCACCATCAGGGCTGGCGACCTGCTGATCTGCGAAGGCGGCCAGCCGGGTCGCGCTGCCATCTGGGATGGCAGCGTCGTGCTCATGGGATTCCAGAAGGCGTTGCATCGAGCGCGCTCGCGTGGCCGGAGTGAGCCGCGCTGGTTGCTTCATTGCCTTCGCGCGGCAGTCGCCATCAATGCATTCGCAGGCGAGAACGGCGTGACGACCATCGGTCACCTCACCGGAGAGCAGTTGCGCGCGCAACGCTTCCCGTTTCCGGAGCCGGAGGTTCAGCGCCGACTCGTCGCCGAGATTGACGGCGCCATGGCGGAGCGTGATCGACTCAAGGCGGCGCTTGCGCGATCGGCGACCCTACTGACGGAGTACAAGCAGTCCTTGACCACCGCCGCAGTCACCGGCCAGTTCGACGTCACGACTGCGTCCACCAGGAGCGTTCCGGCATGAGTGTGCACACCGAGCAGGCGTTCGAGTCGAGTATCGAGGCGAATCTCGTTGAGAACGGCTGGAGCAAGGTCGCCGCGAGTGGCTACGACCGCGAAGTGGGGCTGTTCCCTGATGAGTTGCTGGCGTTCGTGGAGCAGTCGCAGCCGAAGGCGTGGCAGCAGCTCGTGACGCGGCTCGGTGGTGAGGGGATCGCGCGCGCGAAGGTGGTGCAGCACGTCGCGGCGCAGATCGACCACCGGGGTGTAGTCAGCGTCCTGCGGGACGCGGTGAAGCTGAACGGCGTCACGTTCCACACGTGCTTCTTCAGGCCGGCGAACACGCTGACGGAGTCGCTGACGACGCGCTACGAGGCCAACCGCACCGCTGTGGTGCGGCAGCTGCACCACAGCGAGTCGACCACGGCGGACTCTCTGGACCTGGTGCTCGTGGTCAACGGGATCCCGACGGCGACGGCGGAGCTGAAGAACACGCTGACCCACCAGGGTGTGCAGGAGGCGATGCGCCAGTACCGCACGGACCGGAACCCGGCGGACCTGATGTTCCGTTCGCGGGCGTTCGTGCACTTCGCGGTGGACCCGCACCGGGTGTACATGACGACGCGGCTGGCCAAGGAGCAGACCCGATTCCTGCCGTTCAACCAGGGCACCGGTGGCCCTGGTCAGAAGGGCGGCGACGGGAACCCGTCGAACCCCGACGGCTATGACACGGCGTACCTGTGGGAGGGGGTCTGGCAGCGTGACGCGTGGCTGGACCTGATCGGGTCGTTCGTGCACGCCGAGGGCGATCGGATTTTGTTCCCGCGCTTCCACCAGTGGCATGCGGTTCGCTCGATCATCGCTGAGACGCTGCGCGACGGCGCAGGCACCAACCGCCTGATCCAGCACTCGGCCGGGTCGGGGAAGTCCAACACCATCGCGTGGACCGCGCACGCGCTGTCGCGGCTGCACGACGCTGCGAACCAGCCGGTGTTCGACAAGGTCGTCGTGATCACCGACCGTGTCGTCCTCGATCGTCAGCTGCAGGACACGGTGGCCGGGCTGGAGCACACGCCGGGCACGATCGTGCGGATCGACAAGGACTCGACCCAGCTCAAGGACGCGCTGCAGGGCCACGCGGCACGGGTCATCATCACGACGCTGCAGAAGTTCCCCGTGGTCGCCGAGATGGCCGCGGACGTAGTCGGGAAGTCGTTCGCGGTGCTCGTGGACGAGGCGCACTCCTCCACGTCGGGGGAGTCGATCAAGCAGCTGCAGGCCGTGCTGTCGGCCGCGGAGATCGCGGACCTGCAGGCCGAGGAGTCCGAGGACGACGAGGGCGTCGACCTGGGCACGGACGTGATCGCGCACTCGGCGGCGGCGCGGCGCGCCAGCAAGAACCTGACCTACATCGCGTTCACCGCGACCCCGAAGCCGAAGACGCTGAACCTGTTCGGACAGAAGGTCGCTGGCGCGGACGGCAAGGACGAGTTCGAGCCGTTCCACCTGTACTCGATGCGCCAGGCGATCGAGGAGCACTTCATCCTCGACGTGCTCGCGAACTACACGACCTACAAGACGTACTTCAAGCTCGCGACGACCGAGCCGGACGACCCGGACGTGCCGATCGACAAGGCCCGCGCCGAGCTGGCCCGGTTCGTCTCCTTGCACCCGACGAACCTGCGCGCCAAGGCCGAGATCATCGTCGAGCACTTCCGCGCCAAGACCCGCGGTAAGGTCAACGGCCAGGCCAAGGCCATGATCGTGACGCGCTCGCGGCTGCACGCGGTCCGCTACAAGCAGGAGATCGACGCCTACATCACCGAGAAGGGCTACGACAGCGGCCCGCGGCCCCTGCGGGCGCTGGTCGCCTTCTCGGGGACGCTCTCAGACCCGGACGCACCCGAGGTCACCTACACCGAGCCGATGATGAACGGGTTCGGTGAGGCTGAGCTCCCCGGCCGGTTCGGCGGCGAGGACTACCACCTGTTGGTCGTGGCGGAGAAGTACCAGACAGGGTTCGACCAGCCTCTGCTGCACACGATGTACGTGGACAAGAAGCTCGCTGGGGTCAAGGCCGTGCAGACGCTGTCGCGGCTGAACCGCACGCACCCCGGCAAGGCCGACACGTTCGTCCTGGACTTCGCGAACGACGTGGAGGAGATCCAGGACGCGTTCGCGCCTTTCTTCGAGTCGTCCACCGCGTACGCGGCCGAGCCGAACGACGTCTACAACCTGCAGCACACCCTGATGGCGGCGCACGTGCTCGATGTCGACGAGATGGAGCTCGCCGTGCAGGCGCTGCTGTCCGGGCAGCAGTCCCGGCAGCACGTCGTCTACGCCCAGCTCGGCAAGGCAGTGGGCCGGTTCGACGCGCTCGACGAGGACCAGCAGGAGGCGTTCCGTGGCGCGCTGACCGGGTACGTGCGGGCGTACGCCTTCCTGGCGCAGATCATGACCTGGACGGACCGCGAGCTCGAGCGGCTGTACCTGTTCGGCAAGGCGCTGGCCACTCAGCTGCCGAAGTCCGAGTCCGACCCGATGCCACTGGTGTCGGACCAGGTCGAGCTCACGCATCTGCGCACGGCGCTGACCGCGGAGGAGGAGAACGCGGCGTTGTCGGAGGGGTCCGACGAGCCCGGCCAGGTGCTGCCGGGTGAGGGCAAGGGCGGGCAGGACCCACTGGTCGACAAGCTCTCCGCCCTGGTGGAGCGGCTCAACGACAAGTTCGGCGTCGGCACGACCGACGCGGACAAGGTGTGGTTCGAGCAGCAGCGCCTCGAGGTACTGGCCGACGACGAGCTGCGTGTGGTCGCGATGAACAACACCCGCGACCACTTCGACCTCGTCCTGCGCGACAAGCTGCCCCACCACGTCGCCGCTCGCCACGGGGAGAACACCAAGATGTTCGACCTGTTCTTCAACAAGCCAGGCTTCCAGCAACTCGTCGTGGAGTACCTCGGAGAGTTGTACGAGGAGTTCCGCCGCCCGGCTGAGGGCGGCGCCGCGGTCTGATGTGCCGCCTGCCGATATGTGACGCGGCGGGTAGTGGGTTGTCTCAGGGCCAATGCACCAGGCGAGAGGGTGGTCACGGTGCCGTGTCTGACTCCGCTGACATGGCTGCGGCTGCGGTCACGGGGCCGATGTCGGGCCTGTCGAGCAGGATCCTCCGCGCAGTCAGAGTCGGAGCCACACCTTGATGGGACGGTCGGAGCCATCGTCGACGGCGGGCCCCAGCAAGCCATCTGAAGCCTTGCAGTCACGCACGTCGAGGTCTTCAAGATGGGCAGTGTCGCAACCTTGATCCTCGGAAGACGTCGACCCCTACCCCGGGCCGCCACTACACCCCCAACTGCGAAGACCATGTGGCGGCACCTACGCACCCCTGGCCGAAGTCCACGGAGGCTCGCTTCTTCTCGGCCGTCTGAGCGGCTCAAGGCGTTGCAGCTACATGCCGACCTTGAAATGTGGAGGTGAACGGATGGCGTACGAGCCACCTGCGACGTGGCGGGAGGAGATCTTTGATCCACGCCCCGACGTACCGAAGCGGCGGACTGGCGCACGGGTGCATCTGGATCCAGAGTGCCACTTCATCATGAAGGACAGCGATCTGATTGGCCCCCTAACGCCCAGCCGAGCCGGATATGGCATCGACGCCCGTGGATGCCCGGAGTGCGCTGACTCGCTCGAGCATCCACGATGGCGCAGAGAACGGCCTTGGATTTGGTCGACCGCCATGAGGGGCTGAACCCTTCGGTCGGTCGCTCCATGGCTTGTGGCCGGTGCGCGCGTGTTCTCCCAATCCGATCGCCACTTCTCGCCGGGCCCAGCGACGGGTCGCGGCGCCGGGCGCAGGCTTCACTCCCCACCGCGGCCGGATGTGTGGCACTTGGCGGCGGCGCGCGTGTCACACGACAGGACCTCTGGGAGCGGACGACGGGAATCGAACCCGCGTAGCCAGTTTGGAAGACTGGGGCTCTACCATTGAGCTACGTCCGCACGGGCCGCGGCGTCGACCTCGGGAGCACACGGTGGTGCGTCCGGCGGTCGGGTGCGGCCAGCGTCGCAAGGGTACCGGGTCGTCGCAGACGGTCCGAACGCGGTCCGGGGGGCGACGAGCGTGCGATGTCGCGCGGGCTCGGGATTCGTCCGGGCTGCGGGCCGTGACGTACCATCGAGGGTCGCCCGTGGGCGTCGAGAGCATCCCAGGGCAAGCGGAGCGGCACCGTCGTGCACGCTCGCGGGCCGCGCGGGTGCCGACGTCGCGCGCAGCGCCTCGTACCGCCGCCGGGAACGGCGAAACCACCCGATCAGTTGGAGAGCATCGAAGTGAAGAGCGCCGTCGAGACCCTGGAGCCGACCAAGGTCAAGCTGACCGTCGAGGTGACGTACGACGAGCTGCGTCCGAGCATCGCGCACGCGTACGAGCACATCGCCGAGCAGGTGAACGTCCCCGGCTTCCGCAAGGGCAAGGTGCCGCCGCGCATCATCGACCAGCGCGTGGGTCGTCCGGCCGTCATCGAGCACGCCGTGAACGAGGGTCTGGGCGGCTTCTACGCCGAGGCGGTGCGCGAGAACAAGCTGCGTCCGCTGGGCCAGCCCGAGGTCGAGGTCACGAAGGTCCCCGGGCTCGTCGCGGGCGAGGAGGACGGCGAGCTGCACTTCTCGGCCGAGGTCGAGGTGCGCCCCGAGATCACCGTGCCGGCGCTCGACTCGCTCGCGATCGAGGTCGACGGCATCGAGGTGTCCGACGAGGACGTGGCAGGTCGCCTGGACGCGCTGCGTGAGCGCTTCGGCACGCTCGTCGGCGTCGACGCCCCGGCCGTCGAGGGCAACTTCGTCGTGATCGACCTCGTCGCGAAGATCGACGACGAGGAGGTCGACTCGGTCTCCGGCGTCAGCTACCAGATCGGCTCGGGCAACATGCTCGAGGGCCTCGACGAGGCGCTCACCGGCCTGTCGGCGGGCGAGACGACGACGTTCGAGACCGAGCTCGCCGGTGGCGACCACGCGGGCGAGAAGGCCCAGGTCACCGTCACGGCGACGAGCGTCAAGGAGCGTCAGCTGCCTGACGCGGACGACGACTTCGCGCAGCTCGCGTCGGAGTTCGACACGCTCGCCGAGCTGCAGGACGACCTGCGTGAGCAGGCCGGCCGCATCAAGGTGCAGAACCAGGCCGTGCAGGCGCGTGACCTGCTCGTCGAGAAGCTCGTCGAGCAGATCGAGATCCCCGTCCCGGCGGGCGTCGTCGAGGCCGAGGTGCACCGTCACCTCGAGTCCGAGGGCCGGCTCGAGGACGACGTGCACCGCGCCGAGGTTACCGAGCAGGCGCAGGTCGCGCTGCGCAACCAGATCCTGCTCGACACGCTCGCCGAGCAGCTCGAGGTCAAGGTCTCGCAGCAGGAGCTCATCGAGTACCTCGTGCAGTCCTCGCGCCAGTACGGCATGGACCCGAACACGTTCATCCAGACGCTCGACCAGGGCGGGCAGATCCCGGCGATGGTCGCCGAGGTCGCGCGCTCCAAGTCGATCGCGGTCGCGCTGCGCCAGGTCAAGGTCACGGACCCGTCGGGTGCCGACGTGGACCTGTCCGACTTCATCGGGACCGACGAGGACGACGCGGCCGACGAGCAGGACGCCGCCGCGCAGGCCGCTGCCGTCGCGGACGCGGCGGTCGACGCCACGGCCTGACCGCCCGCAGGACCATCCGGCCGGGACGCCCCGGCCGAGACGAGGACCCCGTCACGGCGCGCCGGTGGCGGGGTCCTCGTACGTCCGACGAGCGTGCGCGTGCCGACGAGCGTGCCGCGGGCTCGTCGTGCGCTCGTCGGTGCGGCCGTCGGTGCGGTCGACCGCGTGGGCTGCGCCGACAGCGAAACCGGGTCCCGTGCGGGGCGGATCGGGGGTCGCCGGGCGTTAGTGTCGCTGCGACGCAAGGACGCCGCTTCGAACCAAGGAGCCTTCGTGAACGACTTCCCGGCCATGGCCCGGGCCGAGTCCCCGGGACTGGGCCTCAACGACCACATCTACAACCGGCTGCTGCGCGAGCGGATCATCTGGCTCGGCTCCGAGGTGCGCGACGAGAACGCCAACGCCATCTGCGCGCAGATGATGCTGCTCGCTGCCGAGGACCCCGACAAGGACATCTGGCTGTACATCAACTCGCCGGGTGGCTCCATCACCGCGGGCATGGCGATCTACGACACCATGCAGTACATCAAGCCGGACGTCGCGACGATCGCGATGGGCATGGCGGCCTCGATGGGTCAGTTCCTGCTCTCGTCGGGCGCGAAGGGCAAGCGGTACGCGACGCCCCACGCCCGCGTGATGATGCACCAGCCCTCGGGCGGCATCGGCGGCACGGCGACCGACGTGCGGATCAACGCCCAGCTCATCCTGCACATGAAGACCGTGCTGGCCGAGCTCACCGCGCAGCAGACGGGCAAGACGCTCGAGCAGATCAACTCCGACGCGGACCGCGACCGCTGGTTCACCGCACCCGAGGCGCTCGAGTACGGCTTCATCGACCACGTCGTCGAGGCCGCGAGCTCCGTCGCCGGTGCCGGCGGCACCGCCTGAGCAGCCGGCCCCGCCGCCCCTTCGACCTCGAGGAGTTCCGTTGAGCACCGAGTCCCAGTTCATCGCCCGCGCGGGTGCGCTGGCCGGCGGCTTCGGCCGTCCGGCGGCCGCCGCGCCGTCCGCCCGGTACGTGTTGCCGCAGTTCGAGGAGCGCACGGCCTACGGCTTCAAGCGTCAGGACCCGTACACCAAGCTGTTCGAGGACCGCATCATCTTCCTCGGCGTGCAGGTGGACGACGCGTCGGCCGACGACGTCATGGCCCAGCTCCTGGTGCTCGAGAGCACCGACCCGGACCGCGACATCATCCTGTACATCAACTCGCCCGGTGGCTCGTTCACGGCGCTCACCGCGATCTACGACACGATGCAGTACATCAAGCCGCAGATCCAGACGGTGTGCCTCGGGCAGGCGGCGTCGGCCGCGGCCGTGCTGCTGTCGGCCGGGACCCCCGGCAAGCGGCTCGCACTGCCGAACGCGCGCGTGCTGATCCACCAGCCCGCGATGGAGGGCGGCGGCTACGCGCAGGCGTCGGACATCGAGATCCACGCCAACGAGCTCATCCGCATGCGCGAGTGGCTCGAGGAGACGATCGCGCACCACACGGGCCGCGACGTCGAGCTCGTCCGTCAGGACATCGAGCGCGACAAGATCCTCACGGCGCAGCAGGCGCTCGAGTACGGGCTCGTCGACCAGGTGCTCGCGAGCCGCAAGGGCGCGCGGCCCACGGTCGTGGAGCCGACGAACTGACGCTGCGACGGGCGCGCACGGACGACTGCTCCGTGCGCGCCCGTCGTCGCACCACGCGACCTGCGGTATGACCCTCGCCGGTGGGGTGCGAGGGTCGGAAGTCCTTCTCGAATCGCTTCGATCCGCCGATGGAGATCGAGATGGGGGACAACACGCCGCGACACGGCGCGGGGTACGCCTGACAGGGCGCCCGGCGTAGTGTCCAATGGAGGACCGGCCCCGGCCGGGACGAAGGCTCGACAGCAAGGACGCAGGCCGCGAGGGGCGGCACCGCGCGAGGAAGGGACGGGACGTGGCTCGGATCGGAGACGGTGCCGACCTGCTGAAGTGTTCCTTCTGCGGCAAGTCCCAGAAGCAGGTCAAGAAGCTCATCGCGGGGCCCGGGGTCTACATCTGCGACGAGTGCATCGAGCTCTGCAACGAGATCATCGAGGAGGAGCTCGCCGAGGCCAACGAGACCGGCCTGGTCGAGCTGCCCAAGCCGCGCGAGATCTTCGAGTTCCTCGAGCAGTACATCATCGGCCAGGAGCGCGCGAAGCGGGCGCTGGCCGTCGCGGTCTACAACCACTACAAGCGGATCCAGGCGGGCGAGGGCGTACGCCCCGCCGACGACGTCGTCGAGATCGCCAAGTCGAACATCCTGCTCGTCGGCCCCACGGGCACGGGCAAGACGTACCTCGCCCAGACGCTCGCGCGCATGCTCAACGTGCCGTTCGCGATCGCCGACGCCACGGCGCTGACCGAGGCCGGCTACGTCGGCGAGGACGTCGAGAACATCCTCCTCAAGCTCATCCAGGCCGCCGACTACGACGTCAAGAAGGCCGAGCAGGGGATCATCTACATCGACGAGATCGACAAGATCGCGCGCAAGAGCGAGAACCCGTCGATCACGCGCGACGTCTCCGGCGAGGGCGTGCAGCAGGCGCTGCTGAAGATCATCGAGGGCACCACGGCCTCGGTCCCGCCGCAGGGCGGCCGCAAGCACCCGCACCAGGAGTTCATCCAGATCGACACGTCGAACGTCCTGTTCATCGTGGCGGGGGCGTTCGCGGGGCTCGACGACATCATCGCGGCCCGCGCCCGCAAGCGCGTCGTCGGGTTCGGCGCCCCGCTCGTCGAGGCGCACGAAGAGGGCGACCTGTTCTCCGAGGTCCGCCCCGAGGACCTGCAGAAGTACGGCCTCATCCCCGAGTTCATCGGTCGCCTGCCCGTCGTCGCGGCCGTGGGCAGGCTCGACCGGGATGCGCTCGTGCGCATCCTCACCGAGCCGCGCAACGCGCTCGTGAAGCAGTACCAGCGGATGTTCGAGATCGACGGCGTCGAGCTCGAGTTCGACGACGAGGCGGTCGCCGCGGTGGCCGACCAGGCGCTCCTGCGCGGCACCGGCGCGCGCGGGCTGCGGGCCATCCTCGAAGAGGTCCTCCAGCAGGTCATGTTCGACGTGCCGAGCCGCGACGACGTCGCCCGCGTGCTCATCACGCGCGACGTGGTGCTCGAGAACGTCAACCCGACGCTCGTCCCGCGCGAGAAGCGTCCGCCGCGCGAGAAGAGCGCCTGAGCGCGAGCCGCGGCGCTTAGGATCGGCCGCGTGAGCGAGCCTTCCGACCTGCCCGTCGTCGCGTCCCACGGCGAGACCGCGGCCGAGTCCACGACTGGGTCCGCTATTGGCTCCGCGGCTGGGTCCGCTGCTGGCTCCGCGGCCGCACCTGTGGGCGGTGTCGCGGCCGTCCCGACGAACGACGAGCCGGCCGGCCTGCCTCCCGAGCTCGCGCGGCTGCGGCACAGCATCGACAACATCGACGCGGCCCTGATCTACCTGCTCGCCGAGCGGTTCAAGGCGACCAAGCAGGTCGGGGTGCTCAAGGCGCGCCAGGGCCTGCCCGCCTCCGACCCCGGACGCGAGGAGCGCCAGGTCGCCCGCCTGCGCGCGCTCGCCGACTCGGCGGACCTCGACCCGGTGTTCGCCGAGAAGTTCCTCGCGTTCATCGTCGAGGAAGTGATCCGCCATCATGAGGCGCTCGCGCAGGACCACGCGTCGACCGACTGAGCGCTCGCGTCCCGCCCCAGGGGTGGCGGGCGAGGCGAACGTGCGGTTGGTTAGGAGAGGTCAGCGAGGCTCGGAGGAAGCGCGACCGCGGGGTCGTCGTCCGTGCCGTCCCCCGAGGGGAGCGGCGACGTGCGAGGCGCCCGGTTGTCGTCGATCCGGGCACGTCCACTTCTCGGTCCACGGCCCCGTGGACACCAGGAGGTTGCCCATGGACCTGCACTGGCTCAAGCCGCTGCTCGGCCGCCCCGCGCCGTTCACGACCGTCTTCCTCGACGCGACTCGCGCGGAGTCGGCGGGTGAGTCCGAGGCGGCCGACCGGTGGAAGGCCGCGCGGCGGGTGCTCGAGCGCGACGGCGCGCCCACGCAGGTGCTCGACGAGATCGCCGACCTCGTCACGGTGCCGACCGGCGTGCGCGGGCGACACGGCCGGGTCGTCGTCGCGGACGCCGAGGGGGTCGTCGTCGACCGGGTCGTGAGCGAGCCGCCCGCGCAGACGGTCGCGACGTTCGGACCGGTGCCCGACCTGCTCCCCGCGGTGCGGGCCGCGGACGAGGCGGTCGAGCTCGTCGTCGTCGCGGTCGACCGGACGGGCGCGGACCTCACGTGGAAGTCCGCGGGCGGGGCGCGCGCGGGAGGCGGGAACGGGGACGACGAGTCCGTGCGGGAGAGCATCGAGGGCGACCACGACGACGTGCACAAGACCCGGGAGGGCGGGCTGTCCCGGCGCAGCCAGACGCGCGCCGAGGACTCGTGGCACCGCAACGCCGAGACGGTCGCCGAGTTCCTCGACCGGCGGGTCGCGGAACGGCAGCCCGAGGTCGTCGTCGTGACCGGGGACGTGCGTGCCGTCGCGCTGGTGTGCGAGAAGGTCGGACAGCACGTGCGCGAGCTCGTCGTCGAGGTGCCCGGCGGCGGACGCGGCGGCGGCGCGAAGGGGGACGCGTTCGGAGCCCGCGTGCACGCCGCGGTCGACGCGCACCGAGCACGCCGGCGGCAGGCCGTGCTCGACCGGTTCGGGCAGGCTCTCGGCCGCGGTGAAGGTGCCGTCACCGCGCTCGACGACGTCGTCGAGGTGCTGCGCCGCGGGCAGGTGGCCGAGCTCGTCGTCGCGGAGAGCGGGCTGGGGGCGCTGCAGGAGCGGGAGGTGCTCGTCGGGCGCGAACCGCTCGAGCTCGCGACCAACCAGGCGGACCTCGACACGCTCGGTGTGGCGGACGCGCGACGGTTCCCGGCGATCACCGCGCTCGTGCGGGCGGCGCTCGGCCAGGATGCGGGGATCACGTTCACCGCGGACGGCGCCGACGTCGTCGACGGGATCGGGGCGCTCCTGCGGTGGTCGGACGACTCGACGCCGAGCGAGCAGCTGCTCACGCAGTCGGCCGACGCCCACCGCGTCCGCACCCCCTGACCACACCGCCACCCCATACCCGCACCCGCACACATCCGCCCGCCCCACCACCCGCGAGCGCCACACATCGGCGTCGAGCGCCAGGGCTCTGACCGGTGCGCTCGCGCACGTTCTGTGGCGCTCGCGGGGTGCGGGGGCGCGTCTGACGTGTGCGGGGTCAGCGCGCCGAGCGGGCCTTGATCTCCTCGCGCTGGAGGCGCAGGACCAGGCGGAACAGCGCGTCGCGCGTCGGCTCCGTCAGGTCGAGCAGCTCGCAGCCGTAGCGCCAGCCCCAGGTCGCCTCCTCGACGCGCAGGACGCGGGCCCGCAGGTCCACGGCACCGGGGTCGACGGGCAGAGTCAGCCGGACGATGTCACCGACCACGAGCGACGTCGTGGTGGCGAACCGGATGCCCGACGCGCTGACGTCGACGACCGTGATGCGCGCCGCGCCGTCGAGGTCGCCCGTCGCGTCCTCGAGAGCCGCGATGCACGCGATCTCGCAGTAGGCTCGCGCGGCGGAGCGGCGCTGGTGCTGCGAGACGAGGTCGCGCACGACGACGCTCACGTGGTCGTCGCCCAGCCCGCCGAGCAGGCCGTCGTAGCGGCACTCGCCGCGGACCGGGTCGAGCACGGTGAGCTGCACGGCGTCACCGAGGTGCTGGTCGGCCAGCGGGTTCTCGACCCGGGCGAGCAGGACGCCGTCGTCGTAGTGCTCGACGAACCCCACGGTCGAGGAGTACTTCCCGGAGACGTGGCAGACGGCGAGCTCATGCATGTGCCCACCGCCTCGTGTCCGTGCTCGTAGCGCGTGCGGCGGAGCTCGTGCACCGCCTTCCCGTGGGGAAGTTCTACACCATCAGGCGACGGACTTCTCGCCGAGGATCGGGTGAACGACCCCGTGACCTGCGACGACGTGAACGGGGTCAGCGATTGTCCGCCGGACGGCCGTCATCCGGACGAGTGTCCAGGTAGAGCCCGTCGATCTCGCGCGCGAAGTCCTTGAGCACGAGTGCACGCTTCACCTTGAGCGACGGCGTGAGGTAGCCGTTGGCCTCGGTGAGGTCGATCGGCAGCACGACGATCTTGCGGATCGACTCCGCGCGGGACACGGCTTCGTTCGCACGGGCCACCGCGCGGTCGAGCGCCTCGAGGACCGCGTGGTCGGTCGTGGCGGCCTCGACGTCCATGGCCGGCAGCCCGTGGTTCGCGAGCCAGCCCGGGAGCATCTCGGCGTCGAGCGTCACGAGCGCACCGATGAACGGACGCTGGTCGCCGACGACGACCACCTGGCTCACGAGCGGGTGCCCGCGCAGGCGGTCCTCGAGCTGGGCCGGCGCGACGTTCTTGCCGCCCGCGGTCACGATGATCTCCTTCGACCGGCCCGTGATGCGCAGGTAGCCGTCCTCGTCGAGCGTGCCCAGGTCGCCCGTGCGGAACCAGCCGTCGACGAGCGCGGACTTCGTCGCCTCCTCATCGTGCCGGTAGCCGCGGAAGACGTGCGGACCCGAGACCCATATCTCGCCCGACTCGTCGACGCGCAGCTGCGTCCCGGGGAACGCCGGGCCGACCGTCCCGACCTTGATGAGCCCCGGTCGGTTGACCGCGGTCGGTGCCGTCGTCTCCGTGAGTCCGTACCCCTCGAGCACCTGGACGCCGATGCCCCGGTAGAAGTGCCCGAGCCGCTCACCGAGCGGAGCGCCGCCCGAGATCGCGAACTCCGCCGCACCACCGAGCGCCGCGCGCAGCTTCGCGTGCACGAGGCGCCCCGCGAGCCGGTGCTGCGCGCGCAGCGCGGCGCTCGGGCCGGCGGGCGTGTCGAGCGCGCGCGAGTACGCGATCGCGACCTTCGCGGCCCAGCGGAAGACCCGCAGCGAGACGCCCGAGCCGGCCTTCTGCTCCGCCGAGTTGTAGACCTTCTCGAACACGCGCGGGACCGCGAGGACGAACGTCGGCCGGAAGCCCGCGAGGTCCGGCAGGAGGTTGCGGGTGTCCGGGGTGTGGCCGAGCACCGCACCCGACGGCACGCACAGCACCTGGATGAACCGCGCGAACACGTGCGCGAGCGGCAGGAACAGCAACGTTCGCGAGTGCGGCTGCGCGCAGACCTCGCCGAGACCCTCGACGCCCAGCAGCGTGAGGGAGACGAAGTTCCCGTGCGTGAGCTCGACGCCCTTCGGGCGGCCCGTCGTGCCCGACGTGTAGATGATCGTCGCGAGGTCGTCGGGTCCCGCGAGGGCGCTGCGCCGCGCGACCTCGTCGGCTGCGACGTCCGCGCCGGCCGCGACGAGCGTGTCGAGGCCGCCCTCGTCGATCACGAGGACCTCGGTCAGGCCCGGCAGGTCGTCGCGCACGTGCCCGACGACCGCGGCGTGCGCGGGCGTCTCGACGACCGCGAGGCGCACCCCGGCGTCCGCGCAGATCCAGCGCACCTGCTCGGCCGAGTCCGTCTCGTAGACGGGCACGCCCACGGCACCCGCGGCCCACACGGCGAAGTCCAGCAGGGTCCACTCGTATCGCGTCCGGGACATGATCGCGACGCGGTCGCCCGGCTCGATGCCGCGCGCGACGAGCCCCTGGGCGACCGCGCGCACCTCGTCGGCGAACGCGCGGACCGAGACCGGCACCCAGCCGTCCGCCGACGAGCGCTCGATCAGCGTGCCGTCGGGGTCGCGGGCGAGACGCTGCGCGAGCAGTGCCGACAGGTTGTCGGGTGCGTCGGCAGGCAGGTCGGCCCGCGCGCTCGGCGTGCCGGGCGCGCGGGTGGGGGCAGGGGTGCGGGGCATCTCACTCTCCGTCGGTCGGGGGCGCCGTCGGTCGGTCGCGACCCTACCGCCTGGTCACCCGCCGGACCCGGGCTTGGTACCCAACGGTGGCCCGCGTCGGTCGGGTACGGGTCAGAACTCCTCGTAGACCGCCGGGTCCTGGCCCTGGATCCGACCGTCCGCGCGGTGCAGCGCGGAGATCGCCGCGACCTCGTCGGGCGTCAGCGTGAAGTCGAACACCGCGAGGTTCTCGCGTCGGCGCTGGGCGGATCCCGACTTGGGCAGCGGCATCGCGCCCAGCTCCACGTGCCAGCGCAGGACGACCTGCCCGGGGGTGCGCCCGTGCGCGCGCGCGATCTCGACGACCGTCGGGTCCTCGAGCACCGTCGAGCCGCGACCGAGGGGGCTCCAGGACTGCGTGAGCACGCCGCGTGCCTCGTCGGCGCCGCGCTGCTCGACCTGTGTCCAGCGCGGGTGCAGCTCGATCTGGTTCACGCTCGGCAGCTCGCCCGTCGTGCGCTGCAGCGTGTCCAGGTGCTCGGGCAGGAAGTTCGACACACCCACCGACCGGACGAGCCCCGCGTCGCGCAGCGACAGCAGCGCCGCGAACGCCTCGGCGTAGAGCCCCTGGCTCGGGTTGGGCCAGTGGATGACGTACAGGTCCCAGTGATCGAGGCCCGCACGCAGCAACGACTCCTGCACCGCACGCACCGTGTCGTCGTGGCGCTGGTAGCGACCCGGGAGCTTGGACTGCAGCACGAGCTCGTCACGCGCGACGCCGGACTGCCGCACGCCCGCACCGACCGCACCCTCGTTCTCGTAGTTGTAGGCCGTGTCGATGAAGCGGTAGCCCGCGGCGATCGCGTCGGCGACCGCGTCGCGACCCTCGAAGCCCTTGAGCGGATACGTCCCGAAGCCGATCGCGGGGACCTGGAGCCCGTCGCGGAGCGTGCGGGTGGGGACGTCCTGCGGGACGTTCTGGCGGAGGTCGGGTGAGGTCATGGCTGCCACGCTACGCGCGGGTCGGGCCGGGAACGACGACGCGCCGCCCCCGTCAGGAGGCGGCGCGTCGAGGACGAGACCGTCAGGAACCCCGCTTGACCGACTCGCCGAGCTCGGCGTCCAGTGCGACGGGCTGCTCCGCGTCACCCGCGACCAGCTCGAGCGTGCCCGTCGCGCGGCCTGCGGCGCGCACGTCGTCGAGCGCGGTCTCGACGTCGGTGAGCTGGGCAGCGGGGACCGCGAGCCGCACGGCGAGGATCTCCGTACGCATCGAGACCTTCGCCTCGGACTTGACCTTGCGGAGCGCGGCGAGCGCGGCGCCCGCGTGCGTCACCGTCGCGAACGAGGCGTCACCCGACGCGTCGCGCAGCGGAGCGGCCTGCGGCCACGGCGCGCGGTGCACCGAACCCTCGCGCCACCACGACCAGACCTCCTCGGTCGCGAACGGTAGGACCGGGGCGAGCAGGCGCAGCAGGACGTCGAGCGCGATGCGCAGCGCCGCCCGGGCGCTCGTCGCACCGTCACCCGTGCCGTACGCGCGGTCCTTGACGAGCTCGAGGTAGTCGTCGCAGAACGTCCAGAAGAACGTCTCGGTGAGCTCGAGCGCACGCGTGTGGTCGTACGCCTCCAGGGCCGCGGTCGCCTGCTCGACGACGTCCGCGAGCCCCGCGAGCATCGCGCGGTCCAGCGGGACCGTCACGAGCGACGAGTCGAGCGGGGCGTCGAGCGCGGCCTGCGCCGAGCCCTCGTCGTCGGCCCCGAACGACAGCACGAACTTCGACGCGTTGAGCACCTTGATCGCCAGGCGACGGCCGATCTTCATCTGGCCGACCTCGAACGCCGCGTCCGTGCCGAGCCGCGCGGAGGCCGCCCAGTACCGGACCGCGTCCGAGCCGTGCTCCTCGAGCAGACCCATCGGCGTGACGACGTTGCCCTTCGACTTCGACATCTTCTTGCGGTCGGGGTCGAGGATCCACCCACTGATCGCGGCGTGCGACCACGGCAGCGACCCGTGCTCGAGGTGCGCACGCACGACCGTCGAGAACAGCCACGTGCGGATGATGTCCTGACCCTGCGGGCGCAGGTCCATCGGGAAGACGCGCGCGAACAGGTCGGGGTCGGTGCGCCAGCCGCCCGCGATCTGCGGCGTGAGCGACGACGTCGCCCACGTGTCCATGATGTCGGGGTCGCCGACGAAGCCGCCCGGCACGCCGCGCTGGTCCGCGGTGTAGCCCGCGGGAACCTCCGACGACGGGTCGACCGGGAGCTGGTCCTCCGACGGCACCAGAGGGGAGTCGTAGTCCGGCTGGCCGTCCGCGTCGAGCGCGTACCAGACCGGGAACGGCACGCCGAAGAACCGCTGGCGGCTGATCAGCCAGTCGCCGTTGAGCCCGCCGACCCAGTTCTCGTAGCGGACCTGCATGAACTCGGGGTGGAAGTCGAGCTCGGCACCGCGTGCGAGCAGCTCGCCGCGCAGCGCGGCGTCACGACCGCCGTTGCGCAGGTACCACTGGCGTGACGTGACGATCTCGAGCGGCTTGTCGCCCTTCTCGTAGAAGTTCGCCTTGCGCTGCGTGGGCGTCGGCTCGCCGTCCAGGTCGCCCGTCTCGCGCAGACCCGCGACGACGGCCTCGCGTGCCGAGAACGTCGTCTTGCCCGCGAGCTCCGCGAACCGGGCGCGACCCTCGTCGGACCCGATCCACTCGGGCGTCTCGCGCACGATGCGGCCGTCGCGCTGCACCACCGAGCGCGTCGGGAGCTGCAGCTCGCGCCACCACTGCACGTCGGTGAGGTCACCGAACGTGCAGCACATCGCGATGCCCGCACCCTTGTCGGGCTCCGCCGCGGGGTGCGCGAGCACGGGGACCTCGACACCGAACAGGGGAGTCGTGACGGTCGTGCCGAACAGGTGCTGGTAACGCTCGTCGTCGGGGTGCGCGATGAGCGCGACGCACGCGGGCAGCAGCTCGGGGCGCGTCGTCTCGATGTGGACCGGGCCGGCCGCGCCGTGGAACGCGACGCGGTGGAATGCGCCCGGGTAGTCGCGGGCCTCGAGCTCGGCCTGCGCGACCGCGGTCTGGAACGTCACGTCCCACAGCCCCGGCGCCTCGGCCTGGTACGCCTCGCCTCGCGCGAGGTTGCGCAGGAACGCCTGCTGCGCGACAGCACGCGCGTCCGCCGAGATGGTCTGGTACGTGCGCGACCAGTCGACCGACAGCCCGAGGTGACGCCACAGCGCCTCGAACTGGCGCTCGTCCTCGACCGTGAGCGTCTCGCACAGCTCGACGAAGTTGCGGCGGCTGATCGGCACCTGGTCGGCGGCCTTCACGGTCTTGTCCGTGCCCTCGTGCGGCGGCGTGAAGTCCGGGTCGTACGGCAGCGACGGGTCGCAGCGCACGCCGTAGTAGTTCTGCACGCGGCGCTCGGTGGGCAGGCCGTTGTCGTCCCAGCCCATCGGGTAGAACACCTCGGCGCCGCGCATGCGCCGGAACCGGGCGACGACGTCCGTGTGCGTGTACGAGAACACGTGCCCGACGTGCAGCGAGCCCGACACTGTCGGCGGCGGGGTGTCGATCGAGTAGATCTCCTCGCGCGACTTCGTCCGGTCGAATGCGTACGTCCCGAGCTCGGCCCAGCGCCGCGACCACGACTCCTCGAGGCCCTCGAGCCCCACCTTGTCGGGTACCCGACCGCCGGTCCCGGTGGACGGCGCAGAGGTCGGCGCGGGCGTCGGGGCAGACGTGGCGGGAGTGAGGTCGCTCATGACCGCTCATCCTCCCAGATGCGCCGCTCCGCGTGGCACGCGTCTCGCGCCCGCGCCGCGCGCCCGGTCGCCACCGGCTCCCGCGACCGTCGCTCACCGCGCAGGCCGACTCGGACGCGACGCCGGCAGCGCAAGAACGACGCCGGCAGCGCAGGAACCAGGCGCGGTGGCACCGCGACGGGTCGGGACTTCTGCCGTGTTGCCGCGCGAGGGTGGGCCGTGCCCCGCGCGTTGATCGTGCCGACCGTCGCGTACCCGTTGCGGGCATCCGTACCGACCGGATCCGTGTCGCGAGCGTCCGTGCCGGGAGCGTCCGTACCGCGAGCATCCGTACCGCGAGCATCCGTACCGCGAGCATCCGTACCGCGAGCATCCGTACCGCGAGCATCCGTACCGCGAGCATCCGTACCGCGAGCATCCGTA
>Ga0206107_1000368_pt1 | contig 20813 bp, 16 predicted proteins | sample 2B0metagenome_FD_148652 | JGI IMG/M metagenome (GOLD analysis project Ga0206107, IMG submission 148652) | Enriched microbial communities from leaf-cutter ant dump, University of Wisconsin, Madison, United States - 2B0 | ecosystem: Environmental > Terrestrial > Nest > Insects nest > Nest dump...
CCCGATCGGATCATTGACAAGCTCCCCGGCTAGCCCAGCCCTCACCCGCTGATGGTCAGGATCACCGAGACGGTCGACGAGTACTTCCGGGGAATCCACGTGCAGCGTCTGCACCGCAACCGGTCCGTGAGATCCGCAACACACCAGTTGCACCACCGACGCTCCCACATACAGGCACCAGCAGTCGTGCGTGGAAACCAGCGCGGCCGGTCCTGGCATCACACTAGTCACCGAACGCAGCTCCGCAGGCACCTGGGCATACAAAGCGTTCAGCTGCCGGACACTGACACGGCAAGCGACAACGCGGCGTAACCGACCAGCGGCAATGTCGGAAACGTCCGTGCTCAAGGCTGTGTACCCGCAATCTCCTGGCACAGGATCTAGCACACCGACCTGTTCACCAGTATGGAACACCGCTGCCGCTGCCGCGGTGAAACGAATCGGATCCAGTAACCCCGGTCCCACGTCGACAGTTGCGAACTGGCACACCCGGCTCACCCATACCAGACGCACCACGTCACCAGTGCGAACGCGTGACAGCACTTGAGGCAGCGCCGTTGCTACGGGTCCACGCACGACGGGGAAATAGCGTTCCACACCGGCACCACCGACAACGGTCGCGGAAGTCACCCAGTCACCATCGACGACAACAGCAGTCACAGCCGACGCAGATTGCGTCGGCTGTTGTCTGGAACGGAAGAATCCCACGAACGCCAACAGTGCCCATCCAGACAGCGCCGGCCACTCATCACCAGCACGCGACAGCACCGAACCTGTGTGACAACCGCTCACTGTTCACGGACTCTCGCAGTTCAGGTGCCGCATCACCGCGCCACTCTTCGCGCAGCAGCAACCGCACCGAACACCCACATGATCAGGAGCCTACGATGCCGGCCCGAGACAGTATTCAGCTCAGCCACCGAGCAGAAACACAACTGATCGCGAACATTCTGGCTGTCCCTGACCGCTACTACGACATCGCCACTGTTATCTCACCTGCTGATATCACGGACACCCGGATACGTCACGTCTTCGAGGCGATCTGCGCATGTGCCAGTGACGGTCAGGCCGCTACAGTAACCAACACGGCCAACGCCCTCAAACGGCGACGCAAACTTGCAGCCATCGGTGGCACTAGTGAACTCGACGCTTTGCAGCGCAGCGGAGATAGCAGCAAAGTCAGCGACCTGGCGGCGATCATTAGTGAGCAGTCCCTGCGGTCACGTCTGCACACTGCCGCAGAACACATCACATCCATCGCCAACGACGCAACCGCCGACACCGACACTTTACGAGATCACACTGAACGTGCGGTGTCAGATGCGTTGACTTCTGCAGGCAGCAGCGGGTTCAACACCTTGTCGGCCGTCATGACTGGGGTACATGAGGAGATCACGACTCCGCGCAACAGCCGCCTGGTCGGCCTGTCCACCGGTTTCGACCAATTCGACGACATCACAGCGGGACTGCAACCTGGGCAACTGGTTCTCATAGCTGGCCGTCCCGGTACCGGCAAGTCTGTACTCGCCACCCAAATCGGTAGGCACATTGCGGAAACCAGCGGGAAGACCGTGGCGTTGCTGTCTTACGAAATGTCGACCACAGAAATCGGGTTCCGGTTACTGTCCGCCGAAACCGGTATCCCGGTCACCGAACTGATGCGGGGAAGCGTTCCCGTTGACATGAAGCAAGCAGTCGCCTCCGGGATCAATCACCTGTCGGGTATCAACCTACTCATCGACGATACACCGCCGCCCACACTTGCCGGAGCTCGAAGCGAGCTGCGTCGAATCGCTCGGACCACCCAACTCGGCGCAATTGTTGTCGACTACTTGCAGCTCATGCGTGTCGACGGAATTCGTGACGGCCGTGTAGAGGAAATTTCTACAATCTCTCGGGAGCTGAAACTGCTGTCGAAGGAGCTGTCTGTTCCCGTGATTGCCTGCTCACAATTGAACCGGGCGCTGGAATCGAGGCCGAATAAACGTCCGATGCTGTCTGACTTGCGGGAATCCGGAAGTCTGGAACAAGATGCCAACATTGTGATGTTCCTGTACCGCGAACACGTCTACAATCCGTCAGCTAACGAGCGCGACGCTGAACTCATTATCGCGAAAAACCGTAACGGGAAGGCTGGTGTGACCATTAACGTCTACTGGGATGGGGCGCATGTGCGGTTCACACCAGCACCGGCATCTCCAGTAGGTGGACCATTGGGGTACACCGCTGGCACAGACACTCACTTTTGATCCCGGCACGTTCCTACGAATCCAGTAGTCACGGGAACCTGTCGTATAGCAGCCGGCGTGGTCGTTCACCGGTCGCATGAAGTCCAGCGGTTGATCTCCGTTGGCCGGCCACATAGTCGGCATCCAACACTGCTGGTTGAGCCAGTGCACCGCTCAACGCGCCGACTATTCAGCATGGTTTGTGACCGTGGCGACCCACCCCACCCAGTGGACACCCGGATCCGCTGGGTGGCAATGAAGCCGTCGTCGACGTATCTGAAGTCACCTGTCGGCAATGGTCTGCCGACCAGCCAGCAGATCCGGACAGTGCCGGACATGACGACCGCTATCGGCGAGCAGCTCACACATCCGGACCCAGACGTCTGCGCGGCGTTGACCGTCCTTGCCGGAAAACTCCAACATGTGCCGGCACCCGGCATCCAACAGATTGCCGCGTCCTACGCGCTAGCAGTGCACGCTCACGGCGCACAACAACGCGCGTCAGGGCAGCCGTACATCATCCACCCGATTGAAGTAGCCTCAATCGTTGCTGACCTCGGCATGGATGCCGATACCATCAGCGCAGCGCTCCTCCATGACACTATTGAGGACACCGGAATCACCCGAAGCGACCTCGCTTCCGTCATCAACTCTGATGTCGCTTCTCTCGTCGACGGTGTCACCAAACTTGACAAAATCGCGGCGGCCGCCCGCGCGAACTCAGGCATTGACGCAGCAACCGCAGCCGCGGCCGCGACCATGAAAAAAATGCTGGTCGCAGCCACAACTGACATTCGCGTGCTGGTAGTCAAACTCGCCGACCGCACCCATAACGTCTCCACGCTCCAATGGCTTCCCGTCAGCAAACAGCAGCGCATTGCCGCAGAAACCCTGCACGTTTACGTTCCCTTAGCACACCGACTTGGGATCGACACCATCCGCGAACGGTTAGAAGATGAAGCGTTCGCAGTATTGGAACCAGACCTGTTCACAGAACTGAAATCCATGATCGACGGCGCGCAACCCGACGCTGACGCCAGACTGGATATTGCTGTCACCGCTCTGAACACCACGTTCACCGAAGCCGGTATTCCAGCCGACATCGCAGGACGGACAAAGACCGTCTACTCGGTGTATCGGAAAATGCTCAACCGGCAAGTCACCTTCGACGAAATCGCCGACCTCGTCGGTATCCGTATCATCACCGACACACTCACCCACACGTACGAAGGGCTGGGACTTGCCCACGCCACGTTCCCTCCCATCCCGGGACGAATCCGCGACTACATTGCCACACCAAAATTCAACGCCTATCAGTCCTTACACACTGCTGTCACAGTCAACAGCGCACCCGTAGAAATACAGCTGCGCACCCGTGACATGCACATTGCCGCCGAACTCGGCGTCGCCGCCCATTGGAGATACAAAACCTCCGACACAACACCAGCACCACCAGTCCTTGCCACCGCTGCAACACTACCCTGGCTGGACAGGCTACGAAGCTACGGAAGCATCATCGACAACGACGACACCTACCTACGCACATTACGCAACGACTTAGCGGGCGGAGAAATCCTCGCTTTAACCCACACCTGCGAACCGGTCAGTGTCCCTGAACACGCCACCTGCCTGGATTTCGCGTTCGCGGCCGGAACACCGGACGCTGAACACGCTGTAGCGGCCCGTATCGATGGCCGGCTGGTCAGCCTCAACGAACCCGTCCGCCCGGGAGCCATGATTGACATCATCACCGATCCCAGCAGCAGGATCGACCAAAGCAAACTCCGTCATGTACGTACACCACAGGCAGCGGCAGCTATCCAGGCAGGGCTCACCGCCAACGCCCACATATCCTCAGTGGCCGCCGATATTATCGCGGGGCTTCCCGAGCAATGGTGGACACTGATCGATGTTGACATGCTGTCGTCGCTGTTCGGCGGACTCAACCTGCAGCACGCGATCGGTGCCGGAGAAATCAGTGGAAGCGACGTAGCCCGCACCATCTCTCGACTGCTGAACAGTCCCGCCAGCGGTTCCCTACGCATCGACGGCTACCCAGACACGCCCACCCTCGTGGCTCCATGTTGCAGCCCGAAACCCGGCGATCAGGTATCTGTCACCGTCTGGGACCATACTCTGCTGGTGCACATCACCGGTTGCGTGCACATATCCGGACGGATCGTGACCGACACAGTTTGGCCGGAAACCGCACCTGTCATCGCCACTATCACCGTCACCGGAATCGACAGGCCGGGGCTGCTAGCGGAAGTCGCGAACGTGGTCGAAGGAGCCGGCCTCAACGTCCAATCACACACCGGTCACACCAGCAGCGACGCCAAGGCGCATCTGCAGTTCATCATGGATTTCTCCGGACACACCCAACTGGCAGCCCTCGGTGACCGGATCCGTTCAGTTGCCGGTGTGTATGAGGTGGACACTGGTCTATCCCCCACACCGCAGACCGGTACACCAGCAGCTTCTGGCGATACCGCAAGTCCGCATGCACTACGGCAGCCGGCATGACATCGGCACCGGTGAACGCTCGTATCGTTCACGCACTACCAGCGGTGAGCGCAGCCGGGCTGTGGGGTGCTGCTGCTGCGCTGACATTCGTGACTGCCGACAGCAGCGGGCTGCTGCTTGCTGCCGCAGCATCACCTCTGCTGGCCGCCACGATAGGGGTACGCAGCTACCTGGGATACCTGGCCGCGGTTGGTGCCGCATGCGTTGCCGGCGCTACCGCCGGGACCCCTCTGTGGGTGTGCGCTGCTGTCACAGTGGTCACTGCAGCGATGATCCCGTACACTGCGGTAACCAGGACGGGTACCCGCAGTGCCGCGGCCGCCCACCTCGACCCGCTCACCGGGCTGCTCAACCGGAACGGACTGCACAGCGTAACAGCGCAACTGATGCGTCAAGCGGGCGCACACTCCACCACCATCGCAGCTGCATTCTGCGACGTTGACGGTCTCAAACATGTCAACGACACCCACGGCCATGAAGCCGGCGACGCGGTCATCACAGCGGTCGCTCAAGCGTTACGCGGCAACCTGCGTGCCAGTGACGTCATATGCCGGTGGGGCGGAGACGAGTTCGTGGTCGTTTCAGCTGGGTCAGGTCTTCATCCCACAGTCCTCACCGAACGGTTGACAGCCTGGCTGGTCAAACATCCACCAGTTCCGGACAGCTGGTGGCATCCGTCGGTGACGGTCGGCTACTGCGCAGCGCTTGCCAACGAATCCGTCACCGTCACTGACCTCATCAACAATGCTGATGCAGACATGTACACCAGGCGAAGCCAACGCGGTCGTCAGGAGCAGCTGCTTGCCCACGCCCGCCGCATCGAACACGGCTATGCACAGCCGTCTCGGGTTCAGGACGGTACCTGCGATGACTGAACGTTTTCTCAGCCACATTGCCGATGTCCTCGCTGACCGTCTCAACGTCGACACAACCGAACCGGTCGGTGTCACCGACACCGTGACTGCAACTGTCAGCGACACATTGACAGCGATTGGTGTACCCGTAGTGGCGGTCACCTACCAGCTGTCACACCGAGGCGCATCCACCGCCACTGTCACCGTGACAGCTGCGGACAAGACGTACGCGTTGCTGCAGGCGCAGACCCTGCAAAGACGGTTGCACACAGCCACCGGCCGCTGCTGGCAGGTGCATGTCATCACACACCACTAACATCACCGAGCCTTCTTGTTGTTACCCACCTGCAGCGTGCAGTTGCTACCGTTCACCACACACCCCCACTGCCGGTCTGCGTATCCCGGTGAGCAGCACATAACCGTCCTCAACCACCCCTTCGCAGCGATCGACATGAGCTTAAGTATCAGGTTTCGCCGTCACCCCAGCGCTGTCTTGCAGTGAACATCAATCCCAAAGTGATGCCTGCAATGCTGGACACGGAACATTCCATCGGGTGCATCCTGATCTCGCCGCCGTCACCGCTGACCCTGGTGCAGCACCGCATCACCGGCACACGATCGCGGTCATCGGAGCGGGACCAGATGACGGACACGACCTTGCACGCATGCTGGGCGAACACGTCCCCGACACACTCCTAGCATCCCCTGTGGACGGCGTGTGGACTTTTGACGCTATCCGTCGCGACGTGATCACCATCTTGTCCCGGCATACCAGTGGAGGTCATCTGATCGTGACCGACTGCCACACGTTGACCGATGCGATGCAAGACAGTCTTCTTGCCAGCTTAGAGAACCCTGCAGGGGCATGGACGATATGGTTACTGACCCCCGTCAACGTACCGTTTCGGCCAGCAGTCCAGTCACGACTGTATGCAGTCGTGACCATCACCGGTGTGCTCACAATCGACGATGGCACACTGGCAGAGGCGTTCACGCGTACCTGTCAACAGTTCGGGGGGAAAGACTGGGCCAGTGTGCCGGCTAACGCCCGTCACGCTGCCCGGGCAGCGTTGATCACGGTCGCCCGGGCCGCCAGTGACCACTACGCACACATGTCCGTCACAGACCCGGGGGCGCTAGCACGAAGCCGTCAATGGGATGCCGCTGCCCGCATGTTGTCAGCCAACCTCGGGCCAACATCAGTCTGGAACGCGGCAATGAACGGGCACACCAGCCGCCAGCACACCTTGTTCGTGTAACGGCAAGCGCCCACAGTCACAGCAGTGAATGCAACAACCAACACCTGTTCACGTACCCTCGATTTGCGGGATGCGCCCGTGGCGTGTGTGGACGTAGAAACCACAGGCCTGTCCAGCGACGACAAGATCGTAGAAATCGCGGTGACGTGCATCGACAACCGTGCTATCACCACCACGTTCTCGACCTTGGTCAATCCGGGCATACCTGTTGGTGCGTCTGCTGGCATTCATCATCTCACCGATGCTGATCTCGCTGACGCACCCGCCTTCTCAGATATTCTCGGCCCGTTGACCGCTGTCTTGACCGGGCGTGTCTTAGTGTCACACAACAAACGGTTCGATGAACGGTTCACCCGCAGCGCATACGCGGCAGCAGGGTACGCGCTGCCGGCCAATGTGACATGGCTTTGCACCCTGGAGGGTGCCCGGTTTCGTCTTGACAAACAGTCAACGTACCGTCTGGGTGCCCTCGCGGCACTGTTCGCGATCTGCAACCCGATGGAACACGCCGCCGCCGGTGACACGTTCGTGACAGCCAAACTCTTCCTTGAGCTGCTCGCCCGAGCCGACCCAATTTCGGTACCGGACCCGGCTGTTGTGCACTGGCCGGTGATCCCTGCGAACCCGGGTCATCCGATCAAACCTAGGCTCCTGCCATCAGCTGCCTGCTAAACACACACACAACCGCCTGTGTGTACATGACCGCATCATTGCGACGTCATGTACACACAGGCTTTTCTTCTGCCAAAAAAGATCGGTGATCTGTGCATGTCAACCATGCCCAGTGGTCACACCAGTGGTTACAGCCGGTGCAGAAGCATTCATACCGGGGATCGGCAACGTGCTATACCGCGCACCATGAAGGCGTCTGTCACCGCTCACACAATGACCCGAAATTCGGTGGGTTCGGGAACCGGCATGCGGTGACCGCTAATCGTCTAAACCCCAGTCACCTGGATCATAGACGCTAGACGGTTCCGGAGCTATCCGCTGCATATCTGGTTCACGGGCCTTCTCCAACGCGGCAACAGCAGCATGATCGTCACCATCGGCGGCTGCAACAATGTGTTCCACCGTCTCCGGATCCAGCCCTTCTGTGAGCGCGGCGAACCCGGCGGTGGACACCGACGGCAAACCCGCAGACCGGCCGGCAGCGTTTAGTGACGCAGTGTTCATCGAATCCAATCCTGCAGCCCATGCTGGACGCGGAAAACGGATCGGGGTCCACGACCGCAGGTTCGCAGACCTAATCATGGCACTGCCGCGGCCTTGCGTAACCATCTGCTCGCGGACACCGGCCGGAAGCTTTCCGTACACCCCTGAGTCCAGTTCAGAGTCGGCCACAGCACCCAGCACCAGTGTTCCCGCGTTGTCACGAATTTGAGGGAACACCCCGGACGGGAACTGGGCCGCACCCCACAGTGACACGCGGGCGTAGCGACCAGTCGCCGCCAGTTTCGCTAAAAGGTCACGCACCGACCGGGGAACCTCACCGCCGGAGGCGGGTGCGAACACGTTCAGTTCGTCAAAGAACACGATCAGCCGGTCAACACCAAGACCGCCAGCTGTCACTTGCTTGAGCAGACGTGAGATGGTCCGCGCAATCACCGCCGCCTGAACTCTTGGTTCCAGTTCAGCAACATCGACGACCGCAACCTCCCCATCATGAAATGTGACCGGGACGTCACTGTCAACAACACGTTCTTTACTGACCAGCCCTTTAGTCAACACAGGTAGCCCTTCTAGCGCGCGAAGCACCTTACGCGCTGTTGCAATGTGATGGTTGCCGAAGATTTCGGTGCGGGAAGCGTCTTGCGCCGACTCAATTTCTGCCCGAAGGAACTGGCATACCTCGTTAAGTGACTTCGCGGAATCCTGCCCTGCATGCACTTTGCGGTCTCCCAGATCCAGCGTCAACGAGAACGCATTGTCACTGTCAGTCAACCGGGAATCCAGGTAGCTCAGATACGGCCACGTGTCCTTCAGACCCCACCTAATCATGCGTGCATCCACTCGTGCTGACACCGTGCTGTATCCGCCAGCTGTGGACGGTGCGTAATAGTTCACGTGCTCGAACGGGGCTGGCGGAGTACCCATCGCCGCGTACGCTGCACGATCATCAGCGGTCAATGCCGCAGCAGGGGCAGGTTTGTCCAATGCCAGCAAATCCGGTCCTTTCACATTGAACATCAATGCAGCACACGACACCCCTTGACTGTTCATCGCAGCCATCGCCGACCTGGCAAGAACAGTGACAAACGAAGTCTTGGCGGCCGCACCGGAACGGCCGCCGATAATCAAATGCCCAGCAAGAGGACCTAAAAGCTCGTCAGCGTCCACACATATCGGTGCCAGCGCCCCACCGGGCAGGTCAACGACACCGGCCGCTATCGGATGCGCTAGCGAGGACCGGCCACACAACGCGTCAACACTGTCATGGGTACCGGCGAACACAGGACCACCAGGTGCCGGCCGAAGGTGCGCAGACGAGAACACCTGCACCGTGGCAACCAGCACATCTCGCTGCTCACTGACCAACGGCATCAGGGTGTCATCAGGTATGACACTGGCAGCGATCAGCGGGGAACTGTTACGCCCAACCAGGCGCATATCCGTTATCACACCGGTCACCGTGAACTCATCTGTACCGGTCGTGACCACATCACCGACTTTGACCTGGTCACGAACTGCACCATCGATGATGAACTCGAATGTTGAGACCCCGTGACCGGACGAGTTGATGTAGACATGCCCGATGCGGATGCGTTCACTGTTCATGATGCCCACAGTGCCTGGTGATGCAGTACCACGCACACACTGCACAGCAGGGCAGGGCGCCTGCGGCAGGTCAGCACAGTCACCAGTTTGTGTCGTCCATGGCCAATGTGTGGACAGGTGCACCCTACCGGTGAACAGTTCCTGCTGAACCGTGCAGGTCTAACCCACCGTCTGCATGGTTCACACGCTGGTAGCGCACAGATTCCGCGGTCGAGAACATCCCACCCCTGTACTCCCGCAGCATCCGCCCCACCAGCATGAGGCCCGTACGTTCGCCCGCAACCCACGTACGGGCCTCACCCGTTCGTTCAGGGATTCAGCAAATGCGTGAGCAATGCAGCAGCGGACAGTTCCCCGTGACAGAACCAATCTGTTAACGACGAGGAACCGGGAGCACAGTGAAGACCACGCACACCATAGGCGCCGGCCTCATCGCCGCAGCCATCGCGGTGGCAGGCGCTGCGGTGACCACAGCCTGGCAACCAGCAAACCCTCAGGCAGATGCCACGGCAGCTACCGTTGGTGTGCCCGCGGCGGCGCCGGCACGCACAAACACGACATCACGGCGGGTGAAAGCTGGACACGTCGTCACCTTTGCAGCAGCCGCAGGCACGGTCATCACAACAGTCACAGCCAACGGAACCACGCTGTCCACCAGGCCAGTAGCCACGTGGAGGTCACAGCCGCTACCGCCTGCAACCGCAACAACGTTCACCGTCACAACACGCTCCACCACTACCGGCACACCATCTACCACCCGCACCCTCAGCGTCACCACATCAGCAGCAGATCACATCTTCACACCAGTGTTCAACACTGTCACCGGCACGGTGGGAGTCGGATACCTGCCCACTGTCACCTTCCCGGTCACTGTGCCATCACAGTGGCGGGCGAGCGTGTCCACATGGCTTACAGTCAACACGCCGGTAGCCGGATCGTGGCATTGGACCACTGCGAGGCAAGCCGCATGGCGACCCGGTAGCGGGTTCATGCCCGCGCACACCACGATCACCGTCACCGCGCATCTACCGGCCACACCTGTCACACACAAGAAGACCCTGTATTGGCCGGACACCACAGCTACCACAGCAGCATGGAGATACGGTCGAAGCTACCTGATCACGATCAACGCAAAAACCCACACCGGCACCGTCACCGAAGACGGCACCGTCATCAAACGTTTCGGTGTCTCCACCGGCAAACCCGGGTATCTGACCCGATCTGGTATCAAAACCATCACGGAGTTCGACCGTGTACAACGCATGACGAACGCTGGTGTCACCGACGAGGAAGTCTACGATCTTCAGGTTCCCTACGCCATGCGCATCACCGACACCGGTGAGTTCCTCCACGCCGCACCCTGGAACAGCAACATCGGTACCGCCAACACGTCTCACGGGTGCACCAACCTGTCGTACAGCACCGCACAATGGATGTTCCATACCGCCCGAATCGGGGACCCAGTCATCACCACCGGCACCACCCGGGGCATGGAACCGTGGAACGGTCCTGGTGCCTTATGGAACATCACTCAACCACGCTGGTAGCACAACCCACACGCTGCAGATGTCCACTGGGGTCAAACCCGCCGACACAGTGGATGTCAGAAAGCGAATTACACAAACCATGTCACTACCCGTGGAGTCATTCATGAACACACTTGCACAATCCGATGCCCACAACGTTTTCGTTCAGGGGGTTGGTCATCTACCCGACCTGCTGGACGCCTTGTCCAACGGCGAGGGGTTGCGTACCACAGCCGTGGGCGAATACGTCGAGCTGTACCTTCGTGACACCAGCACCGTCAACAACGGGCGTAAGGCAAAACGCAGTGCAGTCGTGCACCTGACACGAGACTGCGAAGCCTCACGGGCACACGGCCGGTCGTTTAGCCGGTGGAGCACAGTAGAAATCCAGATCGAGGATCTCCCTACCCGGATATGCAGCCGATGCGCCAGCAGCTACGGCACCGATCGTGAATTTCGCGTCGCACTGCTGCATGCAGCAGCCGCCAATGTTCAACGATCATTTCGTGATCTACACCAGCATACAGCTGGCGTGCGCAGCATTGTGCAATCCGATGCTGCGAGCGAACACGCGGACGCTCTTGATGTCACACGGCTGCAGCAGGCGGCACTGGCATGCACCGTCGCGCAGGCACGGTTTGCAACGTTCCACAAGCTCGTGAACACGCATCTGGCTGACTACGGTGAGCTGAAACGTCAACGTATCGTCGATGCTGTCGACGAGGCCGCTGCCCTGCTGTCCTACCAGTGCACAGTCATCAAAGACGCTGTTGCGCAATGCGCAAACGCGGTAGACGCCGCGTTTGTCGTGCAACACGAACTGCGTGCAGTCACTGCCCACACCATCCCCGCGTTCACCACTGTGGATACAGCAATCATGGAGGGGACCGCGAAGTTTCAGCTCACACGACTGTTTGACAATACATGCGCGACAGCCCGAACCCTGCTCGATGGGCAGCCTTTGACCGGCACAGTGTCTGTTCCTCCCATAGATAAGCTGACGGATTTCTTGAACACAATCACTGCGTCGTGGCTCAACGACATTGACCAACTGGATTTCCCGGTGGACGAACCTGTCACCATTGCAGCCGGCTGCACCTGGAAGGACGTCATATCCAGCAGATGGCGCGAACGCACGGTCAACGCATACACGCAAGCGTTCACCGAATGGACCGAGTTCATCTCCACGGTCCTGAATACGCCCTGGCCGACAGTGCACGTCACAGCCACCCGACCTGATCGAGGCGGAATCGATGAAGTTGTCGATAACTCCGCCACGTACGACTGGCGGACATGGTGCACGCACATCGATTTCGAAGCTGGCAGCGTCACCTGGACAGTTCCAGCGCCCATTGCTGAACACATTCTTGACCAGTTCGCCAACAGCACAGTCATACACGTGACGCAAACGCCGGCACATTCAGCCGACGCGACCGCTCTGGCCGCGATCCAAGCGCTTCGTCCGGCTGACGTGCGCTCACCGCTACGGTCGTGGACCGTGCGAGCCAACATCGCTACCGCATCCATGGTGTTACCCGCCCATGAGCGCGGCTGCGGCAGCGCAACACTGTGAATAACCCGCCATCACCGGACAATGCCACCACCTCACACGCGTGTGAGGTGGTGGCATTGCTGTGTTCACAGGTGCCTCACGATGCGGGAAACCCTGGAGAGGTGATTACGCCGACACAGTGCACAGCAACGTGCCGCACAAGGCACACAGACCATTCACAACGCATCCACAAAAGGAGGGTCAGGTGCCCGAACACAACCCCGTCTTGCTCCTAGAGGACGTCCCTAAGCTTGACGTACTACTAGGTGACGGACTTGACGACTTCATGAACACTGTCAGAAGCCTCAAAGTCAGGGTGTACACCCATTGGGGATCTGTAGTCCACCTCAACGCCGACTGCGGAACATCCTCCACGTCACGGCGGTCTGCGTCAACAGCAACAACGGCATCGTTACCGGAGCTGGTCGACCGGATTTGTGTCCGCTGCAAGAGATCAGTGAACGTCGACGGTCCACATAACGCGTTCGATGTCGCGGACTTCTACTCCGCTATTCACACCATGAAGTTGCTGCGCTCACTAGCAGAAGACCTCCATGAGACCCGCGAAAATGAGCACACACCTGCCAGCTGGCTGAGCGCATTCACCACAGGTTCGAGATTGTCCGTGATGCTGCGACACCACGTCAGCAAGGTTGAAGCTATCCGCCGCCGGCACACAATCGATGCGGCAGCATCTGCGGTGGCGATACAAGCTCGTGAAACCCTGGAGTTATACGAGCACACGTTTGCGCCGTTTCGCTCTACCGCGTTGAAGACGTGCGCTATCGTCCTGTCCTTCGCTCAGCTTGAGCGTTCCCGGTGTACCAGCACCCGCGACGAGCGCTTGCACCACGGCTCACCGCAACTGCATGTTAAACGGCTGTTCCGTTCCGTGTGCGGACAACCATCGACGCTGATCCAGGTCCCAGACAGTGCAGAGGAAAATCCAGGTAACTGGACCGTATCCGATCTTAGTCACCGTCGACAGATCGTGGACGACTACTGCGCCACTGTGTCCACAGTGTCTCCCGGTCACCCGGATCAGCTGCTGTGTATCAACGATCCGGTCCCGCACGATTTGCGTGATTGTTCGTTCAGTGAAATCGCGGTGACCATGTGGCGTCGCCGTGTGAGTCAGGCGGCACAGGACGCCTTCACCAGATGGAACACGCACGTCACCAGCCTGATCGGCACTGCGTGGCTACTGTCCACTGTGACGGTCACAACCAGGGCACATGCGCCAAAAGAACTGGGCGCGTTCTCGGCGTGGCTGCAGTCGGCGGACACTGATACGCGAACGTACGTGTACGTGATGCCATCGTTTTGCGCGGAGGTAGCAGAGTCGGTTCTCGGTGCAGCACCAGACATAAAATCTGTCCGCAGTGAACCTGTGGTTGCCCAGTGCCAGGACCTGTATACGGCCATGGATGCTCTACGCGCATCATGTGAGCAGAACGATCTGCTGCAGTCATGGCTGGGCAGGCTTACTGTTGCTCAGCAGATGACTCAAGTTGATTACGACCATCTTGTGCGATCCCACACTCCACCACAGATGTGGGCCATCGCCAACATTGCACCGCCGACGCATCCTGACCAACAGCAGCCGGCGGATACCGCAGGCAGCGTCACGGTTCACACCGTGAACGTGTCAACCGGTGCAGGTACCTGTGAAACCAACGATTGTGTTGGCATGTTGTTCTAATGCGTGAACCCAAGCTGGGGTGTTGTGACAGAAGTCAGACTTTCTGCCACAACACCCCAGCTTCGTCTCTTAAGCCGCTATCGGCTGAGGCAGATGTCTAACCCGGGGCACAAAAGAGGGTGTGTACTGCTGGTGGCGTCGTTTCACCATTGACACCGGCATCAGGGTTGCTGCTACTTGACGGTTGCGGTTGACCGGTGCGGGATATCACCGCTGTGAACAACGGGGGTGTATCCGCTGCGATGTCGGCGAAGTATTTTTCCGCGGGTTTGGTGTCCACCACAACTGTTTCTTGTGGGTTGGCCGGATCAGGTACTGTCGGAAGTGTGGCGGTGTAAATATGGTCACCTGATATCGAGGCAACCTGCGAGACCGCATCGGCAAGCACCCGTGCTGACGCCAGCTGCCGATCAGTGGTCAACGAGTCGGCTACAACGTGAACTGCCTGCCATGTGGCGTACGGGTCAGTCAGTGTCGATGTTTGCAGTTGTCTTGCCAGCAGTTTCAGCAGGTACTGTTGTCGACTCACACGTGACAGGTCTGACCCGTCCGCCAACGTTTTACGGGCCCGCATCAACGCCAACACGTCCTTCCCGTTGACGGTTTGGGTACCAGCCGGCAGCGTGAGTGCGGCATTGGTGTCGTGAACGGGGTGGCGCAGGCAGACACGTAAACCCCCGAGATGGTCAATAGCTGAAACAAAACCGGAAAAGTCGATAGACATCACATGATTGATGTGAACACCGGACATCTGTTCAACAGCAGCCACAGTGCAGGCAGGACCTCCGGCGGTGAACGCTTCATTGATCCGTGTCCGTGTCCGCGTACCGGATCCGCATGCCGGGGCATCGAACGGGACAGTGGTCACTGTGTCGCGCGGTATCGACAGCACACTGACCCACGTTCTGTCCGCTGCTATGTGCACCAGCATCGTTGTATCTGCCCTAGCAGTGTCCAACACTGCCGGGTTTCCGTATGCCCTGTTACCGGCACCTGTGCGCTGATCGGAGCCGACAAGCAGCAGGTTAACCGGCACACCCACAGCGTCAAACCCGGACCCTGCGGGTGTGTTAGATGAGGAATGTGACGGTAGCGTTACCGTTGATATTGCGGTGGTGAAAGACTGGCTGGACACGGCAAGCCAGCCTGTCGCCGCTAATACTGTGGCGGATGCTGCCGCCGCCACAGCTCTTGACAGGTTCATGACTGGCCGCCACGATACCGGCTACACAGAACGCATACGGTATCGATAAACAGCCGGTGCGCCCAGCGCGGCGTACGCACCGGCGCATCCGGGTTCACCACTGGTTCAGACATGTAGTGACATCGTTCCGGTGCAGCGGGAACCCGCCACTGTCGGGTCAGGTCACCAGCCCATACCCCGGTCTGGTCAACGATGCTGTCTGGCAGCGGATATGTAGATCAGGGTAAGCACCACACCAACGGTAATGTTCAGAGGGGACGGTGAGCACCGATGATGCAGCGGATTGTGACAATACTGGCCGGTGCAGCGGCCGCTGTTGGTGTCATGGTTGCTGCCCCCACGTTGACCGGGCATCCCTTCTCACTGCCCGGACACACCGCAGATACTGACCTTGCACCGCTGCACGCCAGCAGATTCAACAGTGACGGCCATCCCACACAGTGGGCAACGTGCCGTATCAGCATGGTGGTCAACCCGGACGGTGCACCCGCTGGTGCACTATCGCTGATCCGGGAGGCTGCCCGTGAGGTCTCTGCAGCTACCGGTATGACCATCCGTATCACGGACACGGACTCCACACTGACACCGGCAGCCAGCTACGGGGTCAAAAACAGTGGGCCGGTGATCGTGTCGTTTGGGGTACCCGGTCAAGTCAACGTTGCTGACCACACATATGCCCTGTACACCGGCCGGGTGGGTGCGGTGAACGGGACAGTCGTCTACTGGGCTGGAATGCTGACCATCAACACCGCAACGTGGGCGCCGCTGGGCGCCGGCAGTGACGGACGCGGCCAGCAGCTGGGCACGGTGCTGCACGAAATGCTGCACATGGTCGGGTTTGGGCATTCCACCTCACCCGCTTCACTGATGTACCCGCAAGCCAACGGCATATCTGGTATCACTGACGATGTCACAGCCAACCTTAGTGAGGTTGTCCCGTCTCAATGCCGGCGCCCACACTGATAGAGCCACCAGCGTGAACCGTGTCCCGGTGTGTACATCACACAGTCGAGGTGAAGGTGTGCGTGCGCGGCTATCGCGTGCACAGTCTTGCTGAGGAACCGTTGATATCCACCAGCTGATGCTGTACATGCAGCCACGCCGTGACCGTATCCGGTTTCTTACCCGGATCCTTAGGCTGACGTGTCACATGCATGTAGTGAACGCTGACACTGCCCCGACTTCACGAAAGAAACGTTCCTTATGACTGATCATTCTGCTTCGTCGCCGCGTCGTCACCGCAGACGGCCGCCGCGGCAGCATCCCACGACAACGATCACAGCCCTTGGTGGGCTTGGTGAGATCGGGCGCAACTGTCTGATGCTGACCACAGGCACCGAAACACTGGTTATTGATGCCGGTGTGCTGTTCCCTGACCATGACCAACCCGGTGTCGACGTGATCCTGCCTGACTTCTCCCATCTGCCGGCAACGGTTGATGCTGTTGTTCTCACGCACGGGCACGAAGATCACATCGGCGGGTTACCTTATCTGCTGGCGGAGCATTCCGTCGCTGCCGTGTACGGAACGCAGCTGACGTTGGAGTTGGTGAAACGCAAACTCGACGAACGTCACATCAGCGTGAACCTGATCCCGATCTGCGGCGGTGACACGGTGACTGTGGGAACCTCAACGTTGACATTCGTTGATGTCAACCATTCGATTCCTGACGCGGTGGCGGTTTTTGTCAGCACACCCGCTGGAACCGTTCTGGCCACCGGTGACTTCAAAATGGACCCGTTTCCCCGCTCTGGGGTTGTCACTAACCTTGCCGCGTTCGCCCGGTTCGGGACCGACCCCGGTGTCGACGTATTCGCGGTGGACTCCACCAACGCCGAAGTTGCCGGATTCACCATCTCCGAACAGGACCTGCTGCCCGCTATCGACTCGGTCTTCGCGACCAGTGCAGCCGCGATCGTGGTGTCCACGTTCGCGTCACATTTCGACAGGATTCAAGCGGTCATCGACGCGGCAGTCACCCACGGCCGTCGCGTGGTGTTCCATGGCCGGACAATGGTCAACAATGTGACCCTCGCGCAGCGTTTGGGGCGCATACGTATCCCGGATGGTACGCAGGTTGACGCTCGCACCGCGCGGACGTTACCGCGCGGTGCGCTGGTTCATGTTGTGACCGGTTCGCAAGGTGAACCGAACGCTGCATTGTCCAGGGCGGCTGCAGGAACACATCGCGATGTGAGCATTCATGCAGGTGACACTGTCTTGCTTGCCTCCTCTGTTGTTCCAGGCAACGAGACGGCTATCAGTCGTCTGATTAATGCCATGTCCGATGCAGGTGCACGGGTGGTGCACAAGGGCAACGCGCTGGTGCATACCTCCGGTCATGCCTGCGCCGCGGAGTTGGCTCTGTGTTACACGATCGTCAAACCTCGCCATGTGCTCCCTGTCCATGGTGAGCCACGGCATTTGGAGGCGAACGCTGCGATAGCCGCGCGGGCGGGGGTCGCCGACGGGAACGTGTTACGTGCACGCAACGGGTCTGTGGTCACGTTGACGTCCGGGCGTGCCCGGGTCACCGGCACCGTGGCGGTGCGGCCGGTGCTTGTGGAGCGAGGCGGCGTCAGCTGCCCGGACGACCTTGCGACCCGTCAAGTGATGGCGGTCGACGGTCATGTCAGTGTCCTCGTGCATTCTGCCGGATCGCAACGGTGGTGCGATCAGGTGCAGGTGTCCGGGATGAGTGTGGACCCTGAGTTCACGTCCGCGCTGGTCACGGCAGTCACGGCCGCTGTGACCGATGCCGCGCCGCAGCAGGTGACCCGTGCAGCTACTGCGTGCGCGACACGTCTGCTGCGTAAACATGCAGGTCGGGATCCGTCCATCAGCGTTTTTTATACAGATCTTGACGATCGCGGCGGGCCAGCTGCCGGTGTTGATGCGGCTGCTGTGTGATCCGGCTGATGGTCAGCAGCGTTCGTACCGCTGTCGAATCGGGTACCGTTGCCGGGAATAGTGCTGCGTTGACTACATGGTCTCGCACAGCAACGACAGCAAGATACCCGCGTGGTGGTAGCTCGTTCACATCCTCCCACACGTCGCTGTCTGCCGATTGCTGTGTCAGTGCCGCTGCTTCGTCTCCGGTGAGGGTGCGGTAGGTCCATACACTGACATCGGCATCGTCGTCGATGCAGACGATCAGCAGCGTGCAGTCCGGGCGGGTCCAGACCACCAGGCGGGGCATGTCGTGAAACACCAGTGTGACGTATCCGGTTGCATACGGGTCACCCCACGGTGCGGTACCTGGGTGGACAACGTTGATCTCCGGCGCCGATGCTGCTGCCGTGGCCGGCGAAGGCTGCGCAGACTGCGAGGGTGGGGTGTTCATGCCGGCGACTGTGACTGCGTGGCCGGCGGCTGCCATGACGTGCGACCGTGTGCAGGTTGCGGTCAGTATGGTCAACACGGTGTGGTGGGTGGTAGCGCAGCTGCCGGTTCAGGTCAGGGTTTGTGCTACCCGGCGGGCCTCATGTGCTGCAGCCGTGATGCCGGTGGTAGGCGGGTTTCTGCAGCTGGAATGGATGCCGGCAGCGGACCTGCGGACAGTGTTCGGCCGGCATGACGGCAGGTATCGGCATCTGGATAGGGACGCGGCCGTGGCATTGATGTTGTGCATGTTCATGCCGTTGACGATTGATGCTTGCCGGTAGCGGGAACCCTGGACGGTTCGCTGTGTACGCCAGCAGGTGGTGGATGTTGGCGGCTGGTGCGTGCCGGGGCAAGGATTCGGTGGTGACGGTTGTCTATGCCGCGACGATGCAGGCGTTGACGATGGTGCCCCTGCCTGTGTTCTCCACGAGGGTGAATGATGTGTTCTCGTAGCGGCCGTGAATGGGTGATGTCGATGCGGTGGCTGGCTGCACTCAAATGCGGTGGATGTTCACCGGTGTCATGCATGGTTGCGGGTTGTGTTATGCCACCGTGACCGTGTTAGGGGTTTGCCATAGGTCGTCTCGGGTATCGAAGTTCTCACCGTCACCGTCGGTGAGGCCGTAGAAAAGGTCGTGGGTGTCGACGTCTGCGGGGCTGTGGTGTGTTGGTGACATGTGTCGTCGTGGGTTCCCGTCAGCAGGTACATCAGGTCCTGCATGGACAAGTGTGTAACGGCCGGGTCGATGTGCTGACGACGGTCGACGACTTGGGCGAAGAGTTGACGTTTGACATCCAGGATTTCCAGCATTCTGTCGTCCAAGGTTGGTTCCGGTGACTGTGCATGCACATAGCACACATGAATGTCAGGTCCGTCTGGGTCGGAGTTCATCCGGTAGACGCGTGCTTCCATCTGCGCTAACGCTGCCGGTGAGTACATGTACGCCACGGAGATCAGAAACGTGGCGGTTGGTGATGCCGACCATGACTCGCAGCCGGCCTGAATTGTGCAGAGCACAACTTTGATGCTGGGATCGCTGTGGAATCGGTTCTCCGCATCTACTCGCCCAGCAGCTGATGTGGATCCCCAGATACCGACCCAGCCTATTCCGCGGGTGGTCAGCATTTTCCCTAAGTCGGTAAACACTGCACGGTCAGCGCAAAAGAGAACTCCTTTTCGTCCCATCGCCAGGAAGTCTTCGATCAGCCTGATCGCTTCGGAGGCTTTCGGGTTGTCGCCACCGATTCCTGCAATACGTGGGCAGTTGATGATTTGGCGCATCAGTTGAAGCCTGGAAAACGCGTGCATACGACCGGTCGGGCCTGTGAACTGGCCGGCTTTGGCGTCTTTACGGGTTTGTGCCCCTAAGTCAGCCAGTGCCTTATTTTGAGCAGCTGTCAGCTGCACTTTGACACGGTGATCGCAGCGTTTCGGTAACGTCGCGGGCACGTCTTCCATCCGCCGTCGCACCATCAATGTCCCCAGGTGCGCTGTCAGCGACTCCACCGGGTCACCTGGGTAGACGTCGGCTAAATCACGGCTGCTTGCACGCGCGGGCCATTGTGAGGGGACAAGGAACGCCCCGAGTGGGAGCACGTCGGTGACAGTGTTGGTTAGGGGGGTGCCGGATAACCCGATGCGTAGCGGAATGGATGCTGCGATCGACCGTAGCGCGCGCGACCGTCGCGATGAGGGGGTGCGGATCCGTTGGATTTCGTCGGCGATGACCGCAGCGAATCCGTATGTTTCCACCAGCTCTGTGAATGCTGGTAGCCGGTCGTAGGAGATGACGACAGCATCGT
>Ga0206107_1000369_pt1 | contig 20800 bp, 13 predicted proteins | sample 2B0metagenome_FD_148652 | JGI IMG/M metagenome (GOLD analysis project Ga0206107, IMG submission 148652) | Enriched microbial communities from leaf-cutter ant dump, University of Wisconsin, Madison, United States - 2B0 | ecosystem: Environmental > Terrestrial > Nest > Insects nest > Nest dump...
TCGAACTTCATCGCCCAGGCGGGATACCAGCATGCCTCCGCCCAACGTGTAATTGCCGGTCTGAAGCGAAAAATAGTCTGGATCATGGCGGGAAATACCCACCTGGCCTAAACGAATGGCTGTTTGTGCTGCAGTATAGGGAATATGCTTTTCTGCGGCTTTTGAGGCTTTAGCTTCGGGCAGTGCAGGAATGGGATTGCCTTCAGGAAGCGGGGCAGTTAACCTTTCTGCAATTTTTTTTGCAGTCTCTGTATCCACGGCTCCGGCCATGGCAATAACTGCGTTGCGGGCAGTGTAGTAGGTTTTATAGAAACGGCTGACTTCTGCGGGAGTGATGTGTTTAACTGATTCGGCTGTTCCCAATAGCGGTTTGCCATAGGGATGGTTAGGATATATAGCTGCCAGGAAATTTTCCTGTGCAACAGCATCTGGGGATTCTTGGTTTTGTAAAATAGCCTGCTGTTGCAGTTGTTTTTCTCTTTCAAAAACAGCTTGGTTAAAATCCGGTTGAAATATTTTAGTAAAATAATTTAATGCCCGATCCAGTTTAGTTTTGTCGGTTAATGTTTTTAACTTAACAACAGCCATATCCTGATCGACAGAGTGGCTGTAGTCGGCCCCAATACTTTCGAAGCCTTCAGCCATTTGTGTTACATTCAAACCGGTATTTCCCTGATTCAGCAGTGTATTCGTCAGTACAGCTAATCCTGGGTGATTGCCATCGCGTGCTGAACCTGCGTCGAAACCTACAGCAATACTGATGATGGGAAGCAAAGGTGTCTGTACAAAATATACATTTGTACCTTTTGAGGTCTTCCAGTGCTGGATATTCAGTGTCTTGGCGGCGGCGCAAGCTATTTCGCTGTTAAGGAAAAGCAATGCTGCAGCTGTGATAACTGTAAGCATTTTTTGACAATATTGAATCATCGCGTTTTCTCCTTTGATTCAGGTTGAAGTGATTGAGGGATTAACATGGCAGTGGTTAACCGATTGGGTGCCAGATATTCTTTGGCAACCGCTTGAACTTGGGCGGCGGTAACGGCCTGAATCTTTTCAACGTCTTTTTCGGCAGAATCAGGAGGAAGGCCAATACTGGCGAGAAGTCCTATTTCAAGTGCCTGTTCATAAGCGGAGTCCCGGGAGTAAATCTGCTGTGCAATGATCTGGTTTTTGATTTTTTCCAATTCACCTGAAGAGACGGGTTTTTCCTGCAATAATTGAATCTCTTTTTGAAAGGCTTCTTTTAATGCTTTCAATGAGTGGTCTTTAGAAGGGGATCCGAAGAACATAAATGGCGTATTGAATAGGCTGTACATGTCGTAATAAGCTTCGGCCTGACTGGCAATCTGTTTTTCACGAATAAGGTTCGATGGAAGGCGCGAACTTTCACCTGAGCTGAGAATGCCGCTTAAAACAGTCAGTGCGTAAGGTTTCCATGAGTCTGGTTTGGAAGCACGGCTTGGCACAATATAGCCCATGATAAGAGAAGGTATTTTTGCAGGGGCATTCACTTTCACTTTTCTTGCCCCAAGCTCGGAGGGTTCCTTGTGAGGTTTGGTTATGGGAACAGAACGTGAAGGAATTTTTTCGAATGCCTTTTGGGCTTCAGCCAGGACGTTTTCTGGCTTAACGTCGCCGACGACAACTAATGTTGCATTATTGGGTACGTACCAGGTATGGTACCATTGGCGAAGGTCTTCAATTTTCATGTTGTTTAAATCGTCCGGCCAGCCGATGGTAGGGTTGTGGTAGGGGGTTGACAGAAAGGCGGCTGCCAGAAAACGTTCAAACGTTAACCCCTGAGGATTGTCGTCTACCCGCATGTGGCGTTCTTCGCGGACAACCTGAATTTCTTTGTTGTATTCTTCCGCTTTTAGTGAGAGGTTTTGCATGCGATCCGCTTCCAGTTTAAAGGCCAGAGGCAAAAGCGATCGGTCCAGTTTTTCAAAATAAGCTGTGTAATCCTGAGAAGTGAAGGCGTTTTCTTCTCCTCCATTTTCGGCAATAATTTTTGAAAATTGGCCGGCAGGGTAACGCGGTGTACCTTTGAACATCATGTGTTCCAACGCGTGAGAAATGCCTGTAATGCCAAGAGGCTCATAAGCTGAACCAACTTTATACCAGATCATGGTAACAATGGCCGGAGAACGGTGGTCTTCTTTAACCAATAATTTCAGGCCGTTTTTAAGTGTATATTGGTGAATGGGGGATGGAGCGTTGCGCGTATTGTCAGCTTGGGCAATATGGGCAGTAAGTCCCAACAGTATGAGGCATATCCAACGTAGAGCGGCAGTAAGCCTGTGTGTTTGTTTGGTAATCATAATTTCTAAAAGGAAAATAATTAAAATGTATAGACTAGAATGCTTCATTGTTCCGAGATAGTCAAAAAAATTCTATCACAATTTTATTAGTATTGATATCGGAAAATGGGGCGTTTGTTGAGTCTGTTTTTATCCATTAATGAGCGACTGAATGATAGCTATAGCAATACCCATCAGGCTTTCTCCGGCAATAAGGCCGGCGGCTATTGGGATGATCCAGTTATCGTGGTTTGCCGGGTTTTTTCGCGTCAAGAACCAGGCGCTCAAACTTCCGATAAACATGCTAATGGAGTTGGCGCCGCTGATAACAAAGGCAAGTCCGAGACCGATAGCTGAGGGAATATAGGATTTTTTGTTTGGAAAATATTTTTCCAGCAGCGTAATGGTTACACCAATGAGGATGCCAATGAAAGCAGCCCAGCGAGCACTTGACGGAATGGCCTGTATGCCTTCATTAATCAAATGGGCAATGGCAACCCATACTTGGGCTGCTGGAGCGGGCCATTGTTCTGTGCCCAGGTCAGCGGGAGAGTGAATCAAAAGACGGTAAGCAATAACAATAACGGGTGCTCCAACGAATACACCAGCCAGTTGAGCAAGAAACTGCTGCCTTGGATTGGCGCCAAGTAAATAACCGCTTTTCAAATCGGTGAGTAAATCGCCGGTAGTTGAGGCAGCACCGGATGTAATTGAGGCTGTCATGAGATTAGAGGTTATATTGCCTGAGGAAATAAGATTGTAGAAAAGCTGGGAAACTTTGCCGAGTGTACCTTGAGGGGTAATATCGGTTTCTCCAGTTGCTCTCGCAGCAATGATGCAGAAGAAAAAAGACATTAAAACAGCTAAAGCGCTTAGCCAGGGTTGAATGCCAAATGCTATCCATGCGGTCAAAATGCAGCCGGTACTAATAAGAAGGATGCCGGAAAAAAACCAGCTTGCAGGTACTTCGATATGTGCCAGCGGATCAACTTCAGCCGAAGGGCTTTTATTAAAGAACGATTTAAAGCTGGAAAAGGCATAAATGACGGAACGCCATTGCAAAATAAATTGCAAAAGTGAAGCGCTGCCCATGATCGCAACGCCAATCCAGATACTCCAGGGAGTAATATGGTGCAGCCCAAGAGCTGGGTCAATCATGTTGTGCTTATACAGCCAGGGTGCCAGCAAGGCATAATTAACCAGTGCGCCGATGAGAAGCGAGGTGCCGACACGTATGCCGATAATGGCACCGGCAGCAACCAGAATTAGTGAGCTTGAAATGTATAGCGTATAATCCGCAGCGGCTCTTCCGGAAAATGAAAGCCAGGGGATCGGAAATGTATCTGGAATAACGAGCCATGAAGGCCAATGCCATTTTTTGATGATGAATGCCATGCCTTCTCTCATCCATGATATAAAGCTTCCAGCAAATAATGCGGTAAAAAGACAACGGGCGCGTTTGATGGATTGAAGGTTATCGGCATAGAGCGAGCGGAGTACTTCGGCTGCTGCTATACCTGACGGAAAGGGAAGTTTTTCAATGTTAATCATTTGACGCTTCATGGGAATGGCCATGAAAACGCCCAGGGCTGAAGTAAGAAATATCCAAAACAGTAAAGTAACCCAAGAAATATGGTATCCGTTGATAATGAGATAGGCTGAAATGGCACTGGCAACAATGCCTCCTGTTGAGTATCCTGCTGAAGATGCTGTTGATTGCATCGCATTATTTTCAAGTATTGAAAGGGGGTGAGAAAGGAGTTTGCCTATAGAAAAGGAAATGATGCAGGCAGTAATGGCGACGCCCAGCGACCAGCCGATTTTAAGGCTGATGTAAAGGTTCGACAAGCACATGAAAATGCCGATAACCGATCCCATCAGCAGCGCTCTCCAGGTGAGCTGCGGCACGTGATCGCCTTGGTAAACTTCTTGTAACCAGCGTAAATCAGTTTCCTGATATAGGTTGCGCCCCTGGATTTTGGGCTTTGTTGAGCGCTTCACTTGAGTATATTAAGGGCGATCGTCCACGGCGGTTTTAGGCGCTGCGGTTAAATCGGCTCGGCTTAATCCTAAGCTGACGGCCAAGGCACCTGCAACGTAGATAGAAGAATAGGTTCCAATGGCAATACCGATTATCAGGGCAAGCGCAAAGGCATGAATGGTTTCACCTCCGTATAGAAAAAGGGAAACGACGACAATCAGGGTCAATACCGACGTCATGATAGTGCGGGAAAGTGTTTGGTTGATGGAAAGATTCATGATTTCAAGCGGTTCTGCCCTTCGTACTTTCCTGAAATTTTCGCGCACGCGGTCAAAAACGACGATAGTATCATTGAGTGAATAGCCAATTACGGCTAAAAGTGCAGCAAGTGCTTTTAGATCAAATTCAATATGAAAAAGCGAAAAAACACCCAGAATTAAGATAGGATCATGCACTAATGCAACTGCAGCGCTGACCGCCAGGCGGTATTCAAAACGGATGGCAATATAGGCCATCGTTGCCAGCACAGCAACAAGAACAGCAAGAGCACCTTTCATGGCAAGTTCTTCACCAACTTGTGGTCCTACAAATTCAGCTTGACGGGCAGAAGCGCCTGGCAGAGCTGTCATGACTTTCTGAACTAATTGCGTTTGTTCAAGGTCTTTGCGCGGTGCGATGCTGATAAGCGCATCTTTTGAAGTGCCGTAACTAATGACCTGTGCTTCTGGAAAACCTGCTTTACTTAAAGCATCCCGCATTTGATTTAAGTCAGCTGGTTTATCATAGGTAACCTCAATTTGTGTACCTCCTGTAAAGTCTAAGCCCCATTTTAGGCCGTTCACACAAAGCGAAATAATGGAAACCAGGCAAACAATGGCAGAAAAAAGTGCTGTCCATTTGCGTGCTCCCATGAAATCAATATTTGAATTTGGATTAAAAAGTTCCACAGTTTACCTCAGATACCAATTGAAAGTTTTTTTACGGAACGTTTGCCGTAAATAAGATTAACAATAGCGCGTGTCAGGTAAATGCCTGTCAGCATGGATGTGAGCAGCCCCATTGATAAAGTGACGGCAAAACCTTTGATAGGCCCTGTGCCAATGGCAAAAAGGATGATAGCGACGATGAAAGTCGTTGCATTGGCATCAACAATCGTTGAAAATGCACGTTCATATCCAGCATGTATAGAGACCTGTATGGAAGAACCATGCCGAAGTTCTTCTCGAATTCTCTCGTAGATGAGAACGTTGGCGTCTACCGCCATACCAATGGTAAGCACAATACCAGCAATGCCTGGCAGGGTAAGCGTAGCATCAATAATTGAAAGCAGTGCAACCAGCAGTACCAGGTTAAAAAACAGGGCAATGTTGGCAATTAATCCAAAAAGGCGATAATAAATTGCCATGATAATAAGGATAATTCCCATACCAACTTCAAGTGAAACCAAGCCTCGGCGAATATTTTCTTTACCTAATGTAGGGCCTACTGTTTTTTCTTCCACTGTATAAATTGTGGTGGGAAGTGCGCCGGCCCTCAAGAGTAAAGCAAGGTTTCGGGCTTCATTAACATTGCTTAATCCTGTGATTTGAAAGCTGTTTCCTAATGCGCTTTGGATAACAGGAGCGCTAATGACACGTTCTTCTTTACGTTTGGATAAAACGATTTTGCCGTCAACCAGGCGTGATTCTGTTTTGGTTTCTACAAAAAGGATTGCCATGCGTTTGCCGATGTTTGTTCGGGTAACCCGGCTGAATAAATTTTCTCCGCCTCCGCCAAGCTGAATACTTACAGAAGGAGAACCTGTTTGTTGATCAAAACTTGACATGGCGCTGGTAATGGAGTCGCCGCTTAAGACAACTTGACGTTTGAGTAAAATAGGCTGCCCATCCATAAGGTAGAGTTTTGAGCCTATAGGTGCTCCCGTTTTTTCTGCTATTTGGGGATCATGTTCAGCGTCTACCAGGTGAAATTCCAGCGTCGCTGTTCCGCCCAGGATCTGTTTGGCGCGGGCAGCATCCTGGATACCGGGTAAATCCACGGCAACGCGGCTGGCACCTTGCTGCTGCACGACCGCTTCGCCTACGCCCAGTTCATTGACACGGTTACGTAAAATGGTCATCGTTTGTTCAAGAGTGGTTTGGCGGATAGTATTTCGTTCGGAAGATGGGAGACTGGCTTTCAGAACAAAGTGATTTTTAAAAGCTTTTGTGAAATGCCAGTCTGTAAAATGACGCTGCAGCAAAATATAAGCGCTATTCAGACTTTCTTCGTTAGGGAAACGGATTAGAGCATTATTTTTGTCAACAGTTAAGTTGGTGTAGCGGATATCCGCTCCGCGCAATGTTTGACCAATGTTCTTAAGCATGCCTTCAAGGTGGCGTTTCATGACACTGTTAATATCTACCTGAAGGAGAAAATGAACGCCGCCACGCAGGTCCAGTCCCTGTTTCATGGGCGCTGCCCCAATCATGGTAAGCCACTGGGGAGTAGATGGAATGAGGTTAAGAGCCACTGTATAACCGCTGCCTAAGGCTGCTTTTATAATATCCTGAGCTTTAAGCTGTTCATCGGTATTGTTAAACCGCAGTACTAATTCTTCAGAGCTGCCTTGAAGCGATTTATAAACAATACCTGCCTGTTTCAGCACATCAGCGATCTGTGTACGAACTTCGTTGTTAATAGATGCGTCTGTTTTGGCGGCTGAAACCTGAACAGCAGGGTCTTCAGAATAGAGATTAGGAATAGCGTAAATTATCCCAATAATCAGGATGATTCCAAGAAGGATATATTTCCACAATGGGTAGCGGTTTTGCATGGGTTCCTGCGCCTGTGTTAATTATTTAATGCTGCCTTTTGGCAGGACGGATGAAACAGCGCTTTTCTGCAACCTGATTTCAGTGCCGTCAGCAATGGAAACCAGGAGAAATTTTTCTTCAACCCGGGTAATTTTACCATAAATACCGCCGCTGGTAACAATTTCATCTCCAGTTTGCAGGTTTTGTACTAAATTGCGGTGTTCTTTGGCGCGTTTACTTTGAGGCTTCCATAAAAGAAAATAAAAAATGATTATCATGACTACCAGCATGACGATGGAAAAAGTAGCGTCACCTCCAGCCGGCTGAGAACCAGCAGCATCAGTTGCTGCCAAAGCATCTTGAATAAAAAGGCTCATACAATCTCCTAATATTAAAGTTCATAAAGTTAGGCATTCAATTTACCTTTTTCTTGGTTATTTCGCAATCTTTAAATTGAAATAATGTTTAGATTTTCTCAATACTCAGCGTAGGGAATTAAAAAAAATTTATGGACTTCAGATTGTTCCTTAGTTGACTTTAAAATTTATTACATGTTAAAATTATGATCATAAAGTTTTATAAAAATACATGAGAAAACGATGGGATATTATGCTAAAAAGCCTAGACAATTGACGCTTGCAGACTTACCGTTATTGGAAACTGATCCTCTGGAAGAAGCGAAAAAGCTCTTTATTTGGGTATATGAAATGAAATTTATTCCGATGGCTTCTCGTGTTGAAAATGCTCTCAGCCGTGATGTACAAGAGGGTGTTGCAGCGTCGCTGCGAGCTGTACCAAAAGAAGAAGTTAAGGCATATATAGAGGGTTTATCCATAGCCAATAAAGGGTGTCGTCATTTTGTTCAAAGTCAGTTTTATTCTCTGTTGGATCTTATCGAAGAACCTGAGGAATCGCGAGGACAACTACTTGCACCAGCTGGAATAAAGCAATCGCTGGGTCAAGAAAGTCTTGCAGAATCACTGCGGCCTATGGAAGGGATTAAAAGCTCAAGATGCCAACAAGGACAGGAGCAAAATCAATTAACGGATGCCAAAATATTGCTTCTTGCCCTTATTAATCAATTAGGAGGCAAAAATTACGGAGAAAAATCTTCCAAATTTTTTATGTTGAAAGCTATTTTGGAATATGTAGAGCAGAATAAGGTTGAAAATAACGGCCAGAATGAACGGCTATTACAGCTAATAGCAGCCATTGCTGCAAAGCGCCGCATGTTTGGGTTTTTAGGATTCTTTGGGAAAACGGATAGTATGGACATTGTCAAAAAACACTCTAAAAACAACAGGGAGCTGCTGTCAGTAATCCAACGTCCTAAAGAATTACAATTGTTAGAAAGGCAATGTTCAGAATGCTTTAGTAGAGGAGGGAGAGAAAGGTTTGTTCAAAAGATAAGTACATTTATCAAAACTTCTCCTCAGTCTGACGCAGTGCCCAGTTTGCTGGTGTTACGTTGACCTTGCATTTACTTTATTTTTTTGAAATTCGTATACATCCTCTGGTAAAGCTGCTTTTCTCGCAAAATTTCCTGTGAGGATGATGAGAATACTTTAACGGCATATAGAGTAAATCAGGATCTTCTTCCGGCATGCTGCTTGAGGGCCGTATTTTAATACTTTCATTCGCATCGCTATGAAAATAATCAAACTGAATGTGCCTTAATAATTCTTGTATATCACCTATTCCACCACTTTGGTGTTCACAATTAAGCAACAAGCGGACAAAATAGTCCATCAGCTCGATAAGTTCGGCCAAATCAATCCGTGCGCTATTAGAGTTCCGATATTTGGGAGTGGTTTCTATATAGGTTGGAACCAAAAGAGAACAGTAACCAAAATCGTTATCTGCTTCTATGGAGAAATGGTGAGGCTGCATTAAAGAAGGTGTATAGTTTTTAAGTTCATATACATCAAGGTATGCAGATAACAAACCGTCAATTGGAGCAGGCTTGTTGGTTGTAGCAGGAGAAAAAGTAGGTATTACACCCATTGCAGCAAAAACCAGATGTTTTAATAAATCAATAATATGGGAGTTGGGTTTTATTCTTTCTTTTGCCAGTTGTCTGGAAAATGATTCCCAAAGAGTATCTAGCATTACTTTGTTTCGACCGTAAGCTGTATGAGCCCAGGCGCGTTCTAATACAAAGTTGAAGAATGCCAGCCAGTTTTTGTTCGTTTTAGATTTTATTTGTTTCATCCACTCGTTTGAAAAAAAGTAAACATCACAGTGCCAACTCTGTTCAAAACTTTTTTGATTGGCTATTTGTTTCATAATAGACCATTGGTCAAAAGGAGTATTGGGCGGCGGAGAAGTAACATTATAAATTTGTCTTAGACGTTTATGTCCAGCAGCATCTGTAATTTTTGGCAGCATATGCAAAGAACGTGCTCCGGCGCTGATTGTGAATGGCGTAGGCGGGGCAAGTGCTTCCCAGATGCCCAAATGTAAACCCTGTTCGAAATAACCAATAGAAAAAACACGATCTTCCAGTTCGCTGTAAACTTCGGTACCGGCAGTTCCTGGTAATAAGCCCAAAGGCAGTGTATTATAGCCCAGTTGTTCTTTAATTGGACTCGGTATACTGGGATCGTTAATCGGGATAGTGTTTCCGTTTGAAGCCGGCAGGAAAAATACACCTTTGTGGAAAATAATCGAACCGAAAGGGTAAGTTGCTTTGAAAATAGGGTAATCAGGAGAAAGCTCGTCAATAATTGTCTGAAGTTCCGGTTCTACAGAAAAGACGTTTCTGGCCTCTTGCCAACTTAATCTTTCAATGGCTAGTTTTGGAGCATTTTCCCGCATATAAATTCTGTATGTTAGAGTGTTTTTGACAATGGAGTTTAGTCTGCAGCGTTTTGCATAATTCTATATTGAAGAAGTTATCTATTATAGCATGGGGACATTTAAAGGACAGTAAAGGACAGAATTGATTTGCCTAAAAAATATAGGGGTCGAATTTTTTAGTTATAATATGGAATGGTTTTATTTGACATTTTTTAACAACTTCGTATAATTGAGTCGTAAAATTTTAAGAGGAGATAGAGATTTATGCTAGAGTTACCTTGTAAAAAGGAACAAGCCATAAGTAGTTTAATAAAGGGAGTTCAAGATGGATACAAAACGCTGTAACATTATTCAAAAGGAAACTATGGACAGTGTACTTCTTGGGGTCATGCACGATATGCGTTCGCCCTTAACCACAGTAAAAATCCTTCTAAAACAGGCCATATTGCCGGAAGCACAGAAAAAAGCTGCTGAACATGCTCTGGATCGTCTTTATGGAATGACTGATGAAGTTTTAGCGATGTACTGCAAGAAACGGAAACATTTCAATGGGACTCAAGCAACGACACAACCAGAAAGCATTATCCAATTGCTGGAGGATATTATTCGGGAAAAGCAAATTCAATATAATCAATCTGCTATTCAATTTAAATTGCGCGTTCAGGAGCTGGCTTCAAATGCCTGGGTTAATTTAAATGCAGGGAAATTTGAAAGGTGTATGTCCAACCTGATAAATAATGCGGTTGAAGCCATGGCGGAAAACGGTACAGTATATATTAGTGTAGGCGTTGATAACGAGGAGAAATTGCTTATTTCTATTCAGGATGAAGGGAAAGGAATATCCAGAAAAAATTTGAAGAAGATTTTGACTAAGGGCGGAAGTTTTGGGAAAGCGCAAGGTTCAGGTATTGGGTTACCGTCAGCTATGCAGCTAATTCAGTCATCGGGAGGTTGTTTATGGATTGAGTCAGTTGAAGGTAAAGGCACGACCGTTTTCTTGAATTTGCCTGTTTGGCATAGAAAGACAGTGGAGACTACAGAAACTCAGCCGGATTTTATTTATATTGACGATGATAACCAATTAACAGAAGCCTGGGAAGTTATGGCAAGGAAACAAGGTAAAAAACTTGTTGTTATACATTCAGTAGAAGAGGTAAATAGGCATATTGGCCGTTTTCATAAGGATGTGCCTATTTATATTGATTCCAACCTTGGAGGGGAAATAAAGGGTGAAGTCTTGGCAAAACAGCTTTTCGATAAAGGTTTTACGCAATTATATCTTGCGACAGGTTATGATGAATTTTATTTTTCTCCCATGCCCTGGATTAAAAAAATAGTCAGTAAAGATTACCCTTACAGTGAAAATCCTTGAATAAATGCCTATTAAGACGATTAGGGCGGGTAACAGCGAGAAAGCATACTTTATAGGGGGTTGTACTGGCTGGATACAGAAGATGCTGTTTTTGGAAAGTTCTGCTTTCCTCACATTTAGGTACAGCCTCCGAGCATAATGATTCTAAATGGTATGAAATTTTTTTGTAAATTATACCCAAAAGTTTCCTGGAAATGCATGTATTGCACTGGATCCTGCGGACAAGCCGCAGGACGTAGGCGTTAGTGGAAGCCGCAAGATGTAGAGGCGATAGTGGAATCATCTTCTACCTCGTGCCGCAGCAGCCCTGCTGCCTACGTGCCACGACCATCTACCCCTACGTGCCGCGACTTGTTCGCGGCATCCAGAAAAACGCATTTTCAAAGATCACGGGTATATATCCATCGTCTTTCAAAGTGGTATTTGAAAATAATGTTTTGACAAAATTACGAACAGTCAGGCATAATTACTCATTTTTTTGTGATACCTATTTATGATTGAGAAAATTCGTAACATTGCCATCATTGCCCATGTTGACCACGGAAAAACAACGCTGGTTGATAAATTGCTTCAACAAACCGGCACATTAAGCCAACGAGGACCTGCTGAAATACGGGTAATGGATTCCAATGCGCTTGAGAAAGAGCGGGGTATTACTATTCTGGCAAAGAATACAATGATTGAATGGAATGGGTATACCATCAATATTGTGGATACGCCGGGACACGCGGATTTTGGCGGTGAAGTGGAACGTATCTTGTCTATGGTGGATTCTGTGCTTTTGCTGGTAGATGCGGTAGACGGCCCCATGCCGCAAACGCGTTTTGTTACCCAAAAAGCTTTTGCCAAAGGGCTTCATCCTATTGTAGTCATCAATAAAATTGACAGGCCTGGAGCGAGACCAGAGTGGGTCATTAACCAGGTATTTGATTTGTTTGATAAGCTTGGTGCTACCGATGAGCAGTTGGACTTCCCAATTGTGTATGCTTCAGCTCTGGAAGGTTATGCAAAGCTTGATCTTAATGAAGGCAGCCAGGATATGACGCCGCTTCTGAAAACGATTGTTGAAAAGGTCAGTCCGCCGGATGTCAATCTGGAAGGTCCTTTTCAGATGCAGATTTCCTCGCTGGACTATTCCAGTTATGTAGGGACTATCGGTATTGGACGGGTAACGCGGGGTAAAATCCAGGCAAAATCACCTGTTGTGATTATTGATACGGAAGATCAGAAGAAAAACGGACGTATTTTGCAGATTCTCGGATTCAAAGGTCTGGAACGGGTTGAACGTTCTGAAGCACATGCAGGTGATATCATTGCGATAACGGGTATTGAGGAATTGCATATTTCCGACACCTTATGTGATCCTGCAATGCCGGAAGCCTTACCGCCTTTAACGGTGGATGAGCCGACTATCAGCATGACTTTTCAGGTCAATACGTCGCCTTTTGCCGGACGTGACGGCAAGTTTGTAACAAGCCGTAAATTGAGAGAACGTTTGCAGACAGAATTGCTTCATAATGTGGCGCTGCGTGTTGAAGATACTGATGATCCGGACAAGTTTAAAGTTTCCGGCCGCGGCGAATTGCATTTAGGTATTTTAATTGAAAACATGCGCCGTGAAGGCTATGAACTGGCTGTTTCAAGGCCGGAAGTGATTTTGAAGAAAGAAGGCGAAAAGACTCTGGAGCCTTTTGAAGTATTGACATTGGATATTGAAGAAACACATCTTGGCACCATTATGGAAAAACTTGGCCAGCGTAAAGCCGATATGAAAGATATGGTGCCTGACGGTCAAGGACGGGTTCGTTTGAATTACGTGATCCCAACACGTGGGCTTATTGGCTTTCAGGGGGAGTTTTTAACAGCCACTTCCGGAACCGGGTTAATTTATCATATTTTTGATCATTACGGTCCTTATCTTGGCGGGCAGTTTAAATCACGTCGTCAAGGCGTATTAATTGCCAATAGTGAAGGGATTGCAAGGGCGTATGCTTTGTGGAATTTACAAGAACGCGGCCGGCTTTTTATTGAACCGCAAACCGAAGTGTATGAAGGCATGATTGTCGGTTTGCATTCTCGGGAAAATGACTTGGTCGTGAACGTAACCAAAGAAAAACAATTAACGAATATTCGGGCGGCTGGTTCTGATGAAAACATCCTTTTAACGCCGCCGATACGATTCAGCCTTGAGCAGGCGATGGAAATGATTGATGACGACGAATTGGTTGAAGTAACGCCAAACTTCCTGCGTCTTCGAAAGAAAGCACTCAAAGAACACGAACGCAAGAAAGCAAGCCGAGCATCGGAATTGTAAGGTTCAATATTCCATTCAATGCGGGATCAGCTTTGTCTTACTAAGCTTGACTGATGGGCAGGTGATGCACATTGCTCAATAATCCATTGCCGGAATCGTTCACGTTCTTCCAATGATTCAAGTGTATTACTTTTAAAATACATCGAGGCATTATTGTTATTACGAGGCAAGTGCAAATAAAATTGACTGTTGATCATCGCTTTCATCAAATAGGTAAAAAAGGAATTCTTCCGGATACTGGCATTTTGTGCAACATCCGAAAGTGTCTCGCGTATCTCATCCAAAGTTTTTGGCGTTGTTGATGTTAATAACCCTTCTAATGCCTGAGCATAACGTGGAAAGCCATTCACATGGTCTCTGGTATTATGAACAAAAAAGTTTCCAATGGAGGCGATAAAACCTTCAGGCTCGATCAAATTATACTGGTAATCATCTTTAGCATCTCTCACATTCTGTAGAAAGCACTTAAACACCAGTGGGTCATATACGGTGAGTAAAGCCTGTCTATCGCCTTGTCGGCGGTTTGCAAGTTGGTTCCTTACATCATAGGTAATATTTTTAATAATTTCCGGTATCTGTAAAAAATTTTTCAGATGTTGTGTAGACAGTTCAGCAATAGCATCCAGTACAGGAAGATAACTCAATAATTGGCTCCGATCCTTCGATGTAAAACCGCTCGATACCTGCGGCAACACTTCGCCAAGGTAAGTCAACAAGGGTTTTCGGTTATCCTGCTCAGAATGTAAAAGGTTAGACGGGGTTGTAATTAAAAAAGCATTCAAGCACTCCGCAACGTGCCAAAAAACGTCTTTGGTCTGAACCAATGATAACCACCATTCTCCTCGAAGAGGTCTCATTGAACTCCAGATTTCCCATAAAATCCATCCAATGGCAGGGTGAGGGAGGTGGTTAATAGATGCCAGGAATCGTTGTAAGTCCCATTGGTTGTGTAAATTCGATGCAATAACGCTTGGTATTCCTGATAGTCTTAAGTTTTCAAATATGATGGTGGTGGGGGGGAGTTGGTAAAATTCATTATCCCCTTGACAGATATAAGTAAGAAGTTGACCAAAATGTGTCAAGGAGTCCGCATGATCGTGCTCTTGTTTTTCTTCCTCTTGCCTCTCTTCGCGTGTATTATTTCCTAGTACCTGAGCTGCCGATTGCCACATTTGTATTTTTGAAAAGAGGGCAATACACTGACTTCCAAGCGTAAAGTGATTTAAGATAGCCCATAAATCTTGAGGGGTTTTAACAATAGTTGGCAAGATTCCCAGAATAATAGGAGAGAGCAAAACATTCATTTTTCCATTTTCAGACAGATTCTGAAGTATTTCAAAAAGATCATCCATATTATGGATGAGGCTCTGCAATCGTGCTTGTACGGCACCTGCTGATAAAAACCCAGAAATTATTTCTGAGGACTGCCAATTCCCGTGGGTTCTCTCTCTTGCATTCAAGTTACACAATACGTGGTTAAGATGTACTGTATTGTTTAAGACTGTAGGAAGAATCTGTTGAATAGCTGGTCTTTCCAAAAAATACTTTATTTGATCATATTCATTCAGTTCAAATAATATCTTACCAAGATGAGTGGTTTCTTCGGTAGTGGTTTGTTTAAGATAATGAGTCACAGGTTCAAGCATCCAAGGGGTGTTCAAAAATGCTTGTCTGAGAGTGCCTGGTTGCAGATACAACAAAATTGTATCTAATATTTCGGGCATTTCTAGCACGATGGCAGGAAGAAAATTCTTCATTTCTGCACTGGTCAGAAAGTTATATATCCGATTGGGATACAGATTTTTAAAATCGAGGAAACATTCTTCCTCATTTTTCTTGGAGCCTCTGAGTTCTTCTATTTTTTGATCTATTAATAATTGAAATAAAAAGGTTTGGTTTTGTCTTGCCCATGTACACTGTTCCTGATCCCATTTATCTTGCATCACACTCAAGAAAATTTGTGGGGTGGATAGGATAGGGAGTAGTACTGTCTGCACGATGTATTTTTTTACTGCATCACATCTCATGATGTTCTGAAGTTCTTGAGAAGAGAACGCCATTTGTATGCGGAGTAAATTTTCAAGTGTGGCAATTGCTAGCCATGTATCCTCAGAAAGGACGGCGGCCGAAGCATTGTCCTGGATGGCGTTGATAATTGGCGTCATCCAGGCCCATTCTTCAAAGCGTACCAATGATTCCCTCACTGCAGGAATTTGACAAAAATACAGGCGTTGCTTTTCATCCATATAATGTAAAATATGTTCATCCAAAAACTCACGCGTTGGGATAATGGATGAAACGAGTTTGCCAAAACGAAGGTGCGAGAAAAAATCAATCAGATGCCTGGCACGAGCACTAGTCTGAGTTAACACAGATCCCTCATTCAGCTGTTCAGGCGAAAACGATAAATAAAATAAAAAAGATACGTCTTGTATATCGAACAAAGCAGCTGGATTGTTTATAATGATGTCTTGTACCCTTGGAACAACTGACTCATTAAGCAGCTGGACATGAGCTAATAAAAAAACCAAGTCGTGATTGTTAAGTGTACGATGAAGGAGATGGAGATTGTCAGGTGTACATTCTTCAGCAGTGATCTCAGAAGCTGCCTGAATACGAGAATCCTCAGGAATGAGGTAGAGCAGGGCAAAAAATTTCCATACCCCTACAAACTTTTGAAAGAGTTCAGAAATAAGGAATAAGCATTTTCTGAATGTCATTCCCTCCTCTGAACCGAAGATAGCTGTTAACTGGAGCACAACTTTTTCAAATCCAGGATAATTGCCTTCCAGCATTCCATTGACGACCTGAATTTGCTGTTCTAATAATGTTGCGGCTTGATAGGGACCTAGTTCTAGAGCATGCAGGCGTTCTTTCATTAATGGCCAGAATAATTGCCACTGACGCAGTGTATTTGCTCTTTGAGCATATTCTCTTAATTGTGTGTCGTCCAATTGTTCGTCGGTTTCTATAGACGTCTGTACCTGCACCTGCGGCAATACATGGTTCAACCAATGCCATAATTCCTGGACTATATTTAATTCTTCTCCTTTTAAATCATCACTCAGCGGCGCTTGGTTTCCCTTAATTTGTCCCACAAGAACTTGCGCTGACTGCGGCGCATGAGAGACAATCGGCACTGGAACATTGGGAAACCATTGCTGATGCAAATATACTAATCGCCGATTCTGATCCTCAGAAAGCCCAGGATAGATCGTCAATTCGTCCGTTGATTTCTGTTCTTCAACAAGGATTGTTGGGAATTCATGCTCGTACAATGAAATCAGTTCCTGGCAGAATGCTCGAATTGCAAAATCATAAACCTCTGCAATTTTGGGTGTATGAGAAATATCTTGAGTTAGGTTCGTCCAGTCATTAATTGACTGCTCGGATAGAAACCAACGGAAATAGTAAGATTTAGATAGTAAATCTCCATGATTATTTTCTAGCCAATGTTTATAGCTATCTTCATTTCCTGTTATCACCCTAAATAAAGCGGCGGCATATTCAATGGGGGTATTAGCGGTATTTCTTACTATTTCCCATTCACCCTCTATGTTCTGCTGGATTTTAGATTTTATCTCTTTGTTGGTTAATGGATAATTTTCTGGAAGTGTTATTTTGCTAAAAGCGGTTTCATGCAACGTTTGTGCTCTCCAGGATTCCCAAGGGATTTGCATTCGCGCTTCGTACGTTTCTTTGGATTCAGCTTTTTCTTCTGAAGCTTTGGCTTCTTGTCTATTCTTAAAAGCTTGGATAGCTGGAGTAATATTTTCTTCAGGTAATATAGGATGGTCTGAAAAGACTATTGGAGGTTTGGCAGCCCGCTTTGGGATGGGACTCCAATTTCGCACGATTTGACCATCAATCTGTCGTATGTCAAGTATTTGCCCGGGTGTAATATCTGAAAATACTGGGGTGTTGGTTTCTGGGTTGATCATTTTTCTTCGAGGAAAACGATATGGTGCGTTCGATGAAGGATCTATTACCAAACGGTAATAAGTACCTTTGTCTCCTGCGGCTGGATCAAAAATAGACAGAGAAAGCAATTCGCAGCTATCAGGACTGATGTTACACCGAATGTTCCAACGGTCTTCTTTAAATGATTCCTCATCAGAAGCTTCTAAAACCTGGAGAACTTTCCCATTCGGATCAACGACGAGCTGAATCCATTTATAATTGCCTTTTAGCTCTACATCATTTTCTGACAAAAGTAAAAAAGGACCAACATGATGATGCATAAAACACCTCTGGAAAAGAAAAAATTTTAAACATTTTATCTATTTTTTGGCTTGTCGTCAAGTCCTCTTTTGATCATGAATTCCACTTCTTCATTAGCATGGATGTAATGAATGATAGTACAGGGGTGTTTCAGGGGATAGACTCTGAAGATTTCGTCAACAAATCCTTGCCCGACAGCGGCTACCTTTGAAAAATCCAAAGTAACCCTGTCAAAAGGTTCGAGGCGCGACAATAACCTTTTAGCCTGAGAACGTGATATCAGACGCTCTCCCTCCAGTTGACTTAAGTCAACGAGTAACTCCGTTTTATCAAATTTTAATGTTTCTAAATTTGTATGGCGGCTAAAAATATCAATAATTTTTCTCTTACTGTTTTTCGATAAAGTTAACGAGACTTTAGTGCCTTTCTGTAGGCTGCTTTTTTCAACAGACCAATCTTCCAGCAAGTTATTTCTGTAAAAACCAATGCCGTTGGCTTCGATTAAGCATTCATCGAACAAGCGCGAGGTGAAAAAAAGTCCTTCTCCAGTATGATTAATAGGATCTGTCGTGAGTTTACCTTTTGTTAAATGGAGAAGACATTCTTTGTAATCGGAAAAATGATAAGTTTGTGAAATACGTTCAAAAATCCCCATACCTTTATCCTGAATAATGATCTGTATTTTGTCATTTTCTTGCTGGATTGAAACAAAAATATTTTGGCTTGCTGAATGTTCAATGGCATTGTTGAAAATTTCTGTGAATCCGTAATGGATAATTTCAAAGACGTTTTCGGGCAATCCTAACATATTTGAGGAGATGTATTTATCCCAGACGTCGGATTCGGATAGATGACGCTTGAAAACGAACGATTTTTCTTTTGCGTTGGCTTCCATATAACGGACTTGACGTCTGTCTCCCGATTTAATGATTTTATTTTGATGAACTAAACGGTCAATATGCCGATGAACACTGGTTCGACTGATACCAAAATGTTTAGCAGTGATTGCGGCCAGGTTTTGAGGATATTGGCTAATATTTTTTAGAATAAAGTCGGCAATTTTTTCCGATCGGGGTTTCATAGAAGACGGTTTTTATTGTTACCTGTTATAAAAACAATTATAACGGTTGACAATAAAAAATTCAATAAGCAGTCTTAACGGTTTTATTTAAGATAGCTTAACCTACTCTGTTTCATTTGGTAATATAGGAAAACTAATAGATAGCTGGAGAAAGAGGTGCGTAAAAAAATCATTGCAGCGAACTGGAAAATGAACGGCTGCCTGGAAAAAAATAGTGCATTACTGGACGCGGTGTTACAGGCTATTTCGAGCGGGGATTGGCCAAAGGGAAACAGAGAGTGTTTGATATGTCCGCCTGCCGTTTATTTGGCTCAGGTCAGTCATTTTTTAAAAAATACGCCGATTCAATGGGGGGCTCAAAATATGAGCGAGTACGAAAGCGGCGCCTATACTGGAGAAATATCAGCTGATATGTTAAAGGATTTTGGCTGCCGGTATGTGCTGGTAGGGCATTCTGAACGGCGGACATTATTTTCAGAGTCCAGTGAGCGGGTTGCGCAGAAATTTCTGCAAGCGAAGAAAAAAGGATTGATTCCTGTATTATGCGTTGGTGAAACACAAGCGGAAAGACAGTCTTGTCAAACGGAGGCTGTTATCGGTGCTCAGATTGATGCAGTCCTAAAAGCTGCAGGTACTGATAAAGAAGGCGATATATGGGAAAATGCGGTAATTGCTTATGAGCCTGTGTGGGCCATTGGTACAGGGCTGACGGCAACACCGGAACAGGCACAGGAAGTGCACGCGTGGATTCGCGAAAAGACGGGTGCAGAGAACCTTTCCATTTTGTACGGCGGGAGTGTTAAGGCTTCCAATGCCCAAGCACTTTTTGAAAAAACCGATATTGACGGTGCCTTGGTTGGCGGCGCGTCGCTGATTGCTGAAGAGTTTGTTGCTATCATGCAAGCGATGTGAGCCTTGTTAAATACCCCTCACCCGCCCTCCGGGCACCCTCTCCCACAAGGGGAGAGGGGAATTCATTAATTTTTGGGTGCCCTGTTCTCTCCCCGAATTAGTAGACACAGAAAACCGTGTTAAGTAATGCAGTTCGGAATAATTTTGTATAAAATATATAAAAATTGCCTTAGGAATTTTCAAAGGTTGCCTTAGCAAGAAAAAAGCGTTATCCTGATTTTGGGACTTAATAATAACTTAATTAGGAGAATTAACGATGAAAAAAGTATATACTTTTTTAATTGCTCTTGTTATCGGTGCTTTTTCACTCTCTGCTTTGGGAGCATTATCTGTTGCAGGCGATTGGACAATTAATGGTTCTGATAATAAGCCGAAATCTGTGGTAGCGCTGACCGAGACCAATGGTGTGGTAAGCGGTAAGATCATTAAAGTTTATAATAAGGAAGGTAAAGAGGCTGTTTGCAGTAAGTGCAGCGGTGAGTGGAAAGATAAACCGCTGACCGGCTTGCCTTTGGTTTGGGATTTAAAGAAAAAATCAGATACTGAATGGGTTGATGGCAAAATCCTTGCTCCTAAAAAAGGTAAAATTTATCCTTGCAGTGCAACATTAAGCAGTGATGGAAAAACGCTAAAAGTAAAAATCAGCAGCGGATTGTTAGGTAAAACTCAAACTTGGGTGAAGAACTAAGCTGCTTTTAAAATCAACCATTACGGAATATACTCCCGAAAAAGACAACTTAAAAGGAGTATACTCCTTTTAAGTTTTTTGCCAGATATACCCTTCGTCATTGCGAGGAGCTTTTCCCATCCCGTCATTGCGAGGAGCGATAGCGACGCGGCAATCCAGTACAAAACCTGAAGCATACATCCGAACTGGATTGCTTCGCCTTCGGCTCGCAATGACGTCGAAGAAAGCAGGAATGACGTCAATGGGAGAAATGGCATTTCGAAGTCACGATACCCAATCAACTTGAGAATACTAAGTGATACCCGAGCATTTCCAAAGATCACGAGTATATAGCACA
>Ga0206107_1000370_pt1 | contig 20784 bp, 14 predicted proteins | sample 2B0metagenome_FD_148652 | JGI IMG/M metagenome (GOLD analysis project Ga0206107, IMG submission 148652) | Enriched microbial communities from leaf-cutter ant dump, University of Wisconsin, Madison, United States - 2B0 | ecosystem: Environmental > Terrestrial > Nest > Insects nest > Nest dump...
TTCTACGACAACCTCTACCCTTTCTGAAATACAGCCTTCTTCACTGACCGCTTCTGCGTAATAAGTGGTGGAGCTGGTGAGCGGTGGAGTAGTGAAGGGATTACCTGTAAAGATGGGTTCTGTTGAAATTTCACTTTCATACCAGTTGACTATGTTGGTTTCGTCTGTGGTTGCTTCTATGGTTGCGGAGGATCCGATACATATCTGGACGTTGGCGGGTATTTCCAGTTGCGGTTCTTCCACTATTTCTATTTCTATCTCCGCGCTGTATTCTTCGCCGCATATTTCAAAAGTTAAGGTAACCGTGTAAGTCCCAGCTTCACTGTAAATATGAACAGGATTAGTTTCAACAGAAGTGTCTCCATCTCCGAAATCCCACTGGACACCGGTTATGCTTCCTCCGCTATTCGTAAAGCTGAACGTCAGCTCTTTACTCCTGCAGAAGGATTCTCCTTCTTCCGTAATGGTGGTATTGTTAACTGATATGCTTGTCTTAAAAAACGAGGTGATAAATGGCGGCAGCCCATAGGTAGCTGTTTTTCCGGCAAGATAAACGCCGTTCAATGTATAATCCGGGCCGGAGCCGAATACCAGCGGATCGTAAAGCTCATCCGGATTATCTATTCTCGACAGGTAATTGCTGTTCAGCCGGGTATGGTAAATTTTATTGTCCAGCCCAAGCTGCATTGCTCCCCTCGCTGTCATATAATCTCCCGAAAAAAACGTATGGAATGCGTGTTCTGAGCCCGGTATATTACCTGCCTGCAGATTATACTGTACCACTCTTGCCTGGCTCCAGTGGGTAAATAGCCAGGGAGAATAATCACATCCCGTAACTGTTCCCGTAAACACATCATATTCCGCGTACAGCTTTTTACTATCCGGAGAAAATTCTACGCCATAGAATGCACGTTTCTCGGAAGAATCAGCATTTAAAACAGTCTCGTTACTCACCTGTCCCGTAGCATTATTAAAATCATATAGTCCAAGAACGCCTCCATGGGCATAAACCGCGGCACAGTTCGGCCAGTAATTCGACGGCAGACTATTATAGTCGCTTTCATTCATCACCGCTAAATGGGCGATGGCCAGCTTGGTACCGTCGGGAGAGGCTTTGAGGTAACCTCTTGCCGTGTTGGGATAAACAATTTTATTTTGCAGCTGGAACGGTACTGTAACCCCCACGGTAGATACTACTGGATTTGTATTAACCCCTGCGGAAGTAACCAAAAAAGCATAAAAACTATCAATGTAATGTGTAATTACCCAGTAACCGCTATTGTCCGCATTGGCTACAGCCGTCACTTTTTCGGAGCTTTTATTGATTCCGTTCAAAGGCAAAGGAATGTTTTTCTCTGTTGTCAATACTATGCCCGATCCTCCATTCTGAGACATATCTACCACGGTATAGTGCAATCCCTTTATCAGATTGGGGTTATCATCATTGGCATCTACCGTGAAAATATAATACAGATCCGGGTTTTCCGGTTTGGGAACAATAATGGCAGATTGCGTACTGGAATCATTTCCGTAAAGGCCTGTTCCATTCTGCATAATCGTATGGCTTGCCGTGTAAACCGTAACACCATCTGTGTAGAACAGCAGATTGCCGCATATATCCGATATCGTGGCGCTTCCTTCACTGGTGAGCAGGGCTCCATTGGTATCCGCTACAGGGTTGCCCGATGTAAAATCAAGCCCCGCATGCGTACCAAAATACCAATGAGTGGTTTCCTGCTGAGCAAAAAGACAGATTCCACAGACTGAAAACACTAAAATCCAAAACTTTTTCATTTTGTTCTGTATATTATTACTAAAAAAGCTGCCCGGTACATGAGGAATTTTTTACACCGGAAATCAATCCTTTGATTAACACAAATTAATTCCGGGCAGCTATTTTATTTTTTTCTGTTTGGCACGCGACAATTTTTTAAACCACATAGTAACAATAGTTTATAAATTTACGTAAGTAAACATACTGACACATAGCCTTGAAGCGTAGCTTCAAACTATACTGACGATGTTAACTAATGTGTACTATTTATCCATTTTCAATAACTCTATGTGGTTAAATCATTTTTTGTCGTGTCCTTTAAATTTATTATCCGTAGTGCATTTTCCAAACCCGATTTTGTCATGATTTTTCATAAAAAATCCCGCCAAAATCTTATCCGGCGCTTTTATGACCCGGGATTAAAATCCCGGGCTATAAATACCTGTCCGCCCTGCCTGACAGCGAGGCAAGCGTCAGGAGGATTCAACTCCTCCGAAGTTTTTAATTTAACGTGGGTATAGCGTCACCCTGAGCTTGTCGAAGGGCGAGTGTGCTTCGACAAGCTCAGCATGACAACTCACCGTGACGATAGTCTATAAGTACTCAAATTTTATTTTATCCATTATTCACGTTAATTTATATAAATCCTTATTGAAAATTACACAATACACATTATAAAGTATCTATTATCAATCTTTTACAATATACATTATACACTTTATTACTTTCTGATAATCTTTTTGGTCATTATATTTCCATCCGCAAGGATTACTTTTAAAATATAATTCCCGGAAGGTAAAGCGCTTATATCAATTCTTTTATTTTGCGCTGCCAACAGCTTCCTGCCGTTCAGGTCATAAATATCCAATTCTTTTATCTCTTTACCGGATTCGACATTAAGAATACCTCCTGTAGGGTTCGGATAAACCGAAATGCTGTTCAGCTCATTTCCGCTTATAGCCAATTGTTCATCTTCACATTCCCCGTACAATGTAAATATACCGTCATACCCGTCATAGGCCGCCCAGGTGCTGCCCCCGTCTGTGGATTGATAAGCAGGGAACGTCGTCTGCGTATCATCGGTTACGACCCAGTAGAGTACTTCTCCTTCTGTGGACGGATCCGCGGTGACGGCCACCCAGTATTCAGCTCCTCCTGCCAGCTCCAGCGGTTCTCCCAGATCCAGGACAGACGTATAAATATCAAAACCATTCATATCTCCGGTGATTCCCTGCGTAATGGGAGAAAGCTCCGTCCAGGTTTCCATCAGCTCGCCCGGAACGCCCTCGTCGTCATGATAAACCAATACGGTATAAGTCGTTGGCGTTCCGGCTAAGGGAACCACGGGAACCGCAACCTGCTCAAGATGAAATGCAATTAAGGAAGAAGGTATGCTAAAATCATTCGCCACCCAGTACCAGGAAGGAGAGAACATGGCAAGCCCGTCAACAGGATACCCTGTGTAATCATAAAAACACTCCGATTGCTCTTCCGGGTATGGATCGCCGTTTTCCAATACTGTGATCTCTATGCCTCCGAATATTGCCGGATCCGCAGCAGAGGTAGCTTTTACAGTTGCAACGCCCGGCGCTATGCCCGTTACCAGCCCATTCTCATCTACGGTAGCATATTCCGCTCCGGAAGCTACAGACCAGGTGATATCAGTATTGATATCCTCATTGTCCGGTACAAGCGAAGCCTGCAGCTGCACCGTTTCATCCACATAAATTATTTCATCTTCTCCTTCAACCGCGGCAACCGTGATATTTGTAGGAGTCGGAAGCACATATTTAAAAAGCGTAGCTCCTCCTACACCCGGGTCATAATGCCAGCCCACCAGCATGCTGTTCCCGTCTCCGCTCAATTTTATAATTTCTCCCAAATAAGTCCAGAATAGAAACGGTTGGTAAAAGAATATCTGGTTCCATGAGCCCGATTGATATTCAAATATCCGCGCTTCTCCCGTGGCGGCGCCGGTATTTGGCTGGTCTTCAGGATAAGCAAGCGCATTCCCTGTAGCGATCCTGTTGCCGTCATCACTGATGCTTATTTCGGATTGTCCTTTAACCGGGAATGTACCCGTAGGCATCCACGTTTGCGACCCCGCGTGCCAGGTATAGACATATACGTTGCCCATCGCATCCAGATAAGGCACGGCGGTATGAATGGCGATCCTGTCCCCGCTTTTGGTCGTGGATATTTTATAGATTTTTTTATAGGGGTCGGATTCAAAGCTTCCAAGATACAGGGTCTGGCCATGCTGTACCCACGCCGTTCCGTCGTATTGGTACGCTTTTATATAGCCGCCATCCTGGTCATTGCCCTTAAAAAATACGATGTTTCCATCCTCACTGATGCTGATACCACAACTATAATAATAGTCATAATAATCCTGTGTAAATAAATCCGTAAAGCTGTTTCCCACCTGCTCCCAGGTAGTTCCGTTTAACTCATAAACACGGATGTAGAAATTATACGCCTCACCACTCTTCTGAGCCGCGGCAATTAGCCGGGTTCCGTCCGCGCTCAGCTCTGCACGGTACCAGAAATATCCTGTGTCATGTTCAATCGAATTTCCCAATTGTTCCCAGGAGCCGTTGTTGTCCTGGAAGACTTTAATTTGCTCTATCCAGTTAGTCTGGCCGTTCCATACGCAGGTAGCAATCCTATTTCCCTCCGCGTTCAGGCTCGGCCATATTCCCGGGACGCTCTCCGAAGGATCCATATTGGGATTCTCACTGTCGTATCGGTAAATCCAGGAACCGTTGTTTTCTCCTATGGCCATAATATTTCCGTCGCTGCTGATGCTTGCCCCGACATAGATATAGTTCGTATCACCATCTGATGACATTTCCCCCACCTGTTGCCAGTTTCCCCAGTCCATGGTCTGCCCCAGCCCGATGGCAGGGAACAGGAATAGTAAATAAAGTAAATGTTTGATTTTCATTTGTTCTGTTTTTTAAATTTGTGTTTTTTTTATTAATACAACTTTGTCATCCTGAATAAACCCTCAGGCTTCGACTACGCTCAGCCACCGAGGGTTTGTCATCCCGAACTTGATTCGGGGTCAGGATCTCCTCAGTTCAGTCCTGACCTTATATTATATGAAAGAGCTCCTCCGATTCATGGGATCCTGAATAAACCTTCGTTCCTCAGGTTTTTCAGGATGACAGACACAATGTGGGTCTGTCATCCCGAAATCCCAACTCCCAACTTTGTCATCCTGAAAACCGTCTTTTTCAGACGGTTTTTCAGGATCTAACCTATCCAGGTTAGATTTTGACTATATGAAAGAACGCTTCCGATTCTTGCATTATTTTTTAATCACTTTCCTGATCACAGTCCCGCCATTTTCAAGCATAACCTTCACTAAGTAAGTACCGGCCGGCAATACTGATAAGTTAATGCTGTCCGTTTTCGCGTTCATCAGGCTTTGCCCGTTCAGGTTGAATACTTCTACCTGTCTGATCTGTCCGGAAGACCGGATATTCAGGATGCCTGTGGTAGGATTTGGGTATAGCGTAACCGCCTGTCCATTCACATCCGATACACCCATAATCTCCAATACGGTAATTTCAATCTCACCATAAACAGATCCGTTCTCTACCGAAGTAGCGCGTATGGTTGCTATACCCGGCGCGATACCTGTTACCAAACCTGTTTCATCTACGGTCGCGTAATCCGCTCCGGCACTAACGCTCCACGATACACCTTGCTCCGCGCCTTCCGGGGAAACGGCAGCTTCTAATTGTACGGTCTCCGCCACATAGATTTCCTGGTCTTCGCCTTCCGCGGTGGTTACGGCTATGCTTTCCGCCGCAACCGGCTCCACGATATTCACCGTATAATCATGGGTTTCGCCCAAGCCCAAAGCCCCGTAAGGATTACAGGAATCCTCCGCGTTGCCGAGCCAGTTTGCCATGACCCTCATTCTCGTGGTAGTCGCAGAAGTCGTTCCCGGAACAGTGATGGTTCCTGTCGTTTGGTTATCGGCGGCTGCCGATGATGAGGCGAATAAAAGCTCTCCATCATCTTCAAATGAGCCGTTGCCGTTCAGGTCGATCCAAATCTTAACATACATGCCCTCTGTATCATGGTTAACCGTGAAATCATAAGGCGTACCGGCTTCCAGCGTTCCCATCAGGTTGCCGTTGCCGGTAAAATCACCGTAAGCGTTTTCCGAGCAGCCGGAACCATAATGAATAATTCCCGCTTCTTCCATGACAAAATCATTGATATCATCCCCGTATATACAGCCGGTTACAAACCATGGAATACAGTATTCCGTCACTGTAATTTCCAGCTCTCCGTAAACGGAACTGTCCTGAACCGAGGTCGCGCGGACTGTCGCCGTACCTTCCTGCAGGCCTGTGACAATACCACTTTCGCTGACAGCTATATACTGCGAACCGGAAGAAATGCTCCAGGTCACTTCCTGGTTGGCCCCATCGGGCAATACGGCCGCCTGCAAAGGCAGTGTGCCGCCCGAATAAGTCTGTGCAGGTTCTCCCGTCACTGTTGTTATTTCTACGCTTTGGGTTACATTGTAAACCGTTATCTGTATTTCTCCATAAAGCAGGTTGTGAGGTACCGAAGTAGCGCGAATCGTCGCAACGCCCGGCGCCAATCCCGTTACCATGCCGGAAGTACTGACCGAAGCATACCCGTCACCGGCAACCACACTCCAGGTTACCTCCTGGCTTGTTTCCTCCGGCAGAACAGTTGCCGCCAGCTGTAAAGTCTGCGCAACCACTATATTAGTATCCGCCCCGTTAACGGCAGATACGGTAAGGCTCCCCTCAACTACCGTTACCTCGATATCCGCATAAATAGTGGGATTGGCCACCGAAGCCGCGCGAACCGTAGCAATACCTTCACTTATACCCGTCACCAGGCCATTCTCATCAACAGAGGCAAACCCGCTTCCGTCCACTATGCTCCAGGTTACTCCCTGATTTGCACTTTCAGGTAAGATATGCGCTTCCAATTGCAACGTTTCCCCTAAAAAAATCTCCGGTTCCAAATCGTTTTCTACATTGACCGAAATACTTACCACCGGATCATAAATTACGGTAATCTCTATTTCACCATAGATTGACGAATCCTCTACAGATGTCGCCCGGACAGTGGCAACACCTTCGCTTATCCCCGTCACTAAGCCATTTTCATCAACGGATGCAAACCCGCTTCCGTCCGCTATGCTCCAGGTTACTTCCTGATTCATTTCTACCGGTAAAACTACGGCTTCTAACTGTAATACTTCTCCTACAGAAACTATCGGTTCTGCATTGTTTTCCGTATTTACCATAACGCTTTCAGGTGCGTCAAAATATTTGTACATCCGCAACTGGCCCTGGTTACTTTGACTGGACATAAACCCGGCTGCAATTTTATCGCCTTCGCTGTCCAGACTGATGTTAAGAGCAATATAACTTCCTGCGTCACCGGGGTTACCGAGAATGCTGTTGCCAAGCAATGCCCACTCCGTACCGTTGTATTCGTAAATATTCACAGCACCTGCATAAGTACCATTCGTATCATCACCGCCAAGCGCAACCGCCATCACATCACCCGCTGCGTTTAAGCTGACGCTACTACCTAAATAATCCTGGTAGTCGGGGCCATACAGAGTTTGCCCCAGCTGCTCCCAGGAAGTCCCGTTATATTCGTAGGCTTGGGTATGGCCGTAACTATAAACACCTGAGCTAGTGCCTCCGACAGAAACGACCGTTCCATCATCATTCATATCTACAGAATGTCCAAAGTAGTAGGTATCCGTTGGTTGTACTGCTCCGGAACCATAATATCCCTGAACAACATCCTGATTTCCAAGAAGCTCCCACGTATTCCCGTCTGTATTATACTGGTAGATATAAGCTTTTCCCAAATGTGAGACATTTCCATCAGTCCAACCCGGAGAGCCTACTACCATCCTGCTGCCGTCGCTGTTCATAGCAACTGACCACCCGAGCTGAGAACTAGCAGTTTCGCCGGTTAATGTTTGCCCTGTTTGTGTCCATTCGGAACCATTGTACCGGTACACATAAACAGCACCTTGAGAACTAGACATCCTGTATGCTCCGACTGCCACCGTAGTACCGTCGCTGCTCACATTTACAGAATACCCAAACCAACCGCCATTGGCTTCTCCTAATATATCTGCTCCCTGCTGCACCCAGGAAGTACCATCGAAGTGATAGATACGGACAAGCCCTTTTTCAGCAGGAAAAAAAGAGGCTTGATAAGCTCCAACTACCAATGTCATTCCGTCGCCGCTTAAGCTTACCGAATTACCGAATCTATCATACGCCGCTGTTCCATAAAGACTCTGCCCCATTTGCTCCCAGGAAGTGCCGTTGTACTGATAGACATAAGCCGCTCCCTGATGATAGGTGCTGCCCGAATTATATGAAAATTGACCGACCGCGACAATGCTGCCGTCGCTGCTCATACTCGTGGAACTTCCAAGTCCGGAAGAGGGTAATGGCTCTCCTGTAATGCCCTGCCCCAGCTGCCCCCAGATTTGAGAGAACCCAAAGAAGGGCAACAGGAAAATCAATAAACAATGTAAATGCTTCTTCATAATCATAATGTTTGTTAAATTTAAATGTTACACAATTTTTTTATCTGTTGAACAAACCTATTTTTATTCAGAAGAAACACAAAGAAAAGGGGTACACAAAATCTACACGGGCAGGTGAATTTGTGTGTTTTTATTTTACAAAACGATGATTATAAGATGATTAAAGTTCTATGTTTCATGTTTAAAGTTTCAGGCAAAAACAATGAAATTTCCGGATATAGATAGAAAAGTTTGTGAATTTTAATAAAACTGTGTATCTGTCATCCTGAAAAACCCGAGGTGGCTGAACCCTGAACGAAGTCGAAGGGCGAAGCCCGAGGGTTTATTCAGGATCCCGTGAATTGGAGGAAGCATCGCATATAGGTCAAAATCTAAGCTGGATAGAGGAGATCCTGATCCCGAATCAAGTTCGGGATGACAAATTTGGAAGTCGAAATTTGTCGAGATGACAAACTCACATTGCGACTGTCATCCTGAAAAAGCCGAGGTGGCTGAACCCTGAGCGAAGTCGAAGGGCGAAGCCCGAGGGTTTATTCAGGATCCCGTGAATTGGGGGAAGCCTGGCTACCTAAGCCCGCTTTTTTCAACGGTTCATACAAATCTTTCCATTCCGGGTTCTCCTTTTCAATTAAATCGATCTTCCATTGTCTGTGCCAGTTTTTTAATTGTTTCTCCCGCTGAATAGCGTCATGAATATATTGGGATTCTTCCAAATATACGAGCTTGGTAAGATTATATTTCCCGGCGAATTTACTGCCTTTGCCCTCGCGATGACGCTCCATACGATCGTCAATTCCACCTGTAACCCCAATGTATAAAGTGCCATACGGCTTGTTGGTAATGATATAAACCCAATAATTGTGAAATAAGCGTTTCATACAAATTTTGGAATTGATTATAAAATTAGGGATTAAATCATTAAGGTTGGTACTGAATTGAGGAGGTTTTCTGTATTGATTAAACCTGAGTCCAAGAGATCCTGAATAACCGTCTGAAAAAGACGGTTTTCAGGATGACATACACACGGATTGTCATCATGATCCCGAATCAAGTTCGGGATGACAAACTTACATTGTGACTGTCATCCTGAAAAACCCGAGGTAGCTGAACCCTGAGCGAAGTCGAAGGGCGAAGCCCGAGGGTTTATTCAGGATCCCGTGAATTGAAGGAAGTGCCAGATATAATCAAAACTTGACCTGAATCCAAGAGATCCTGAATAAATTTCTCCTTTCGTCGAAATTTTTCAGGATGACAGCGTTGGAAGTCAAGATTTTGCAAAAAAGTTTCAGAAATCGCTGAACCAATGATAAATATCCATTTCTTTAGGAATATTTAATTTTTTTCTGATGAGGTATTTTTTATTTTGTACGGTACGAGGTTCTATATTCCTGTATCGGGCGATTTCTTTGGTTCCCAGGTTCAGCTTTAATAAAGCACAAAATTCCACTTCGGTCTGAACTATTTTGGGATGAATGGATTGCAGCTTCATTAAAAAGTCAGGAAACTTTTCGAGAAAGGTTGCCAGAAACGAAGGATTGTTATTTTTTGCCATTTCCACAAGCTCATCATAAGCTTGCTCTTGTGTACGTTTCTTTATTTTTCTTAAGTATTGCTGACTGGTTTTTTCCTGGTCGGCAAGCTGCTTATTTCTTCTTTTAAAATAGAAAATAATACCTAAGAGCAGCAATATAGCGAGGGAAGAGCCTGCTATTATATATATCTTGGACATTTTATCTTCCAACAGCCTGTTTTCTATAATATTGTGGAGCGATTTATTTTTGCTTTTCTCCATTTCCAGTTGAACAGCCTCAGATTTCCGGGTATAGATTTTCGCGAGATCTGAACTGTCTGTCTGTACATAAGCTGTCACAAGTCCCTGATATATGTCCCGCAGATTTTCTAATTCCGGTTGCGTCACTGTTCCTATTTCATCGGCTTTTTTATAGCAGGCAATTGCTTCCTGCAGGTTGCCTTTCTTCAGGTTTATGCCTCCAAGCACCATGTAATTCTGAAGCTGGGCGGTACTAAAATCGTCGTCCTTACTTTTCAGCTCAATTGATTTTTTCGCATAATATTCTGCCGAATCAATATTCAATTTTTCATACGTTATTCCTAAATTAGAATAATTCAGAAAAAGCATTTGCTTTTTTAATTTCTCATCGTCAAACTTTAAAATTTCCTTATTAGCAGAAAGCGTCACATTCACCGCCTCCCTGAAATCTTCTTTATTAATATAGGCATTGGCAACAGTAAAATAAGCATTCATTTTTAAGTAACGGACATCCTGCTCATTTGGATTTAAGCGATTCAACAGCTTTATCGCTTTTTTGAACTCCTTAATGGACTTATCGGGAAGCTCGCTTAAAGCAAAAGTGTGGGACAGGTACTGATGAGCTAAGGCCTCATGATAAGTATCTTCATACTCAATCGCTTTCTTTTTCAATTTCTGAGCGGCTTCCAGAGCCCTGTCCAAATCCATGGCACGATTAAAATACCAACAACGTTGACCCATCAATCTTAGTTCAGCGCGATGGTCCTTTAATCTTATGGCCTCTTTGAACAAATCCTCTACATTGTAATAATACTGCTCGGGGTCAGACAAAGCTATATCCCGGTTGTCATTAATTTTTTCCTCAAGGGTCTTTATTTTTTTGGAATCATTTATCTGGGCATAGGAGTCGAATACATAAAAGAAAAAAAGGAATAGTATCAGGATGTTGGGTTTTTTCATTTCAGATCAAAAATTGTCCGGGAATTAATTTCCCATGTAAATTTACTTATTTTTCCGGTAATTCTTTCAAAAAGACATACCGTTGATTCGCTAAATCCATTTGGCAATAATAATGATTCAAACCATTCGTCACCATTAAAAATTCGGCATCCAATTGCAGGTTATAACGGGCGATCTGGTCAAAGGTTTCCTGGGTGATCTGAATCGAAGGCGCTTTGCATTCCACGATGACAAAAGGTTTTTCCTTTTTGAAAACAATCACATCGGCACGTTTTTTCATTCCGTTGATTGTAACGATCACTTCGGTGTTAATGGAAGATTGGGAATAATTTTTCTCGCAGATTAAAAACTGAACGGTATGCTGCCTCACCCATTCTTCGGGTGTCAAAACCAGCCATTTTTTCCTGACCGGACAAAATATATACGGAATTTCATCGGTTTGTTTCAGTCGAAATTGGTAATTTTCGGGAAAATTTAAACGGGGTAATTCAATCAAATCCATGAGCCAGGCCAATAGCATCATCAAAGATATTAAAAACAAAAAAATAGCGCCGATTTATTTTCTTTCGGGCGACGAACCTTTCTTTATCGACCAGGTTTCCCGGGTCATTGAAAACGATGTCCTGGCAGAAGAAGAAAAAGGATTCAACCAAACGATCTTATATGGAAACGATGTGGAAATGGCCGACGTGATCGGTTTGGCCAAACAATTTCCAATGGGCGCCGAACGTCAGGTGGTCATCGTAAAAGAAGCACAGCATCTTTCCCGTACGATTGACCAGCTGGAAAGCTATGCCGAAAACCCGCAAACTTCTACCATTCTGGTTTTTAATTACAAAGGAAAAACGTTGGACAAACGAAAAAGGCTTTATAAAAACCTGCAAAAAAATTCGGTTGTGCTTGAGTCCAAAAAAATCTATGATAACCAAATCCCGGACTGGATTGAAAACACTTCGATTGAATTAAATTTAACACTGGAACCCAAAGCTAAATTCATGATGGCGGAATTCCTCGGCACTGATTTGGGACGGATTTACAATGAGCTCCAAAAGCTGAAAATCGTTGCGGAAGACGGAAAAATTACGCCGGAAATTGTGGAAAGAAACATCGGTATCAGCAAAGATTATAATAATTTCGAATTGCGGAACGCGATTGAAACACGCAATGCACCGAAGGCTTTCACGATTGCAAAACACTTCAGCCAGAACCCGAAAGACAATCCTTTGGTAGTAACGCTTTCGATTCTTTATCAGTGTTTTTCCAACATCATTATTTACCATACGCTGACCGACAAATCACAGCAAAATGTGGCGAAAGAATTGGGTGTCCATCCGTTTTTTGTAAAAGATTCCGCGGTGGCGGCGCAAAATTATCCGCTGAAAAAAGCAACACGGATCATTTCACTGCTTCGTGAAACCGACGTAAAAAGCAAAGGCGTCGGCTCTACCGGGAATGTTTCGGATGGGGAATTACTGAATGAATTGATTTTTAAAATTTTCAGCATTTAGCCAAAATAATCTGTAATTTATTTTTAACTTCGTGAAAATAAACTACTTAATTATGAAAAAAATCTATTTTTTATTCCTCATTATTTTCGGGATTCATTCTCTCAATGCGCAAAATCCTGAATTATACAGAACCTGGAATTTGATAGAAATTAATTATGAACAAGGTTATCCGATTGAGATAAATGAAGTGGAGCCGGAAGTTCATCCTTATATTGTTTTTCACGAAGATAATTCATTTGAAGGACACGGAGCTTGTACAGAATATAGTGGAATCGCCGAATTTCCCATTGAAGATCCCAATCGTGTACTTTTTTTAAATGTTGACTTTCCTAATGTGGATTGTGGGAATGATACCTGGAATCAAATTGACAATACTCTGCGTTCCGTAATTTCAACTGATAATTATTGGATGTGGGGGATGGGTCTAAATCCTGATACTCAAACTTTAGAATTCGGGATAGTGTTCGGTTTTGGGGATTCTTTACGATTTGAAAGCGCTCAAAATCCTGAACTATTTGGCACATGGTACCTGAAAGAAATTCAAATAGACTCCAGTCCGACTATTTATATAAATGAATATGATCCTGCAATTTCCCCTACATTAACCATCAACGAAAATATGACCTATGAAGGGACGGGCGCCTGTAATTCCTTTTCTGGTAATTTTTATTTGGCTGACGAGGACTTGTTTTTCAGCAATTTTGCTTCAACGGATTTGGATTGTGAAAACCAGCCTTTAAATGATTTTGAAATGATTTATTTTCATTTATTTTCGGGAGATGTACATTTTCCGCTTTGGTTATGGGAAAACAGCCAGACGGGGGATTGGGAATTATGGTTCGGGTCTTCCGCGAATATCTCATATCGTTTTGTAAAAAGCCCGTTGATGTCAAACCAGGATTTCCCTGAAACGAAAATGGAGATTTACCCCAATCCTGTTTCGGATTTTTTATTCATCAAAAATTCAAAAACCAATTCTGATTTCTGGCTATTCGACCTAACCGGAAAATTAATCTCAAAAGGAAAAATCAATGTGCAAAACAAACTGGATGTTTCCGTTCTGGAAAAAGGAAATTATATTCTGGTAATCGGAAATGAGAGATTCAGGTTTATAAAAGAGTAAGCGGCAAATCACTTTTCCCTTTCCATCACATAATTCACCATCGTGATAAGCGATTCCTTGTATTCGCTGTCGTGGAATTCATCCAAAATAGAAAGCGCTTCGGCGCTGTATTTCCGCATGGTAGCCTGTGTATATTCAATCCCACCGTTGTCTTTTACAAACCGGATCACTTCCTGAACACGCTTTTTATTCTTGTTGTGGCGTTTTATAGAATTGATCAGCCAGTCTTTGTCCTTTTTGGAAACTTTATTCAGCACATGGATGAGCGGCAAAGTCATTTTCTGTTCCTTGATGTCAATCCCGACCGGTTTCCCGATGATGTCCGAACTCGTATAATCAAACAAATCATCTTTGATCTGGAACGCGATTCCGACCAGATTTCCAAAACGGTTCATCTTTTTGCAAACTTCTTCGCTTGCCCCAACCGAACGTGCGCCGGCTTCACAGCAGGCCGCAATCAAGGTTGCTGTTTTCTGGCGGATAATTTCAAAATATACTTCTTCGGTAATGTCTAATTTCCTTGCTTTTTCAATTTGCAATAATTCACCTTCGGACATTTCTTTGATGGCCACCGAAACAACTTTCAGCAAATCAAAATCTTCATTTTCGGTAGAAAGGATCAGGGTTTTGGACAATAAATAATCACCCACCAGAACCGCGATCTTATTTTTCCAAAGCGCATTCAGCGAGAAAAAACCGCGCCGCATATCGGAATCGTCCACCACATCGTCATGCACCAGGGTCGCGGTGTGGATCAACTCGATCAAAGCCGCTGCACGGTAGCTTCTTTCCTGGAATTCACCGGTTAATTTCGCAGTCAGAAAAACAAACATCGGGCGCATCTGCTTTCCCTTCCGGCGAACGATGTAATGCGTAATCCTGTCCAGCAAAGGCACGTTGCTTTTCATCGACTGATAAAACTTGGTTTCGAAAAGTTTCATCTCATCGGCAATCGGCGCTTTTATTTTTTCTATGGCTTTCTTCACAGAATTACTGGGCTAATGAATGAATACACTGAATGCTTTGTGCGGCATGAAAAGTTTTGAATTTGAACTCTTCATTGCTGTAACAGATCACGTTCGGGCTTTCGGGTTTGATGGCAATCCCTTCCACCTGCCCGACCTGCGGGGTAAATCCGAGCGGCAGGCTGAATTTGCTTAATTTTTCATTGAACAACAAATCATTTTCCTTTTTGCCCGGTAGTGAAAATCCGGAAATAAAGGCAAATCCATCAGGCGTATAGCCGATCAGGTAAAATCCGTTGGTATTGGAAATCGGGTTGTCATCTACAAACGCGCCGGTCACCATATAATTGGTTTTGAAAGTTTCGATCCTTTTGGCGGATTGTTCGCCCGGCTCAGCTTCCAGCGTGTAATGCGTCGTTGCTAAGTTTGTCCATTCTTTGGTAAACAAATGGATTTTTCCGTTGTAATAAAACATGGCTTCACAATCAAAATTCGTGGCTTTGTTGCCGGGATTGAAATTTTTCTGCTCCGGGAAATTGAATTCAATTTTTTCTGCCGAAACCGAAATTTCAGGTTGTTCATTTTCCAGCTTTGAAAGCGGAAAATAGTAAATTGCCAGGTTCTTTCTCTTTCCCAGGTTATTTCCGGAATCACCAATGAAAACCTCTTTTTCGCTAAAGGCCATTTCTTCCCAGTCTATATTTTCGGCATTCGTGATTTTCACAGTCTGAACCAATTTCCCGGTTTCAGGATTAATTTTGTAAATCTCAGGTTTCCCGCCGCTGTCGTTCAGTCCCCAGAAAAATCCGTCGTGGTATTCCAGTGTGGAAATTTCTTTTAATTTATCGGGTAATTTTGTTGTTTTGATTTTATAATTGTCTATGCTCAACGTATCGATGTGTTGTTGTGCGCTCAATGAAAAATTCATCAGAATCAATACCGCAACAAGAAAAATTTTGTTCATTCGCCCCAATCGCTTTTAGCTTCCCAAAGGTATTAAAAAGTTTCAGGTTATAAGTTCCAAGTTTCAAGTTTTTGCAGATGTACATCTTGAACAAAAACGGAAATATACCGGCAAAGATCGTGACAAAATCGGATTCACAGTCTCTTACAAAGTAAAATATGTTTCCCCGAAATGCTTTGCGTAAAAATCAACGTCCGCTCTTCCGATTCTTTCAGTTTATATTTTTTCCGGATGGATTCGACCGAAAGCGGATAGTTCTTCGAAATCACATGAAATGCGTCTTTTTCAATTTCTTTTTTTGGTTTTTTTATTTCTTCCAGAACTTCAAAAACCTTTCCAGGAAAGGATTCAATCAATTTGTCGGAAGTATAAAGATGCGTATGGGTATGAAGTTTTTTCAAATTGAATTTTTCACCGGTTAATTTAAACGCACCCGATTTCAGAATGGACGAATTGGGTTCATAAATGAATTTTTGCGGTTGGGAAAACTGCGAAATTATTTCCGGTTCTTCTTTCCGGTTGAATTCAAAAACGGGATGGTTCGTTTCTAAATTAACCGCTTTTATTTTAGGGTTTGAATTGAATTCTTTTCGACAAACCAGCAACAATTCTTTCACTTCATTTCTAACTGCAACAATATGGATTTCCTGAATTTGCGGGATTTTTTCAATCGCTGATTTCAAATCGAGCAAAGGGGAAAGTTTGACCAGAACCGTTTGCGAACGATTGAGAAATTCATCCATCCAGCGTAGAATATTAGGTTCCAAATCTTCCAGGATAAATTTTTTCTGCGAATCTTTCCTCCGTGAGGGATCCAGGTAAATCACATCCCATTTTAAATCCGGGTTTTTCTGAAAATAAGTTTCAAAATCAGCCGGAATATATGCTAAATTGTTTCGATTCAGAACCGAATAATTGTGTTCCGAAATTTCCGCCAAATCAGGATTTCTTTCCAGCGCTGTGACTGATTCGAATTTCTGTGCAAAAGCATACGCATCGATGCCCATTCCGGCGGTTAAATCAATGAGTGATTTTCCTTTCAGGATTTCAGATTTGTATTCCGCTGCAACCCGGGACGAAGCCTGTTCCAGGTTCAATGTAGGCGGATAAAAAATTCCATCTGTCTCATACAAAAACGGAAATTTGTGTTGTGCGACCTGTAAGCCTTTTATTTGCTGTGCCAATTCTGAGGAGGAAACTTTAGAAAAAGGCGATTTCTGCAAGGAAATTTTCCTCACATCATGGTTTTGATTTTCACGGATATATGCTTGAATTTCGTTTGATAAAATCGCCTGGTTCACAATTGCGAAATTAGGGAAATCCCGATTCAGAAAATAATCCTGTTCAAATTAAAAGGCACAACAATTTTATTGTATATTTACAACCAATATGTTATTACCCTCAATAAATTATGGGAAAAATCAGCTCAAAAAAAATAAGAAAAGGAACTTTCAAACCCTCAAAACCCCAGTCTGAGGAAGTTTTTCAATGGAAAAACAAAATGGAACTGGTTGGGCATTTGAGAGAAGGATTGCCCTATTCATCCATTGAAATTGTCAGCAAACGTGCCGGAATTCCCGTTAAAAATATGTTGGAATACCTTTCCATTCCACAAACGACTTATAACAAAAAGAAAAAAGACAATGATTTGCTGAACGGAAGAGACAGTGAAATTATACTTATTCTCTCAGAAGTTTTATCGTATGGAACCGAAGTTTTTAATGGTGAAAACGAAAAATTCCGGCGTTGGCTGAAAAAACCGAATCTATCTCTGGGCGGTGCGAGCCCTGAAACATTGCTGGATTCAGTGACCGGAATCCTGGAAATAAAAAATGCCCTGAACCGGATTGAATACGGAAATTTTGCCTGATGCGGGTTTTCAGAATCGAAAGAGAAAAATACCTTGCCGAAACCTTGAATGGAACCGGCGCTTCCCTCACCTCGGGATTCCGCTGGAACAGTATCGGAACCCGAATGGTTTATACTTCTGAAAGCCGTGCTTTGGCTGTTTTGGAAGTTAACGTCCATCTGGATTTTGCAGAAGATTTACCTTCCGACCGGTTTATCGTTGAAATTGAAATTCCTGATGAAGTTGAAACCCTCACTTTAGATCCTGAGAGCCTCCCTGGTAATTGGGATTCGTTTCCTCCACCGGTAGAAACCTGTTTGATCGGTGATGAATTTGTAAGCAGCAAAGCTGCGGCTGTGTTGAAAGTGCCAAGTTGCATTGTTCAGCAGGAATTCAATTTTTTGATTAATCCTAATCATCCTGATGCAGGAAAAATTAAAGTCATCTCAACTTCTCCATTCCGCTTTGATTCAAGATTGAAAAAATAGGATCATCCCTCCGACTTCATATTTTCACCGTCCTTAAAATGTAACCTTCTGAAAACCATTCCGGAAAAAATCGTTAAACTTCCCACAACCAGAAAAGTATAACGGAAAGCATTATGGATTTCGTCATGAATTAATTTGGTGTCGCCTTCAAAAAGTTTTAAAACAATCAGCCCGAACGCAATTCCGAATCCCAACGCCAGCTGCTGGTTGACCGAAATAAAGGAATTCCCGCTGCTCGTATGGTAATCTCTTAAATCGGAAATTGAAATTGTGTTCATAGACGTGAACTGAATCGAATTGAAAAATCCTAAAACCGCAATAATCGGGATGTACCAATAAATCGAAGTATGTGTTCCGGGAATGGCCATACAGCAAATCAAAAAACCAATGGTAAACGTGTTGGTCATCAAAGTCGTTCTATAGCCGAATTTATTCAGGATCTTTATTACCGCAGATTTCCCGAACATTGCTGTCAAAGCCATCGGTGCGACCATCCAGCCCGAAGTTACCGCCGATTGTCCGTATGCCACCTGGATCATCAATGGCAGTAGCAAAGGAACGGAACTGATTCCCAACCGCGTTGCCAGATTTCCTAAGATCCCTACACGGAAAGTCCGTACCTGGAATAAATTCAAAGGGAAAATCGGGTTATCATCAATTCTGGCATGGCGGTAATAAAAATAAAGCATCATAAAGCCCATGATCAAAACCAATAAAACCGGCGTGATGTTTTTTGTGTTTCCGAATAATTCAAGCGAAATGGAAAGCAGCAGCGAAGCCGCACCGAAAATCAGGAAACCTTTTAAATCAAAATTCAGGATTCTGGATTTATAATCGGGCATATATTTCAGGCTCAGTAAAATCCCAATCAACCCAATCGGGATATTGATAAGGAAAATCCAGTGCCAGGAAAGATAATCGACCATATAACCACCAACCAGCGGTCCCAGCACCGGCCCGATCAAAGCCGGGATGATGGCATAGTTCATCGCTTTCAGCAATTCATTTCTGGGAAAAGTCTTAATGAGCGCAAGTTTCCCGACAGGTGTCATCAGGCTTCCGCCCACACCCTGGATAACCCTTGAAATTACGAGCTGAGTCAAATCCCGGGAAAGTGAACAAAACAAGGAACCCAAGGCGAATAAAACCAGAGCGATGATAAACACTCTTTTCGTCCCGAATTTGTCAGCCAGGAATCCGCTTACAGGCATAAATAAAGCCAGTGTCAACACATAGCTGATGATGGCGTTCTGCATGTTGAGCGGTGATTCATTCAGGTCTTTTGCAATGGCGGGAAGCGAGGTATTCAAAATCGTGGAATCAAGCATCTGCATAAAAATAGCAATCGCCAGGATGACGGGAAGTAATTTTTTTGTCAGGGTCAGATCCCGGTTGGATTCCACCTCCATGAATGATTGTTTTTCGGGATTTTACAAATTCTTTGTGATGCTCTGCACGATCTTGTATTCCGAGAAGAATTCTTTCAAAACCACGCGTAAAACGGTATAAGCCGGAACCGCTACCGCCACGCCGATCACGCCAAATAATATACCACCGATTAAAATGACCAGAAATATTTCCAGCGGATTGGAACGGACGCTCCGGGAATAAATGAGCGGCTGATTCACAAAATTATCCCATATATGTGTGAGGCAGTACCAGAACATGATCCAGATAACGGTCGGTACGATTTCCGCCCGGAAATCCAGCCCCAGGCCATGCAAATCACTCATCGACAAACTTGCCATGATCACACCGCCCAGCAACGGCCCGATGTACGGAAGCGGGTTCAGCAAAGCGCAGAGCAAGGCAATTACCGCCGCGTAATTGATGCCGAATGAAAGTAATATGACGAAATAAAACGTAAACATAATAAGAATCTGCAAAGTCAGCCCGATGAAGTAACGCGACAGCAAATCTTTCGTTTTGTCCAAAACCGATTCGAATCTGGATTCCTCTCCGTAAGGTGCGATGGCTACAATCATTTTATTGATCAGATCCCTGTCCTTGAGAAAGAAAAATGTGATGAACATCACCGAAAAAGTATCGATCATGATCATTCCCAAAGTGGTAATGGAATTACCAAACATTCCGGAAAAACTTTTCACATTTACCTTGTTCACCGCGTCATTCAGGTAATTTTTCAAAAACGGAATATCCAGAAAACCCAGAGAATCTGAAAGCAGCTTCAGCTGGTTGGAAACGGCATCCTCGAAACGGTCAAGATGATTGAAATTCCCGATAAAGCGGTAGGGCTGGTTCAGTACCAGCGATATAAACAAACTGACAAACCCGATCAGCAATACAACAAATAAACTGATGGTAGTGATAGATGCGATGGCATTGGGGATCCGTAATTTACCGTGCATCAGGTTCATCAGCGGACGGCCGATCATCGCCAAAACGAATGCAATCGCCAGGTAGGCAAAAACGGAACGGATCAGCCATAAAAAATACAGCGCAAGGCAGACCAGTGCTACAATTCCCAGTGCCCTCAGGATTCCGTATGACAGTTGTTTATAATTCATACAGTTGTTTTTTCTGTGTTCGAAGCAAGCCTTTTCGGAAAGATGGGCTGGATTTCTGTCCGGATGTTATTCGGTTCCTCTTCCGTCGGGGGTTCTATCATTTCGGATGGATTCCGGAATTTATTCACACCAATTAAAACCAATTTTCCTTCATCAAAAGCCCGTTGTTCTTTTTCGGCGCTTTTTTGAATCATTTTCTGGATGGAACCTTCAAATAAATTTTTGAGGAATCCACCTCCGGCTTCTACCTTTTTAAATAATTCCAGGGCGT
>Ga0206107_1000379_pt1 | contig 20286 bp, 21 predicted proteins | sample 2B0metagenome_FD_148652 | JGI IMG/M metagenome (GOLD analysis project Ga0206107, IMG submission 148652) | Enriched microbial communities from leaf-cutter ant dump, University of Wisconsin, Madison, United States - 2B0 | ecosystem: Environmental > Terrestrial > Nest > Insects nest > Nest dump...
TGGAAGCAACCGACTGGGATGAACAAGAACGAATCGCAGAAGCTCGGCGTCTAGCCGGCTACCCCAACCTCGACCGCGACGACGAACTAGCAGGATACCCCGACCGCACCACAGACAACAACTAAACAACCACGTTCAAGAGCCCGCCACACAGCACTACGCACGGCGGGCTCTTTAACAATTCCGCACAACTCAACCAGGTGCACATAACCGGTGTTAACAACGCAAACGTCAACCGCTGGCCATTCCGGCTGAAATCGTTACCAGCCGCAACCGAGCCGGAGTTATCAAGGGCCGCGCATGCTGTCAGCGAGCACGGTCCTCGACCGTGGTCACCATCGACTGCTTCCGAATAGCCCGCAATTCGAACACCGCACCAGCCCCACCAGCGACACACACATGACATGGTGCGCCAGAACGTAGCAACCAACCCCAGATACACCTTGCGCACACCCTGGCCGCCTGGGACCTCAAATCGGTTCTCTGGCCACGCTGACCGTTGACCGACAGAGAACCTGCCGATCAGACCGACGGGGTGCACCCCCGCACCGCCGTCACACACCGAGGGTCCGCGCGCCAGCTATGTGCCATCACCAAATACGCAACGCACCGTCTCTAGCCTACCCATCACAGGCGACAAAGGGACGATGAAGATGAGCACCTACGCATACCGGCATCCGGCGCCGGACACACATCCTGTAGATCCGGAAACACTGAAAGGAATCAAGAAACAACGCAAACAGGTGGCGAAAGCACGACGCACAGCCCGAGCACGAGCCTTGAAGTTTCTGCCGATAGCGGAACCTGGCCTACGCGATCTGCACGCGGCGGCCGACTGTTTCTGCCGCTGCCACCCTCAACCAGGATTGCCGATACACAAAGACAGCGTCTGCCCTTGCCAAATGACCCGCGAACAGCGATCCACGTGGAACAAGCAACGCCGCACCGCATTACGGGCTCTGCTCAACGACGGACTAGCAGCAGAGATCGGCACCCGCAACGATCATGACCGAACACAAGCCATCGACCACGCCCGACATATTGGTGTCACTATCACCTCGTACGGTGGCCTTGCCCCGTTCGTGGTCACTGGCACCGTCGACGGGCGCAGCTTCTTCCTGCGATCACGGCACGAAGCATGGCGGATCGAAATAGCTGACGACGACACACCCGATACCGACCCGTGGACAGATCACAGTTGCGACACGATCGAAATCGCGTCAGGACCTGACCACCTGCTGGCCACCAGCGAACATCCCGGCTACGACCCAGTAACAGTGATTGACACATGCGTGACAGCCGTCAGAACCCACCTGCGCACCAGCACCTGCACACACAGCCGCCGTGAACCTCCAGACCTGTACTGCCGCGACTGCGGAAGCCCCAGCCCAGACGCCACCAGCACACCGACAACAACGTCAACATCTGATCAACGGAAGCCTTCATAAGACAGGAACTGCCGATGCAACTGCACCACCACCCAAACCGGTCTCAGACACCGCTGGGAAATACGCCCGCTAACTGCGAATGATCTAGTGGTCGACCTGGGTATGCAGAAAGTCGGTCCGCTGCCATGACGGGCGTTGGTTTGACGCAGCCGGGGACATCTGCAACCCGCGTGTCGACCTACCTAATGGCCGGTAGCCAGTGAGCGCATGCGGTGCGGGTGTTGGCAGGGGTTTCCAGTAACCCGGCATCAATCACCTCAACATCAGCTTCGGACACCCGCAGTGCCCACAGGCCCGGATCCGGATGCTCCACGACCAGCGGAAATCCAGCCTCAGCCCAGGAGGCAGAATGGGCTGGCGGCATCCGCATCCACGCCAACTGTGCGGCATGAGCGGCCGCCACAATTGCTTTACCGCTGCTCAACCATGGCGTCGGCGTGATCGACACCAGCAGGCCAGCCTCACGCTGGCCGGGCGCAGCCGCTGGTACCGTCGGCAGTTCTGTATTTAATAGTTGGGTCCGTTTCGTCAGCTCGTCCGGGCGTGCATCCAACGCCATCGGAACACACGCCCGCACACCGACACCACCGCGACTGACAGTGATACCGGGCACCTGTTGTATTCGTTGCCAGCCGGCGCCGCGAGTGTAGCGGCAGTGCTTACGAATCTTACCGGACAGCCATCTGGTCACAGCTGGTGTCCACTCGCCGTTAACCGCCCGCATATCCGACAGCAGCGTCAGCGTGGCGGTAGCTGCCGTTTCCGCGGCGGCAGTACGCGCGGGAGGACTGTCTCGTGGCATGTTCAGAACCAAAGTCATACACCATGGGCTGCCCGGTGAATCTTCGAACCCGGACACGGGTTCGGGCTGACCTGTGCGGTGCGCCTGGTCGTCTGGTATGCCTGCCATGCCTTGCTCCTGTGTACTCGACACTGTTCCATGAACGACGCTGCGGCTGCTTAGTCGTTCATGGAACAGTGTCAAGTGGCTAGCGCCTGCACACATGGTGGGCACCTCACATATGACGCCGCAGTGCCCAGGGCACCGTTGACGGGTGTCCCGGGCACGCACTGCTACCCGTGTCCACCGTCTGCCAGCCACACGCACAGTCACCACCCATGACCAGCCCCACCACGAACCTTGACACCAGACGGCGGGCAGCAACGCACCCGAGCACCCCAGCGGACACCCTGACCCGCACAACGACCAGCGCGGCGCCGGTGACCGGGCAGCACCAGCAGAACACGCATGTGTGCACCGACTCCGAACTATGACCTGCTGCGCTGCTGATCGAGGCAGCACCGCGACCGGGCAGCACCTGACACGCGGGTCGCCATGAACCCAACGAACCAGCCACACCAGGCAGCACCCCCACCGCAACCGCCGGCACATCACCATCACGGCCCACAATTTCCACGCGCCGAACCGCACCCATACCTGCTAGTTTCAGCCGCTATGACAACCGACGACAGGCACGTTCACCGACCCACCTTGACAGTCAATGAACACACCACCGTGTACACCATCCCCGTCGGCCCACACGAACTGGACAACAACGCCTACCTCGTCGTTGACACAGCAACCGGTCACAGCGCCATCATCGACGCAGCGTTCGACCCTGACACCCTACAGACAGCGCTGAGCACCCACAATGCACAACTGACCACCCTCATCACCACCCACTGCCACCCAGACCACTGGCAAGGCAACCAGGCACTGCTAGACGCCAACCCGAACCTACGCAGCTACTCACACCGCAACGAACAAGCCACCATCACACCCACACCCACGCATACCATCACCGACGGCGACACCATCACCGTCGGAGATCACACCACCTTACACATTCTGACCGCCACCGGGCACAAAGCCGTCTACACCGACCACATCTGCACCAGCGTCATCATCGTCATCGACGACACCACACCAATAATCCTCACAGGAGACACCCTGTTCCCCGCAGGTGTCGGTAACACCTGCGGGGACACCGACGCTTTCACCACACTCCTGCATGATGTCACCACCAAACTGTTCGACCGCTACCGTGACGGGCACATCCTGCCCGGGCACGGAAACCCCAGCAGCCTGGCCACCGAACGCCGGAACCTGCCCGAATGGGTGGCCCGCCAATGGTGACACCTGACGCCACCAGCCGGGTACGCACCATCATCCGCGCCACCGGCGCAGTATTCATCGGATTAGAACTGGTTGCTGTCCTCGTCACCACAATCACCACCTCCACCAGCAAACCGTTAGCAATAGCAGCAACCATCCTCACCGTCGCGGCATGGTTCACCAGCCTCATCATCGCAATCACCGGCCCAGGCATCCTCATCACATGCCTGGCCGTCACCGGCGGCTGCTACATCCTCACCACCGTCAGCGACCCAAGCATCACCTACAACCAGTCCGCCATCTGGCTATCACTGGTCACCCTTGCCGCAGGCCTACTGCTAAGCTTCCCAGCCGCCTCCGCCACCATCATCACAGTCACCATCGTCGGAACCGCAGCCATCATGTACAGGGCCAACGAATTCGGTCAAGCAGGCAGCGAATGGCCAGACATCTTCGCACTCAGCACCAACGCCGTCGGTCTAGGATTCGCCGCCGCCGCCGGCATGTACTTCCTCTACCGCAACACCGCAGCACACGACACTGCAGCGCACGCGATCCTTGACGCGGAAGAAACCAACGCCTACGCCGCCGCCCGATCCGCGGCCTACGCCCGCCTGCGGACCGTCACCCACAACACTCTCGCCAACACGTTCACCGCGATCGCCACCACCGACAACCTGCCCGCTGACCTCATCGCCGCCCGAGCTCACGACGACCTCACGCAACTGCAGCGGCTGTCGGGAACATTGCACACACCAGCCGCCGTCGACTATCACCCGCTCATGTGGGCGCTGAACCAGCGTGCCGTCCACGCGCGCACCATCGGCGTGCCTGACCTGACCATCACCTGGACAGATAACACCACCCCGCAACTGGACCGCGACACCGTCAACGACATGTGCGACATCATCGCCGAACTGCTACTCAACATCACCAAACACGCCCACGCGGCAGGTTGCAGCATCAACGTCACCACCGAAGGCGCAGACACCCATCCCGAACGTGTCACCGTCACCGTCACAGACAACGGAGTCGGCTACCCCTCCACCACTGTCCCGCATGTCCTCACCACCCACACCAACTCGGCGCTGACCGTCAACGCTGCCAGCCACGTCGGCACCGGCACCACCAGCATCGTCACCTGGACACGCCCCCACACCAGCACCGGCAGCACACTCGATGAAGAATCCCGCCGATACACCCGCACCACCCTCACCGCCACCGCTGTCGGCCTGTCAGCACCCACCAGCATCAGCGTCTACATCCAATCCGCGTTCCTGTCCATCAAATACCCGCGCACCGGCGCAGTCATCGCAGGGTCCATCGCCGTGGCAGCCATAGCAGCAGCCGTCTGGTCGGTGTGGGTACACGCCCGGCTAACACTGATAGCCGTCATCACAGGAATCGTTGCGCTGGTACCGGTCACCCTCATCGACGCGTACGGTCTGACCCGCTGCCAACAAATCTCTCAAACATTTTGGGGACCCCTAGCATCAGCGATCCTGCTGGCAGCGATCTGCTTCCTCGCCGACCGCTGGTGGATCATCGTCACCGCCTGCGCCGTCAACTTCGTCACCATCATCTGGTTCACCGTCAACGTCGCTGGTCTTTACGACTGCACCAACGACACCGTGTCCAAACTGGTGTCCCGGATCGCGTTAGCTGTCGGCGCAACAGCGTTAGGCATCTACACCCGCAGACTAGCCGCATGGCACACCAACGCGTTACATCTCGCCGCGCAAACCCGCCACAACAGTGCACGCATCAACGCCGACAGCGACATCATCAAAGCGCACCTTAACGGCACACTGCACGAAAGCCAACGGCTACTGACACGACTTGCAACAAACCCCGACATCAACGACACCGTCCGCGCCACCTGCGCACAGCAAGCGCAACTCGTGCGCATCCTGATCACCGGAGACACCGTCGCTGTTGACGCCCGTGCAGCCCTAGCAGACATCGTGGCCGCCTGCCACACCCACGGCATTTCCGTCACCATCACAACACTGGACTTCCCCACCACCGGTCCACAGGCACAAGCTCTAGCGAAGGCGCTGCACACATTCCAGGTCGACCCCACCAGCACATCGGTGACCATCAGCACCGGCCACAGCACCACAGAACAGCGGCTGATACTGACAGTACGCACCGGCGTCACCCATGAAACAGCCACCACCTTCACCTGGTCACTGCACGAACCAGTCGACACCATCACCGTCACCACACGCGCACACGACTACACCGGCACAGACACATCACCTGACACGGGCACCGGGACATGATCCACGACAGACGGGCGGCGTGAAGCAACGAGAACACCTGACGCTGCCTACCAAACGACCGGCCACATCATGACCTGCGTTCAGGTTTGAGCCCGGCCTCGGGGCGGTCGACCGCTGATACGGCGAACACAAGGTTCGTGCACTGGCGTCGACTCATCCCGGTCAACGACACTGCCAACCCCAGGACTACCCACTGGAACAGCCCCACCCGCCGGGGTGTCGCAGGAACCCGGCCACCATCAACGGCTCAAGCAGAACCTATTACGGGTCAACCGTAGCCCGGCACATGACATAGCCTCCCCAGGCTCACCGCACCCACAGAAACCGTCCTCGGCTGCCCTGAGGTAAACAACTACCCAAATGTCCTGTGTGACAACAGGGGCAGCACACGGCACACATCTAGTCGTGACATCCGCAGCAGCCCACCGCATCACAGCCCTATCAGACGACCATCTCCTGCATGCAGCATGCAACCGCAACGCCACCGGCAAGCAACTAGACGCCCTGTTCACAACAGTGGAACCACGCCCACCGCGACATATCCTCGAAGCGCTCGCCACGAACCCACACACCTCACCACACCTGCTGGCCCGCATCGCAGACGCGACACCAGCACCCCCGGGCGGGTGGCACCGTCACGGCACCGAACTGCTGTACCTGAAGCATGTAGCGACCCGACTAGACACCCCCACCGCCACACTAGCCACCCTCATGACCCACACAGATCCTGGGATACGTCAACTGGTCGCCGACAACCCCCACCTTCCCCCCGACCTGCTGTTCGCAGCCGCCACCACCGACCCCGACCCCAGCGTGCGGCGCTACGCAGCCGGCAACACCCGCGCAACCCCGGCGCTGCTACGGGCAGCATCAACAGACCCCGCATGGGAAGTACGAGCCGTCGTCGCCTACGCACGAGACACCCCCACCGACATCGTGATCCGACTGGCGGCGGACACGAACTCCTCCGTCGTCACCGGAATCGCGATGCGCAGCGGACTACCCGAGGAGCTCATCCTGACATTAAGTAAGCACCGCTCCTACCATGTACGAGCAGCCATCGCCCGCAACTGGTCTACACCTGAACATGTGCTGCGCCGGTTAGCTCAATCCCGGGTGCCGGCAGTAGCGCTCAGAGCAGAAGAAACCCGGCCAAGCCGGCTACACCGTTACGCGAACACCCTACCCGAACCGCAACGCACACACGCACTACTGCTCATCGACGCAGGATTCCCCGGCTGGAGCAGCGACCTGGCCACCACCATGTCCACCCCACCGGCTACTGACACAACCGGCACACCCCGACACTGTCACAGCCGTGCCCGCACACGCTGAGCGTCTCATCGTCACCAGCCACTACAACTGGCTAGCCAACGAACTCGCCTCAGCGTGCCCAATCCCCGTGCGCGCCGACCACGGCCTCGACATTCCCTACTACCCCAACGAGACACTGGCATGGTGGTGCACCGTCGACCACGGCACCCGACTACACGTCGCCGGCTGGCCATTCGACGCATGCAGCCCCGGCCCAACCTGGCAAAACATGATCCCCAACGATGCATTACAACGACACATCACCACCACACCCCTACACACACTGCCAACCATCCCAGACCACCGACCAGTGTTCACGAAACTCGCGGAATACAAACATCACAAACTACCGGCAAGCACCTACCAGTCCGTCACACATTTTTATGACACCGCCACCACCGCAGGCATCCACCCCAACACACCGATCCAGTTGTGCTGGCGCATCATCGACTACACGACAGAGTTCCGTGCCATCATCACAGGCAGGCAACTGGCCAGCATCAGCTCCTACCCCACCGGCGCCACAGCTGACCCTGTGCTCACAGCCGACGCAGCCTCGTTCGCTGCCGACGTCACCAGCAGAATCGTTGACCAACCCCGCGCATGGGTTCTGGACGTCGGAATCGACACCGACAAGCAATGGACAGTGGTGGAAGCCAACCCAGTATTCTCCGCCAACCCCTACACCAACGACCCTGGCGCCGTCGTCGCAGCACTACTCGCAGCAACCACAACACCGCCACCGCAGCAGTTTCACAGCAGCCGCCATCCCAGCCAGTGGAGATGGGTACCAGACCCGACTGCATGGGCACGTGCTCAACGCCAACCACGGCTTCGCGCCACACCCGTACCCACAACAGAACGCAGACGGCAGCTATGACACCCACCATGCGACCCATCACAGCAGTAGCGTTTGCCGCAACCATGCTGGTAGCTGGCTGCAGCAGGGCACCAGAACCAGCACAGACCGATGCGCAGCCGGCCAGCATCGCCGCTGACATCCTGTCCACCTACGGACCCGGACACCAGCCGCTCACCCTGCCTGACGGGGCCGCCGTACACATCACCAGCACCGCCATCGGGCCCACCCAAATCACCGTCACCTACACAGGCGCAGAACGCACCCTGGAACACAACACCACCGTGTCCACCACCTTGACCACGACCTACCGCTACCCCATCACCACCAACTAGACACACGCTGCACCATCCCCATCCGCCACCCACGCCAACCACAGCGACCGGCACCTGTACACGTGTACCCGACACGGTGACAGCGCGCACAGTTACACACATGAGAACAACCGGCCCAGCCAGCACCGGCGAACACCGCAACACAAATGCTGAAACCCTGAGCGCGGCAGGCACGTTGAGCGCGTACGCCGATCAGCTGCAGCAACCGCACCGATGCAGGGCAGAACTACTCATCGCCGCAGGATTCCACGGAACGACTGACCAGCTCGATCAGCTGCTGAGTGCGCTAGCAGCACACAGCCACCAATTCACATACACCTACATGACGTTGCTGGTCAACCGTCACCAAACCCAACGCGAACACACCACATGCCCCACACGCCCGGCTCTGGAACACCCGCCCGTATGACACACACACATTTACCGCGGGCACGCTCTCAGACCACATCCGAGATGTTCTCTGCCGGGCAATAACACGAGATACGCTCCCGCACCTCGATGACGCATCCGACGCACAACTGCTGACGGTGCGCAGTCCCCACATGCAGACCGGCGCGATCATGGAAATCTACCGGCACTGTAGGCGTCTGGCGCACACCACCATCTGGCATGACGTGATGCTGGCGATCGCCGGGCATGCACACACCCCCAAGCAGCTGCTGGTACATATCGTGACAACTGCAATGTTCGCCGGTGACAGTGACCGTGACATTCGACAGGCAGCGAAAACGAACATCAACTACAGTGGGCGCGTCCTCGATATCACGGTGGAAGAGTACGTCTGCACACGAACCGATGACCCTGATGTACTCCACACGCTCACCGCAACCACCACAGACATGGTCACGCTGGTCAATGCGGCAGGCAATCCGGGCTGCCCCCACGACGTCCTTGAAGCTCTGGCTTGGGGTGCGATGGGCGCGATCAGCTCGTATGCGGCACCTTTAGCACGTGGACCGGCGGCGGTGGCGGCCGCTGTCATCGCAGCGGTTGCCGGAAACCACAACACCACACCGGAGGTCCTTGCAGACATTGCGGGGCTGCACGAACACCGACTGGAGGTCATACAACAGCTGGCCACCAATCCGCACACACCGTCAAAGGCACTGATTGAGCTGGCAAGCAGGTGTCGCATTTCGCTGCCACAAGTAGCTGATCATCCCAACGTCACTGAGGATCTGTTGGACACGTTCATTGACATGTACAAACGATTCGGCGGGCCGGTGCCTGAGAGTCTACTGGCTTGGGACATAGCTCGCCGTAACCTCCTGAACCGCTACGTGGACACCCTGACTGGTCACACCCGCGAACACGCCCGCTTACTGATCGACTCCGGGTTCCCCGGCAGGACAGCGCAACTGGACGCAGTTTTGGCAGCTACTGTCACCACCACCTCGGCGAGACATCCCGTATTGAGCATGTCCACACGTGACACATCACAAGGACACCACCGGTAAGCGCTATCTATTCCCCCAGCAGAAAATTAGCGCCGGTGACAGCCTCATGACACCTACCACCCGTCCAGCACCGGAGGACCCTTGGGACACATATCGGCCACACCACCCGACCGAGGCCCGTGCGCAATCAGTCACAAGACTGCGCGACCGTTGACCAACCAGACGCAGCGACAGTGGCACACACTGCTGACGCGGCCCGCCCCGGAAGCTCGAAAGCGCACCGGATTCACCACAACACCGGGCAGGAACCACACGACCTGCACCAACCACCCGCCCAGGTACACGGCATCCGTACCGGCACGCACCCCGCAAAGACCGCAGTGCGTTAGACCCCTGTCAGACGCACAGTCCTCACTGTGAGCATCATGTGGCTTCAGCAAGCAGCCAACCCGAACACCGCACCTGTGACACTCAACGCTTTAGCAACGAAACCCGACGACCTTGTGCGACGCAGCGTGGCCGACAACCCCAGCACACCCCCGGAAACACTGAATCTGCTAGCAGCCGACACTGACACACGGATACGTGTAAATGTGGCTCGCAACCACAACACCCAGCCTGAAACACTCACCCGTCTGGCAGCCGACACCAATCCTGATGTGCGGATTCGTGTCGCGGGAAACCCGAACACCCCTGGGCAAACGTTGGCGGCACTATCAACCGATACCGACTACATGATCCAGCGAACCGTGGCCAACAATCCATTCACCCCACCTGCGACGCTGACCACCCTTTCCACCAACACCGACCCCCACGTCCGCTGGTTTGCCGCGACCAACCCAAGCACCCCAACTGAGGTCATCGTCACCCTGACAGCAGACACAGATACCCACGTCGCGCACACAGCCACCACCACCGGGCGCACCAACAGCCTGCACACATATGTCAACACGCTCACCGAACCTGACCGCGGATACGCCAGACTGCTCGTCAACTCCGGATTCAGCGGATGGCCCAACGAACTCACTACACTACTGCACAGCCAGCGCACCATATCCACCACACAGCACGCCACACGCACTACCCACCGAACCGGCAAAAACGACTAAATCTCCACTCCACCTTTCTACAACCAGGTACTGACAAGTGGACACCCAGGCACAGTTACAGACCATGACCACCACCGATCTACCGAGGCGTCTCAATAAAGCTGCCAGTGACACCGCCACAGCAGCAGAACTCGCCGACCTGGCGACAGATCCGGATTCAGGTGTGCGTGAGAAAGTTGCCGGCAATCCCAACGCGACCGGGGCGGTGTTACATCAGCTCGCCACAGACACTGTCATCTACGTTCTACGTGTTGTTGCCTACCACCGGAACACCCAACCGCGCACACTGATGACACTATGGAATCGTAGGAGTATCAACGGGGAATGGGATCAGCTGCTGGTTCACAACATTCTCACCCACCATAACCGCCCCACCGGGATCTTCACCGCCATCATCAGCAGTGAACGTAGTCAGGCGGGTGACTACCATCGCCGGTGCATCGCCGGTGCATCGCCGGTGCATCGCCGCCAACCCCACCTGCCCACCACACATACTCCACACGCTAGCTGGATGCGGTGATGCCCGGACAACACTAAACGTCACCGTCAACCCCAACACTGCAGCGCACACCCTGGAACTGCTCGCCGCAAGCTGCACTGACCGCGAAACACTCTGGCGCGTGGCATCGCATGCCAGCACACCACCAGACACCCTGGATCTACTATCAGCGTCCACCCACGGTAGTGTGGTGTGCGCTGTTGCCCGCCACCCACACACACATCAGCCCGCACAATGGAATACCTGGTCAGATCAGGTGACTGGTGCGTGCGCCGCGCAGCCGCAGATAACCCCAGCACCCCCGCACAGCTACATGACATTCTCGCTCAAGATGACCTATCCGCGGGTCCGGGCTGCAGTGGCCTGCAACCCCGGCACTGCCGATGACACACTGAGCTTTCTCGCCCATCACGACCCCGACGACGTCAAAACGAGAGCACGTCACGCACTACTGACCAGATTCGCCGCCACATTGACTGGGGTCGCACGTGAACACGCACACATGCTGATCACCAGCGGCTTTCCAGAGTTCCCGCACGATCTGGCCACTATCGTCACAACCGCGCAGCCGGCAGGACCCCGAACACCACCGCAGCCCACCCAGCCACACATCCACCACAATGCTGCGAGGTGAACGCTGGGACTGAACAGGCTCCGATGCACTATTACGCTGTACAGCGTGTTCCCACCCGGTGAGCACACGCACTGTGCACCAGCATGAGAGCACAGACACGCCGCTACATGCAGCTCACAGACCCACAGCGTGACATACAACCGCACACACTGGACCGTCTCGCGACGGTCTCGCGCGCCCAGACTCTGCTCAGAATTGTTCAACACCGCAACACCAGCGCCGCCACACTCACCCGGATTGCCGGGGCCATCGTCGACGATGGCAGCCTGCCGCGTTCGTGGGTCATCGCCGGCATATGCCAGCACCCGAACACACCGTCTGATGTCACACGGGCACTACTAGAAGCCAGCACATCACCACAATGCCGGTCACTGCTGCACGGCATCGGCACAGATGTGTTGGACGCGCACATCAGCACCTGGACCGGTATACGACGTCAACGCGCTCAGCTGCTGCTAGACCACGGATTCCCCGGCTGGTCCAGTGACCTCGATACCGTGTTGTCACACGCAGACCCACACCGCCGCAACAGTGATGCAGCGTGACACCCCCACACTCTGCCTGGACAGCCTTCTTACATGGCCGCTACCCCAGAGTGTCCGCCGACACCCTGGATTTCATCGTCGCGAACCCCACCACACCCCACGCAGTCATAGCAATCATCGCCACCCACCCGCACACGGCACCAGACACGGTGGCGGCACTCGCAAGCCGAGACGATGCCGTGATCCGTGAAGCTGCCGGGAACAACCGCAATACACCAGTCGAAACATTAACCGCATTAGCTCACGATTCCAGCGAACACGTCCGCTACGCCGTGGCACGCAACCCCAACACACCAGCGGGCACACTTCGACACCTTGCCGAGGACCAGAACACCGACATCGCGACGGCAGCCATCGAACACAGAACCCGGGCACTTGCCGCTCACGCCGAGCACTACCCACCACACCAGCGTGACTACGCCCGAATGCTGCTCGAGAACGGGTTCCCCGGATGGGACCGCGAACTCGACATCATCACATCTGCCGACATCACGCACACGACCATCCACTCGCCCGACAACAACAACACAGCCCGCAAAAACACGCCGGATTCGTTCCAACGGTGAAAGACAGGCCTTGGGCGAGCAACGGTCACGGACTGCGGTAGCGAAGGATCTCCGTCAGATGGGGAGCGCTCGCGGAGAATAAAAAGCATGAGCCCCTACCATTGGGCAACCCGTGCGACACACTCATACGCATTTTCAACATGTGCAGTACCTGGGCCTCGCCGGCACCAGGCACAAGCCCGCAACTAAGTGCCGTTGCATACGCAACAATTGGCACGATTACCGAGCTTTCCTACTGGCCATGACAGAACTGAGCACAGTACAGCTCAGCTGAGCGCCCTAGCTATGCAGTTTCTGTAGCGGTGTCATCCTCACTGGATCGTTCATGATGATCATGGTCGTGAACGAACAGGGCCACAGCCAACACGATTGCCTGCCGGACTCGTGCGAGGACATCACTACCGCTGACCTGTCCGGAGTTCACCTCACACACGACATCACGGTAGTCCACGGCAACAAACCCATCACCGGACTCACACCCATGATCCACGTAACCAAGCTCCACCGTGGCGAATGGAGCATCGTCATCACCATCAGCGGTGGCAGAACCCTCAGGTTCGTCACACCCCTGATCGTGGTCAGCAGGCAAGGTTTCGGGTACGGCCGTCATCAAGTTGGCGACAGACTCAGCCGGCAGAACAAACGCCAGGTCTGGTTCGTTGACCACAGTCACACGCACAGCCGGGTCGGGCAACACGGTCACGGAATTTGTCGACGTCATAGTCACATTAGTGCCGACCCGGTGTACCGAACGCACACAACTACCAATCCAAGCCCCAGGCCGGCGGATAAGCGTTCAAAGGCAGCTGGAAGCAGCCCTTACGCGAACAGGAGCCTGTGCCTGCACGTAGTGGCACCAGCACTGTGAGGACCTATGCCCAAGGAACTTCCCATCACCACGCCACAGCGAGAGCTTCATGCAATGGCGGCTGAGGCCGCATACGCGCCGGCGGTCGCAGTTCATGTCAATACCAGCCCAACGACGCTGGCATATATGGCCAGCCGCTACCAGCATGACCTAGTGGTCATAGAAGGAATCGCTGGACATCCCCACACCCACCCGGACATCCTGCACACCCTGGCGACCACTGCACTCAATACGTACAACCCCCACACGTCACGGACGTCTTTGCTGTACGCACTCGTACGCAACCCAGCCATCTACACCATGACTTTGCTGAACATAGTGAACCGTCCAGACGTGGCAAACTTGCCCAATATCGAAGCAGCAGCGCTGGGTAACCCCAGGCCGCCGCTGGCCGCGCTGCTCACCATGTACTCACCCACGTCACCACACACCGCGAGGCACGGCTGGCACAGTCTGCGCCGAGACGCGGCATTCATTACTTCTCAGAAGGCACGAGTCGACAGGATCGTGGTACCAGCAGCGAATGTGACAGTACTGGCCACGGTGCTCGACCCGTCAACTCCTGCCGCAACGATCTCCACCATTCTTCGCCAGCTGGCCGACCCCAGCTCACCACTGGGTGCCGGGAACCCCATTCACGACACGCTCTACTACCTGCTCGCGATGCACCCCCACACCACCAGCCGGCAACTCACCGATATCACAGCCGCCACCGTACACAACCCACCCACCAACACGGACCCGCAGTTCGTTGCTGCAATCGCAGCAGTGATCGCAGCTCACGACAACACCTCACATACCGTCCTGAGCGCACTGGAACACGGACCCCACCAGCATGCCCGCGCACTGGCCTCACACCGTATTCAGAACACAAACCCGCCACCAGCCGTCTTCGACAGCTACCACGCCGGCACCCCAGCAGAGGCTTTGGATGACCTAGCCCTCGACCCTGATCTTGGTTTAGCGATCGCCTTGCACCCGAATACCGCGCCCACAACACTGACTCGACTGTGGCACGCCCACGGTCGCGGAACAGACAGACAGACACCGTCGGCGGTTCACGAAGCACTGGCAGCGCACCAGCATGCCCCAGCGCAGCTGCTGCACACTCTCGCAACAACGCACCGGGGCCTGTGCTCCATCATCGTCAACAATCCGAATGCCGAAGCCAGCGTCCTGGCCACGATTGCCACCGCCACCAGCGACGACGACCAGTACCAGTATGAGCTGCGGTGTCACCCGAACACATCAACCGAACTGCTACACAATCTGCTGACAGGCATGGACATTCATTTGTTTGACCGCAGCTGTAAGAACGCGTGGAGGACACTACTCAACCGCCACATCACTACTTACCTCACGACACAGCGGCATGTGCACGGCTGCTGACATCACGGTTCATCGGCTGGGAGCAGGACCTGGATGCGATCCTGTGTCATGATCCCGACACCTCACTCGAGGAGCATCTATTATCCCACCGGGACTGGACTGTCCCAGCTGCGCTAGCAGCCCACCGTGACACCCCAGCACGCATGCTCACCCGTCTAGCAGCCCACCATGACCCAGCGGTACGTCGAGTGGTTGCCACCAACCGGGCAACACCCGCCCACATCTTGACCGCCTTGGCTTCCGATACGCATCTGGACGTGCAGCTGGCCGTCGCAGAACACCCCAACACAGCACCGGGGGTGCTCGCACAGCAGGCGGCGCACCCCAACACCGCTGTCGTCACCGCGGTTGCTGGAAACCCGCACGTTCCACTGGCCACAGCCACCAGTTTGATCACCGACGACCATAGCGCTGTGTGGTTCGCCTTGGCAGCCAACAGTGCACTACCGCAAGACATGCTGGCAGCCATACCGACCACAGACCCCTACACGGCACAAGAAGTCAGCAGCCGGCGCGTCCAATTTCTTCGGGCATACGCCGCCGAGCTACCACAACCAGCACAACAACAGGCGTACACCGCACGCACTATCACAGGCACACCGGCTGTGAAAGGAATCAGTGGAGGCTATGGCAGAACCCACCATTTTAGGAACAGGCGCCTACGAATACACCATGCTCAACGCGGCAGTCGCGGACGGAACCGCCAACAAGCTAGCCGTATTCGAAGTGTTCACCCGCAATCTTCCCGCCCAGCGCCGCTACCACGTGACCTGCGGCACCAGCCGACTCATCGACGCCATCACCAGCCTGCGGTACACGCCAGCAGATATCCGCATCTTGCGCAGCAACGGACTACTCACCGACGCCGCTGCCGACTGGTTGGCCAACTGGAGTTTCACCGGAGACATTGACGGCTACCGCGAAGGTGAACTGTTCTACCAGCACAGCCCCATACTCACCGTTACCGCCCGATTCGGTGATGCGATCCTGCTTGAAACCCTCATCCTGTCCATCCTCAACCATGACAGCACCATCGCCTCCGCAGCCTCACACATGGTCGCTGCCGCAGCCGGGCGCCCGATCATCGACATGAGTTCCCGCCGCACTCACGAAACGGCAGCCATTCACGCCGCACGAGCCGCCTACATCGGCGGTTTCGACTCCACCAGCAACGTGGCCGCAGCAGTGACATACGGCATCGACTGGAAAGGCACCGCCGCGCACGCAGCCACATTGGCCCGAGCATCCGAACTTGACGCATTCACCACCCAACTCAACGTTCTCGGACACGGCACCACCCTGCTCATCGACACCTACAGCACCGACACCGGCCTCGCCAACGCGATCACTGCCGCACAAGGCACCCTCGCAGGTATCCGTATCGACTCCGGCGACCTCGCCGTCGAAGCAGCCGCCGCTCGAACACGGCTGAACGCTGCCGGGCTGCATGACACCGCCATCGTCGCCACCGGCGACCTCGACGCCGCAACAATTCAGTCCCTGGCAGACGCCCCGATAGACATGTATGGCGTCGGTACCCGCCTCGTCACAGGTGACACCGTGCCCAGCATCGGACTGGTGTACAAACTGGTCGCTATCGCCGACCACGCGCACACACCGATGCGACCGGTCGCGAAAACATCACCGGGAAAACACAGTACCGGCGGCCGCAAATACGCATGGCGTGAACTCGACACCCGCGCACACGCAACGGGTGAACACGTCACCACTACCCCACCAGATCCGGCAAGCGGGCGTATCTTGCAGACTGCACTCATCCGCGGCGGTCGTCTCGTCGAGGCTGCCAGCCCGCGTATCAGCACACATGCTGCCCGCACGCATCATCGAGAAGTGGTCCGTGAACTAGGCAAGCGCACGGGAAGCCTGCCGGTCCACATGCACACACCACAGACCACAACAGTATTGACACATGGCACACACCCACAGAAGGCGTTGCTGATTGTTGATGTTCAAAACGACTTCTGTGAGGGCGGCAGCCTTCCGGTTCCCGGGGGACATACCGCCGCCGCAGCGATTGCAGACTACCTGCACCAGCAGCACACGAGCTACCAGCTGGTGGTCACCAGCCAAGACTGGCACCCCCCGACAGCACGAATAGTGGTCACTTCAGCAGCACCCCAGACTACGTTGACACATGGCCGGTGCACTGCGTAGCCGCAACCCCAGGAGCTGACCTCCATCCAGCGCTAGACGGAAGCCGCGTCGATACGCAGGTCCGTAAAGGGCAGGGAACACCGGCGTACTCCGCGTTCGAGGCCGTGACCGGCACCGGCACATCACTACACCAAGTGCTCGTAACACACGGAATCACGGATGTCGATATCTGCGGTATCGCCACAGACCACTGCGTACTGGCCAGCGCCACCGACGCCCGAACCTACGGCTACACAACCACAGTTTTGCTGGATCTGTGTACAGGAGTGAACCCGGAAACTATCCACACCGCACTAAGTGCCATGACCGCAGCAGGCGTCATCCTCGATCACAGCTCACGGTGGGAGCGAACGCAGATGGTGTGACGGTGGTAGCCGCCACCAGCGCGGTCTCACCGGTATATGAGCAGGACGACACATAAACATCTAGGGGAGATACAGATGGTTCGCGGCAAGGACACACAACGCGGACACATTGCTGTCCCCATCACACATCCGGCAATGTTGTCACTGGTGACCGTGAGGACCACGGTCACCAGACTTTTCCCAGATCTCACGGCTACGTGCGCACAACACCAGCTTCACACTGTCGTCCGTGGCTATAGCCGTTGCAGCATCCCGGATAAAACCCGGAACTTGGCTACTGGAACGTGTGCCACACACCCGAACACCCTGCACAGTCACAGCAACCACATCTTTCACACAATCATCAACAATCGGGAAAGCGCATGAACGCCAGCGTGTACCAAACAGTTTCCACATCAGGATCGATACTGGAATTCATCTGCATAATGGACGGAATCACATGCTGATCGCGTTTTGCGCTAGCGTGACGACTCCGGTGCAGTACCCCGGTCTCGGCTCATGCCTGGCAGCGTGCATCACCGGACCCCTTACAGCAATCTGCGTTATCGGCTTCTTCCATACCGGGTACGGAGAAGACAACACCGCAACAAACACAGCCAACAGGAACGCCATCACCGAAGCGGTTCAACGCAACTACGGCGCCACAATCACAGACTTCAGAACCCCAGTGTCCCCCGCCCGCGTGCAAATACTTCAGACTGACCAGCAGTGGAACACCATCGTCGTCACAGGGCACACCACCTACAAATGCATCCTGTACACCACAAGCCAACCAGACACAGCAGTCCCATTCTGCGACGGGACCGCGCTACCGCGCCTCACACCCGCACCCTAACCACACCACATCCAGTCGCTGGCGCAGACACATCGCGAATTACAGAGTTCCACGAACGTGTTGGCATCCACCTGAAACCACCGAACGATCTTCATAGTGAACACCGTCATCGTCCGCCGACTCTTTCCAGCCATACTCACCATGGCCCTGATAGCCGGCGTTCTCCTCGCCACCACTATCACCGAACCCGCCAACGCAACCCAAGCACAGACGACACCCGCGTCTGTTCACAACCGTCAGGTTCATCCCAGCACTCACACAAAGCCGAAGAAACCACGTCACAAAACAGGCAGCGCCACAACACACAAGGTCAGCAAGAAAAAGCAGAAGAAGGCACATCACACAACCAGCACCAAAAAGAAGCACAAGAAAACCAAACACAAACATAAGAAAACGAAGAAGAAGAGGAAGACTAAGAAGCACCACAAGAAACCGGTCCACCCACCGACCCCAGTCACACCCGCGCCACCGCTCACACCAGATCCGGTCACTCCCCCGACCCCCGTCACGCCGCCGTCACCGACAGGTGTTCACGACCTCATTGTTGACCGGGCCATGTGGCTGTGGAACTGGGACAACAACCAAGACGTCCTGAACTTCTCCCTCGCCCACCACGTCAAAGAAATCTTCACCTACGCCTACCCCGGATTCAGCACAGACACCACCCTGTCCACCAAACTCGCGGACCTGACCAGCCGCGCCACCGCGGCAGGCATCCGCATGTGGGCCATGGGAGGAGACCCCTCCTGGGTCACCAACCCACAAGCAGCATTGAACTGGGAACACGAAGTCATCACCAGCGGCTACTTCAACGGCATCCACCTAGAAATCGAACCGCACTCCGAAGACGGCTACTGGGACAACCAGGACACCCGCAACTACGACTACATTCACCTGCTCACCGCCATGCACGCAGCGAAAGGTACACACACCCTGGAACTGTCTCTGCCCTGGTGGTATCACACCATCGCCTACGGTGCTACCACACTGGACGTGGCAGCAATCAGCGCAGTCGACCAAATCACGATCGTCACATTCAACGACACAGCAGACGGCATCATCACCGACACAGAACACGCTGCAGCCGCAGCCCACACACTGAACAAGCCCTACCGGCTAGCGTCAGAAACCAACCCTGTGGATCTCGACTGGGTCACCTTCAACGATCAACCCAGCACCGACATGCTGACCATCCAAAACCAGGTCAGCATCCCGCTGTTGTCCGATCCGCTCTACCGAGGATTCGCGATCGAAGACTACACAGGCTGGGCCGGCCTACCCACCTAAACCCAGCCACAGTCTCCACATATAGCGAGAAACCGCCCATCACCAGCTGAGAACACATCACCAGATGAGAACACTACGAGGTGTTAGAAGTGCAGCAGCACGATGCGCTCCCAATCCTGCGTCAATCGCGCAATCATCCCATGCCTGCGCAGGCACGGCATGTAACAAAGTACCTAATAAACGGCCCTTGGCTATCACCTCGTAAAAAATATGCGCATAATCAGTGGGTAGGCGCTGGCGTGCACGCGAACGCTTCGATG
>Ga0206107_1000381_pt1 | contig 20219 bp, 15 predicted proteins | sample 2B0metagenome_FD_148652 | JGI IMG/M metagenome (GOLD analysis project Ga0206107, IMG submission 148652) | Enriched microbial communities from leaf-cutter ant dump, University of Wisconsin, Madison, United States - 2B0 | ecosystem: Environmental > Terrestrial > Nest > Insects nest > Nest dump...
CGGTGTGGTTCATGACTGGGGTGAAGTCGTAACAAGGTAGCCGTAGGGGAACCTGCGGCTGGATCACCTCCTTATGAAAAGAAGCACTTCACTCAATGGTTCATAAAGTGTCCTCATTTTTCGTTTCGATCAGGATATATTCCTACTTCTTCGAAATGTGGTTTTTCCCACTGCCGTTGTTCCCGCTTCTTTCCGTCATTCCCGCGAAAGCGGGAATCCAGCAGTGATAATTCGTATTTGCTCTGGGTCCCCGCTTTCGCGGGGATGACGAAGTAGATGAGGATGGTGAAGTGGACACGGAATAACCGTTGGAGATACTACATTTCCAGAGATCACAGGTATATTAGTGTTAAAAATCCTTAAATCCTTCCTTCAAAATACTTCTGAATCTGCGGATGCGGATTTTTCACCAATTCTTTAATGGGTGAAAATGCCAACAATTTTCCTTCACCGAGAAAAGCGACTTTATCTGTAATCCCAAATAATGACTCAGGATCATGTGTGATTAAAATGACGGTAAGTCCCAGCGAATTACGCAGATCTAAAATAAGTCTATCCAGTTCCCGTGCACTAGCTGGGTCTAATCCTGATGTCGGTTCGTCAAGGAACAAAAGTTCTGGATCAAGTGCAATGGCTCTGGCCGCTGCTGCTCTCTTCTGCATACCGCCGCTTAATTCAGAAGGATATTTATAGCTGCTGCTTAACGGCAGACCGACAAGGCCGATTTTTAATAATCCTATTTCCTGAAGAAATTTTTCTGGTAAACGAGTAAATTCACGTAGAGGAAAAAGTACATTATCCAGTACTGTCATTGAACTGAAGAGCGCGCTTTTCTGAAAAAGTACTCCCCAGCGGTTCCGAATTGAAGCTAATTCGCGTGTATTGGCTTTTAAAAGATCGATCCCAAAGATTTTAATTGAGCCTTCAGTTGGCTTCAATAAAGCGAGAATGTTACGTAAAAGCGTTGTTTTGCCGCTGCCGCTGCCGCCGACGACAGCAATGATTTCTTTTCGATGTATATCAAGGTTGATTCCGCTGTGAACCCATTGATCACCTAATTTATTTTTTAGATCACGGATTTCAATAATTGTTTCAGGAATTTTTTCTTTCATGAATTTATAGCCCTGCCCAGCTAAAAAGTACTGAAAAGATGGCATCAGCAATAATAATTAAAAAGATAGCCTGAACAACGCTTTTGGTTGTCTGGAAACCCACACTATCTGCGCTAAGAGAAACAGTAAAGCCTTGATAGCATCCAACGAGTGCAATAATAGCTGCAAAAAAAGGCGCTTTTGATAGCCCAATATAATAGTGGGATACGCCGACGTCAGATTTCATGCGCGCAAAAAAATCCGGGTAGTTAATCCCCAGCATCCATTTTGACATCACCATACTACCGAATAATCCAAAAGCATCAGCCCAGAAAATTAATAAAGGAAATACAATGATTAATCCAACCGTTTTTGGCAGCACAAGTCTCTGGGTGGGTGAAATGCCCATGGTTAGCAAGGCATCAATTTCTTCATTGACTTTCATTGTACCGATTTCAGCAGTGAAAGAAGAACTTGTTCTGCCTGCCACAATAATGGCTGTAAGCAGAGGGCCAAATTCTCGCAGGACGGCCATTCCAGAAAGATAAACGATAAAAATGTTGGCGCCGTAAGTCTCTAATTGTAATCCCATTTGGTAAGCTAGAACCACGCCAATAAGAAAAGACAATAATGCTAAAATAGGCAAGGCTCTGTAGCCGCAATGATAGATAGCGTTGCACGTGTTAGGAAATTGGAATAAACGCAGCTGTTTAAAAGCTTTTAAAATATAGAGCGTTAGTTCTCCAGTCAATGAGAGAAAATTATAGCCTTCCTTAATGCGTTTGACTGTTCCTTTACCCAATTGATACAAAGGGTCAAAAGCAGGCTGAGCAGGTGGTTTTTCTGGCGGATGAGAAGCAGCTTCCTGTTCAACGAGAGCAATCATTTCTTTGTGGACATCTCTAAAATCATAAGTTTTTATTGTGTTTTCATGCTGCGTCAAGATATTTTTACATTGATGCAAAAGCCAGGCTCCGGCGCTGTCCATCTTCGTTATTTGTGTTCCGTCCAGTGTCAAGGTGCGGTGAGTCGGCCAGGAGATATTGAGGTATTTCGCTGCCAATGTGCTGATGCCGTGCAGATCCCAGGATCCTTTTAGGATCACAAGATCTTTATCCGTATTGATTTCAATATTTGCCGACAGATCAGTCATATGAAAAATTCACCTTAATGAAGGTTATTGTATTGGTATGTCATACTACAGGGATAATGTCTTTTTTACAAACGGTATTGTCAAACGGTGCTTGGCAATCCAGGCAGCCTTGTCCAATTGGTCTAGAATACTGATTAACTCGCCTGTATTTCGCGGACAGCGCGACATCAAGAAATGGGCTACTTCACCAGGAAGAAAGAGTCCTCTTTTTTCAGCTTTTTGCTGCAGCAGTTTAATACGGTTTTGTTCTTCCAGCATAACGAGATGGAACACCATGCCGGCGCTGAGTCTGGAGCGGAAATCAGGCAGGTGAATATTCATTGAAGCGATAGGCTGCTTTCCAGTAATCAATAACCTTGTTTTTTCATTGAGGAAAATTTTATTATACAGGTGGAATAAACTTTCTTCCCAAATGGGGTTTTGTGCAATTTCGTCCAGGTCATCAATGGCAACAAGGCTGAGTTGCTCTAAGTTTTCCAGAATATCAGGAGAAGCAGTTTTAAACTGTTTCAATGGAATGTATGCGCAAGGCTGGTTCCCAAGGTAATGGCAGCTTGCTTTCAGAAGGTGGGATTTTCCCGAACCAGAAGCTCCCCATAAATAGAAAATCCTTTCCGAATTGGGTTTGAAAGATATGCTCGCAAACAAATTGTCGTATAAAATAATATTTTCTTCTTTCAAAAAATTCTGAAAGGTAAATTCATCATTAAGAACAATATTTAGTCCAAGTTGTTGTTCCATTTGACGGCCTTTGGTTCTTGCGGTTCGTGATATTTTTTATAAGCTTTAATTGTCCATCGAATCACATAATCGGCAAAACTAAGCGATGTAGTAGCAGTTGTTATCGCAATAAGGTACATGATAATAAAAGCAGGAAGCAGTTGAAAACTTAATTGGTAAAGAATTGAGATAACCAAAAGCAGCTGAAAAACTGTGTTGATTTTACTTAAAAGAGTAGGAGTAAACTTGATACTGCGAAATAAATAGTACCAAACACCGGTTCCCATAATAATAATGGCATCGCGTGAAACCATAAGGAGGGTAAACCAAAGCGGCAATTGACGTATATAAGTGAGGGTAATATAGCTGACAGTAATCAGTAGTTTATCGGCCAGCGGATCACCGAATGCTCCCAGTTTTGTCTGCCATTGAAATTTTCTTGCAAGAAATCCGTCAATGCCGTCGGATAAACTGGCAAGGATGAAAACACATAGAGCAGCTGAATATTTCCTTTCAATAATGTAATAAAAAAAAGGAATGATCATGAGCAGTCGTAAAGCTGTGATCATGTTGGGAATATAACGCAGCTTCATGGAGATAACCGGTACTCGAGTTGGTTATTTAAAATATCTTTCTGGATAAGTTCCAGCTGAGAATTATTTTCCAATGCAGCGCTGAGATCTGAAAAGGTTTGGTTGGTTTGGACAGCATAAGAAACTTCATGAGGTGCTGCTTTTTCAATCTGTACGTCAGTGACTCCAGGTAAATGCTGAAGAAAATCCAGCAGGTTTTGATACTCTTCAACCGTTTGAATGTTCTGGATGATAAGGTGTACTGTCTGAACTTCAGCTGTTTTTCTGTCGGAGGCAGCCGTGAGACGGGACATTACTTTAGTCATTCCCTTGTTTAAAAGAGTTGAGCATTCGGGTGCTTCTTCTGTCCAATGAAAAGGCGGATTTTCTCCTTGAAAGAGTGTCCAGCGGGAAAGGCAAGGACTGCCTTTGTCTTTTTTAATTTTTATGGCAAGTACTGCCTGATGTTGATAGCGGTCTGAAGCTTTCATTAATGGTTCTTGTTCAGCTTTCCAGATATTATTGAAAGTGATAGCAGAAAGGTCGTCTAAATCCGCAAAAGGGAGAACAAGAGGGAGTCCTGCCTGTTTAGCTGCCTGCATCAATGAAGTTAAAAGCGGGCTATCTGATAAGCTGCCAATAATCTGATCAGTGCCATTATCCTCCAACGCTGTCCATATGAGTACGCTAGGTCTTTCAGAAGCTCCAAAGACAGGCTGTCCTGTTTGGGATAATAAAGCGTTAACCTGTTCTGGATTAAAGCTGACTTTTAAAACCGGCTCTTTGCTGCCTGGCAACGTTGTATAAGAAAACTGGTTAACATAGTGGGAAGCGTTTTTTAATGAATCTTTGACTGATACGGTAGTTCCTATTTGGGGATTAGCACTAATTTTAATCAATACTTGCTCGAGCAGAGAAGAAAAAGCCTCGTTTCGGACTGTTTCAGTTCGATCTTTAACCGGCATTTCCGCTTCATATAAGTTAAAAGCCCATGCGTGCAGGCTTATGAGTAAGCCTGCGGCTAAAATTAGCACTTTCCTCGTCTTATTTTGGACTGCTCGGGTATAGGTATTTTGAAGAAACTTGAGTATGTGTCCAAGTTTCTTCAAAATGCAGTTTTTTCCGCTGACGTCATCCACGCTTTCTCCTGTCATTCCCGCGAAAGCGGGAATCCAGTAAAAATACGCGATTATTGCACTGGATTCCCGCTTTCGCGGGAATGACAGGAGAGAGTACGGAAATGACAGTAGTGAAAACATAACATTTCCAAAGATTACGGGTATAGATCGTTTTTTCACGTACACATTGTAACAAACTTTAATAGAAAAGCGTATTGCTTTATTTGGCATTTAATAAGCATTTTTTCCTCTTTAATTAAAGTTTATTTTTTGTATTTATTGAATTTTTATAAGTCTTTCTTTAAAATATTTGAACTAAATGTAATTCGGAGAGTTGTATATGTTTCTTAATAATGATGTAGAGTTGGAAAATTCTGACGATTTGACAAAATCACTCTTGACTCGTTCTAGTGAGGAGAAACCAACTTATTGGTCAAGTTTGACTCGGAGGTTGTCCGGGGTTTACAGATCTTCGAACGAGGCACCTTCCGACATTATGCCATACGAATCCGTTGATGAGACTTCTGATTTAACCCAGTATGAAGAAACTAGCGTATTGTTTGAAAATTCGGGCGGTTTAACAAAGTCGTTTTTACCTCATGCTGATAGGGCTGAAGATAAAGGTGTTGCTAGCAGTCAACCGGATTATTTGTCATATTTTAGTCAGGTTTTTTCTGGTTTTTCCAGTGAGACACAAGAAGCTAAAGATGCAGAACAGAGAATCCTTTCTGATGGGACTAGCAGCAAACATTGGCAAATGTTTGTGGAAAAACTAAAGCTGCTGCGCATCCGTGTATTGAAAATCAATGATCAGACAACCCTCAATTTGCAAAACCTTCCGGACGATAGTGAGGAGGATGGTACGAAGGTTAAGGAGGATAATATGAAGAAGCGTGCGGAAGTATGCTGCCGTGTAGCACGTGAGTGGTGTATTCTTGATACAGGCAGTTCAGATTTTAAGACCACAACTAAGAAAGCGCATGCTTTTAAAATAATTAGTATGTTGTCCAATGCAGAGTGCTTTGATTTGTTAGTAGATATTGATATTCTCTGTGCTATTACAACGAACATGCCTCCAGGATTTATGCAAAAATGTGCGCAGCGGACTCTTGATAATATTAATGGAATGTATGGAGATAGAGCCTGCCTTAATCAGGACGCACAGAAGTCAATCCTATTATGTAAACTCGGAGTTGATATCGGCCGATTTCTTAATAGTTTCAAGCGTATTGCAGGCAGTGGAACAGGAATTGCAGCTCGTTTAAGTAATGGATTGTTAACTGCAGCCAGAGTGCTTTTTCAAGAGCAAAATGCAGAAGCACTTGAGGCATTCAGGCATAGCTGTGAATCTGTCCTTGAATCAGTTAAAGAAAGAGATTTGCCTAAACTTAATATAGGACTGTGGGGCTTTGGTATTTTTGGTAGATCCAGCTTAGAATCTCTTGAAGAGCAGATTGACGCTTTTAAGGCGAGTTTATCAGAGCATGTTACGGCAATTTCCAGTTTGCCGCAAAGAGCAAGCATTGTTTCTTAAAAGGAATTTTATTTTTATTATATACTCGTGATCTTTGAAAATGCATTTTTCTGGATGCCGCGAACGAGTCGCGGCACGTAGGGGTAGGTAGTTGCGGTGCATAGGGGCGAGTGGTCGTGGTACGTAGTACGTAGGCAGTGGGGTTGCTGTGGCACGTCAGCAGAAGTTGATTCCACTAACACCCTACGTCCTCTGAGGATTCCACTATCGCCTACGCCTTGTGGTTTCCACTATCACCTACGCCCCGCGGCTTGTCCGCGGGGTCCAGTTTGATGCATGCATTTTGAAGAAACATACCCCTCACCGCCGCTTCGCGGCTGCCTCTCCCGCAAGGGGAGAGGCGTTATTTATGCAACAATGCCGCGAAAGATCATCGTATTTGACGGTGATTGGAATTGGTCTGTTCAAATTCATATATAGGCAGTGTTTTCTTCTGACCTTGAGAATTGAAAAAAGGAAAGGACTCGTTTCCTTTTTTGTATATCTGTCTATCTCCAGCGCGATCATTACTCAGCTTGGGCTTATACTCATATTTGCCATTATTAATAGATTTGAATACACCAAAGTCTCCTGTTCGGCGGCCAAATGGAATCTTTCCATCCATGGCAAAGGTTTGAGTCATCTCTTCACACATTGCCTCGTTTTCCTTATTAGAAATTGGGAGTCGGAACAGAGCGATGGATGTTCCGTTTGGATCTGATCCTAAAACGTATCCACACTGAATGAGTTCCTCTGGTTCAGGTAATCCGTTCAAGCGAGCAGGATATCTTGAAGACTGTATCTCTCGTTTTTCTTCAACTGCTTGAATTCTCTGCTGATGGAGTGGTTCATCATCAAGTGCTATAACTTTTTCATTTTGCACTGAAGCGGCAACATCATTTGCAGCAGCTTTGGATTCTTCTTCAGGTTGTGCCGGTACTTCCGCGAGTAAACGCTGGACAGGGTCAGTGTTTAATGCTGGATATAATATTGTTGCGAGCGTTTCTGTCTCATCTGTTTCGGTTGGTTCTTGATTTTTGGGAGGTTCTTGTCCGATGTATACATAAATACGAAAATCCAAGTCTTTTTGCTGCTGCAATATCATATTTTGCAGAAATACTGCTGACTCATTTTGGGATGAATCTGTATAGTCTTGTCTGCGCCTCAAGTTGAGGTTGGGGAGGCGTATTTGCTCAAGTTCAGAAGGATTATTAACGGCTATTCCAAATCCTTTGTCTGCAGGAGACCAGTAAAGCACATCAACTTTGTTCAGAACACGCATCAGAAATGTAGTAGCCGCTATCGTTCCGATGCTTGCAAGAATGAGAAGCGGTGTATTAGCTTGGATGAAAGCATTTAGGACAAAATATACTGCTAACATGCCTGCAATTGCAATTATCGCCTGCTGTCCCAGGAAATTGTACAAAGCCTGGGTGGTTTGCTCATTAAGCGAGACTGCAGTTGTTATCTCTGGATGGGCAGCCGTGTTTACAGGGGCCGTATTTTTCAGAAATAATTTTATTATTTGGCTAAGATCTGCCGCTATCTTTTGAGCGATAAAATCTATGTGAGGTGCGCTAGAATCAACCTTTTTAATGCAGTTTACGGAAAATGCACCAAACTCGCTTATGCTCCGAGCGAATTGAAGAAGTGTTTGTGGTTGGAGAAGAAAATACGAAAGGTAGAAATAAGCCAGATCAGATTCTATGATGTGCGAGCGTTGACTGGCGGGTAATTGCCTAAAACTTTTAAGGATATAATACCTAAGCGAGTCTGCTGAGTATTTTACCATCTGATTATTATTTAGGGCTAATTTTAGCCGTTCTTTATCCTGAGGGAAGATAGTGAGTTTTTTATAAAATATATTCAAGACGATTGCTGCATGCAGGGTAATTTGACGAATGATCTCCTGCTTGATGTTGTCTTTTTCTGAATTTTCAATAGTCGGCATTCTGTCAATTGAATTCATTAAATAGTGTGCAGTTTTTATAGTCCGCAGCAAAAATATCCCTGGATAAAAATTGTTGTCAAGAACACTGTATCGCTCAGCGAGTTGGGGAGTTATATTTTCTCTAGAACTGTTAGCGTTTCTATTCAAAAAAATCTCAAAATGATACCGTTTCAATAAACTTAATGTATGAGCATTTACTTTAACTGTTGTTTTTGCTTCCACGCGTGTTTTAGTTGTCATATTATTTTATTGCCTCATGAAACATATAAAAAATACAAATTGTATAATAAAATTACATAAAAAGGCAAGAAAGATTATTGTAATAAACGTTTATTTGGCTTATGATTACACTTTCTGATCTACTTATTAACGAATAATCGAGAAGCAAAATGAGTTTATTTAAGAAATTAATGAATGTTCTAGCCTTATCGGCTTTAATCGCCTTGACCTATTGCTCAAAACCTAAAGCAACGGGTGATTATAATGACGCGGATGTTGGTAAAATCAACAAGGTTGTTCCTGGAGTAATCATTTCTCAGCGTTTGGTGAATGTTTACAACAAGCCAGTCAATAGCACAGCAGCTTCAACCGCTGTTTCAACGGGTGCGGCTGCTATGGATAATGATGTTACTCGTCGCCATGGCTATGAATATGTGATTAAACTTGAGAGCGGTTCTATCGTTTCCATAGTTCAGACTGAAAATCTTAATTTAAAGCCAAAGCAGCATATTTTGGTCATTTATGGCAACACAACGCGTGTAGTGCCTGATGAAGGCAGCGAAGATTTATAAATTTATAATCCTTCGTCTTTCGAAATGCTCAGTTTACTCCGCCGTCATTGCGAGCCGAAGGCGAAGCAATCCAGTTCGGATATCCCCTTCACGCTTTGTTCTGGATTGCCGCGGAGCAAAAGCTCCTCGCAATGACAGCTGTAGAAAAAACGGTAGTTCCAAGTCACTTGGGTATACACGAAATTTATAGTTTGATCGAATCTTCTTCAGAAGATGCCAGGTGGCGCATGATTGCCTGGCAAAGACCTTCAGTACCGAGCCGGTTAATCGCTGAAATTTTGAAAAAAGGTTCTTTCCAGGATAGGCTGTCAATAATATGTTGAATGACCTTTTCGCTTTCTTCTTCGTCCACTAAATCTATTTTATTAAAAACGAGCCAGCGGGGTTTTTCCGCCAGGGAAGGACTGTATTGTTTGAGTTCTTCAATAATATTATGGATTGAAGTCAGAGGATCACGGTTATCGCTGGACGAAATATCAACAAGATGCAGTAATAGTTTCGTACGTGAAAGATGTTTTAGGAAGCGAAGACCCAGTCCTGCTCCTTCTGCCGCTCCTTCAATAATACCAGGGATGTCGGCCATAACAAAAGACTGCTGAAAGCCCATTCGAATCACACCCAAATGCGGGCGAAGCGTGGTAAAGGGATAATCGGCTACTTTGGGGCGTGCGCTTGAAACTGCGCGAATCAAAGTAGATTTTCCAGCATTGGGAAATCCCAGAAGCCCAACATCGGCCAGAAGCTGAAGTTCCAGTTGAAGCATTTTCCTTGCGCCTAAGGAGCCTTGTGTTGTCTGACGGGGTGCGCGGTTGACACTGCTTTTGAACCTTGCGTTACCTAAACCGTGAAAACCGCCTTGAGCAACTAATAAACGCTGGTTTGGCGAAGAAAGATCGCCCAGCGATTCGCTGGTTTCCTGATCACGCACAACAGTGCCTAAGGGAACAGGGATAATGAGATCGTCGCCTTTTTTTCCTGTCTGCTGTTTGCCCATACCAGGCTGACCGTTAGCCGCTTTATAGGAGCGCTGGTAACGGAAATCAACAAGAGTGCTTAATTGCGGATTGGCTTCAAGATAAACGCTGCCGCCGTCACCGCCATCGCCGCCGTCAGGGCCGCCGCGCGGGACATATTTTTCCCGCCTGAAGCTCAAACAGCCATCACCGCCTTTGCCGGCACTGACAGTGATCTGAGCTTCATCAACAAATTTCATTCGGAAAGTTTATTCTTGTTCTTTAGTGTTTGTTTCGTTTGGAACGACATTCACATAAAGACGATGATGCGGACCTTTTAAGGCAAATACAACCTGGCCGTCAATCAAGGCAAATAAAGTATGATCGCGTCCCATGCCGACATTGGTGCCTGGATGATATTGCGTTCCGCGCTGACGAATGATGATATTACCTGCAGTAATCCATTCTCCGCCAAATTTTTTAACCCCAAGGTACTTTGGGTTCGAGTCGCGGCCGTTACGTGTACTGCCGCCTGCTTTCTTATGAGCCATTTTTGCTCCTCAGTAAATTAAACTATTTTAAACTAAAAAATACTAACTACTACCGATCAGCAGAGTTTACACTCTGCAGTTACTCCTACTACTGCCTGCGTCCCGCGGCTTGTCCGCGGGATCTGTTCAGCTTGCCTGATTAAACGGCCTCAGCGAATAGTGGTAGGAAGCAGTTAAGCCGCTTTCACTTTAATTGAGGTAATCTTGACCTCAGTGTAATTCTGACGGTGTCCCATATGTTTCATATGGTGCTTTCTCCGACGGAATTTCAAAATACGGATTTTTTTATGACGACCGTGGCTCAGTACTTCGGCTGTAACCAGGGCACCTTTAACCAAAGGCCCGCCAATATGGTTGTTTTCGCCGTCGGATACCATCAGCACTTCATTAAAATCAACCGAAGCCCCTGCTTCAACCGGTAAAGTTTCCAGTTTTAGCCGATGGCCTTCTTCAACACGATATTGCTTACCGCCACTTTTAATCACAGCGTACATGAGTCATTACTCCAAATTTTATTCAATCTCAAAATAAAAAAGAGATATATTGTATTATAAAAAAAAACAGGCTTCAAGTTTATTTTGAAATAATGTATAATCTCCCGTCTCGTGTTGTCGTCCGTCATTGCGAGCCGAAGGCGAAGCAATCCAGATCGAAGTTTGAATGAAACATCTGAACTGGATTGCCGCGGAGCTATCGCTCCTCGCAATGACGGTTAGGAACATTCTGCATCGTCAGAGGACTATCTTTCAGTGTATAGAGTGTTTCATTAACCTTGTTGCTATGAGGTAAACACGAGCTCATCTTGCTGGTGGGTCGCACATTAGTAAGATAATTTAACCATTTTGGAGTAAAAATATAATGTCAAAGACAATTGAATTAAACGCAGAACTGCGAACTGACATAGGGAAAGGTGCGAGCCGCCGCCTTCGTCGTTTGCAGAATAAGGTACCTGCTATCGTGTATGGCGGGAAGCAAGAGCCTGTCAGCATTTGCCTGTTGGATAATCAGTTAAGAAAGGCAATGGAACAAGAGGCTTTTTATTCGAGTTTATTGAAAATCAATCTGGATAGTACTGATCCTCTGACAGTGCTTGTTAAGGCTATTCAGCGTCATCCTTTTAAACGGCAGGTGCTTCATATGGATCTTCTGCGCGTTTCAGGAGACGATATTATCGTTAAGGCTATCCCTCTGCACTTCATTAATGAAGAAAGCTCAATGGGAGTTAAAATGGGCGGGCATGTTTCTCATGTCATGAACGAGATAGAAGTTAAATGTAAGGTTAAAGATCTGCCGGAATATATTGAAGTGGATCTGAGCGGACTGGAACTGAACCAGATTTTGCATCTTTCTGACCTAAAATTGCCTGCTAATACTCAATTGGCGGCTGATCTAGAAGATCCGGAGCATAATTTACCTGTGGTCAGTGTTCACCTGCCGCGCGGCAGCAAGGAAGAATCTGCTGAGGGCGGAAGTGAAGCGGGCACCGATGAATCCGCTGCAGGAAATAAACCTGAATAAAACGGGTTTGTGAATGACCATTAAACTGATTGTGGGCCTGGGTAATCCAGGCTCTGATTATGAGAAAACCCGTCATAATGCAGGCGTCTGGTTAATTGAAGAACTTGGCAGACAATACCAGGCTGCATTTAAGTCAGAAAAACATTTTCATGGCAGTTTGTCTTCTATTCAGGTTAATGGATGTTCCTGCCATTTACTGATACCTTCAACCTTTATGAACCATAGTGGCCGCTCTGTTCAGGCTGTTGCTCATTTTTATCATTACAAGCCGGAAGAGATTTTGGTCGCTCATGATGAACTTGATTTGCCTGTAGGTTCCAGCAAGTTAAAGCTAGGAGGCGGACATGGAGGGCATAATGGTTTGAGGGATATTATCCAGCATCTGGGAACTCAGCAATTTTGGCGGATCCGGTTAGGGATAAGCCATCCCGGGCATCGGGATCATGTATTGGATTATGTGCTTGGGACACCGTCCCGTGCGGACAAGGCAGCAATCCTGGCTGCGATAGACAATGCACTTCTGGTGTTGCCTAAAGTGGTAGCAGGTGAGACTCAAGCAGCAATGAACATGCTGCATACCAATTAAAAAAGAGGTTTTTACATTATGAAATGCGGAATTGTCGGGCTGCCGAATGTGGGTAAATCCACGTTATTTAACGCGTTAACCAAGGCAGGTGTTGAAGCGGCAAACTATCCTTTTTGTACTATTGATCCCAATGTGGGCGTGGTGTCTGTAGTTGATAAACGGCTGGATAATTTGGCCAATATTGTCAAACCTCAGAGGGTTGTGCCTACAGTGATGCAATTTGTGGATATTGCTGGTTTGGTTAAAGGGGCTTCTCAGGGACAAGGATTGGGCAACCAGTTCCTCGCGCATATACGTGAAACGGATGCTATTGCTCATGTTGTCCGCTGTTTTGAACATGGTGATGTCATACACGTGGAGGGCAGCGTGGATCCGATTCGCGATGTTACTACGATTAATACAGAACTGGCATTGGCTGACTTGGAATCGGTTGACAAGATTTTGGTAAAAGCCCAAAAATCCAGCAAAAGCGGCGATAAGCAGATTTTATTTGAGAAAGAAGTTTTGGAAAAATGCCGGGAAGCGCTGAACCAAGGACAGTGGATTAAAAATCTGCCTTTGGATGAAAAAGAGAAAGAAGTTATCAGTCGGTATGGACTGCTGACAACGAAGCAAGTTATCTACATTGCTAATGTTAATGAGAATGGATTTAAAAATAACCCGCATCTTGAAAAGCTTCAGGCTTTTGCACAGGCGGAACAGGCAAGAGTTGTACCTGTCTGTGCAGCCATTGAGTCAGAAATAGCCGTTCTGGAACCCGAAGAGCAGGCTGAATTTTTAGCTTCGCTTGAGCTGGAAGAACCAGGGTTGAACCGGTTGATTCGCGCAGGCTATGATTTATTGAATTTACAGACGTATTTTACTGCGGGCGTAAAGGAAGTACGTGCTTGGACAATTAAAAAAGGTACCATGGCTCCTCAGGCAGCGGCTGTTATTCATACTGATTTTGAAAAAGGTTTTATCCGAGCTGAGGTGATTGCTTATGACGATTTTATCACCTACAAAGGCGAACAAGGCGCTAAGGAAGCTGGCAAATTGCGCCTTGAAGGGAAAGAATACGTTGTACAGGATGGAGATATTATGCATTTTCGGTTTAATGTTTAAAAATACAAGAGAAAAATAGCATCTCAAAGATCACGGGTATAAATTCTGATTTTAAATAATTATTGACAACAAAGTCATTAACCCCGAAAATTGCAAGGTTGGGTTGCAATTTTCGGGGTTAATAGTTTTAGGTATTCTTTCAGGAATATTTATGATCCGTCAGCTGCATCCTTAAATTAAAATTCTTCTACAAACTTCGAATCTTTTCAATAATCCGGGTTGTTTTGTAGCCTTCAATCATGGGCAGGAGGTAGATTTTGCCCTGGTTTTTTTCAACAACTTCTTTTTCGATGCAGTTTGTGCCATATTCTGCGCCGTTAGTGTGAATATGCGGCTTGATTTTCTCAAGCCAGGCGCGCGGATCGGTTTCGTCGAATAGGAAGACATAATCAACACATGAGAGTGCAGCCAGCATCCGAATGCGCATTTTTTCATCATTAATAGGACGTTTGCGATCTTTGTATTGTTTGATTGAAGCGTCTGAGTTGACGCCGACAATTAAAACATCACCTTGGCGTTTTGATTCGATCAAACCAAGGATATGTCCTAAATGCAGAATGTCGTAAGAACCGTTGTTGGTAACAAGGGTTTTTCCTTCAGCCTTGAATTTTTCAACAAGAGGTATAAGGGTTTCAAGGGTAACAATTTTATTTTCTATTTCAGGGTAGTATTTCATCATAGTTAATATTATAAAATTATTTTGTTGGAATTTAAAAGGTGCTAAATGTTGAATAATGTGTATTGACACAAAAATTCAGCTGCGGGATAATATTAGCGAGACTGACTATAAAATGTTCAGCATGTGTCCAAACCTCATATGTTTCTAGAAAGTGATTTTTAATTGTCATAGGGGACGAGAATGCCAACAATTCAACTTATCCAACGTTACGTCATTTTAAGTGAAGATAACCGTACTATCCTTAGCTATTTTCGTGGAGCTATGCGGGAAAAATGCAGCGGACGAGAGGTTTTTGAAAACCTTCCTGCACTCCTTGGAGAGGAGACTGAAGTGAAAGGCATTATTGCGGGCTTTGCACGAGCAGTAGAAAGTAAATTCGACTATGCTTTGAAAGGTAAACGCATTCTTTTGCCGGCTGTTTCCTTAAATCGGGTGTTTGATCATATCGAAGAAATCTATACCAGAGTTTATCGGCTTGATACGCAAAACCAGCTCGAAGAGTTTGGTGTTCCTTCTGAGGAGCGTGGGGATGGGGACATTAAAACGCCGCAGATGTTTGTTATTGAGCTGCTGCGCAGATTGATTGCTTTAGCCATTTCTGATGATAGCCACGTCTATAAAGACGGCGCCAAAATTATTCCTGTGCTGACGCATTTTGTCGGCTTGATCATGAGTACAGAGAGTCCTCTTGGGCAGGAGCGAAGAGCAGATGAATATTTTCGGTTGAGATACTCCAGGTTGGTTAAATATTTGGGTGACAGACATGGATGTTGGGTGGAATATTTTCAGAATTACGTAAGAAAAAGCCAGCTTATCCAGCAGGATACAGCTAATTTGAATAGTAATCTGGAGTATTTTAAAACTTTACGTAAAACACTCTATAGCTATATCGCTGTTTTTCATGATCCGGATACGTCAAATGAAGAGGTTTCTTCAGAAGATGCCGTTTATCAAAAATTTTCTAAAACACAAACTGCATTAAGCAGTGCGTTTGACAGCCTTCCTTTATCGGAAAGAAAAGCTTTGACAATGGCTGTTAAGGCTATCGGTTATCAAACGATGATGGTTTTACTTAAACCAGCGATACAGGAAAACGGTTTTTTAGCGGAGGAATTATCGGAAGATGAAGCATGTGCTTTGATACAAGAAACATTTTTTTCTGAAGAATCCAGGCTGCCTGAACAAGAACAAAATGCACTTGTCCTCAGTAGTATTAAACAGGCTGTTTGCCGCGAAAATGCAATGGTCAGTTCTGTGAGCGGAGAGGCTGGTATGGAAAGCCGTTTCATGCCGCAGATGATTCACTTGAGGGCATTAAAAGCAATAATGAGAGATGAAAGAGATTATCTAAAAGCTTTGGCAATGATACAAAAGAAAATGCCGCAATTTTGCGAACGTATGCTGTATTTTTACTTACATTTGTATCAGGTTGAACAATGTATCTCTTTTACGAGAACGGCTCAGAGTTATTTTGAGCAGACGGGTTTGTTAGGTATACTTTCTAACATCATTGATAATGAGGCATTTATTACCATCCTCGATGAAACATTTAGGTCAGCGGCAGCGTTCGTAAAAAGAGTGCCTATGGAGGAGCTAGGGGCGGCTGGCAATATTTTATTACAGCGTCTTAACGAGCTAAGAGAGATAGGAGATATTAGCGGATTATCCAAAACCAAAGATATGATTGAATCGCTGCATGATAATGATCGTTTGAGTGTTTTAGCGGTTGTGGCTGAGCGTTTTGGGCAGTTATCTCAAACGATGTTGGACTTGAACACCTATTTTGGCGGTCAGGTGCTGCGAGTTAATCGTATACACGAGTTGACAGGGCATATTGAGACTTGTGTGCAAGCGGCTTCGACAATACAGACAGGTTTTTCAAAGCGCTCTTTACCGTCGAACCGCATCCTTATGCTGAAGGATAGACCCTCTGACAAACAAAGTACCAGGGAAATTTTACCGGCGGCTGAGACTATTGAGTCTATCCGTGTAATACACTCAGATAATCGGTTAGCTGCAGAAACTGTCAAGACAGCCTCTCCGCAGAGGTTAGTGCAAGCAGAGCGCTTATCTTACCGATTACATTGGGTAGAAAAAGCAGGCAGCCGTGATATTTCTGACAGTGAAGATTCTGAAATTTCTGACGAAGTGCGAAGAACAGCCTTTCATCATGCGACAGGGAATGATAAGGCAGATGCCTATCCGAATAATGACGATTCAAACATTATCTTTGGGCAGGATGGCAGTAATATACGCTGGATGTTCCAGGAAAAAGGAGTGCCGGGAGATGGTGATTGTGGTTTTCATTGTTTGGGGATCAGTCGTGAAACGATTGTCAATATGTTGTTGGCACAGGCTGAAGATATGGAAATACGCCGGATATTATCGCCTGAAATACGAGAAGCGATTGTTAACGGCCACTTGCAGGATTTACCCGATCCTGGAAGATGGGAGGGTCTGTTGGCCTCGGAAGCAGAAGCTAACCATGTATTGCAAACAGTAAGAGAACGTATTGAAGCTTATCTGCCAGAATTAACATCAACTGCCGCGGTATCTGATGAACGGCGTTTAGGCCGATTATATAAGCTGGGTCAACGCGGCGATCAAACGGCTTTTGGACGACGGGCAGAACTTAAAATGGCCATTGATAAAACACATGAGGTAGAAGCTGAAATACAGGCTTATTGTCAGGAAATATCCTTATTTCGAACGTATGCAGCGTGTTACCGGCGCGATCTGTGGCTGGGGATACATACCATTGAGTGTTATGCCAGGGAAATGGAGCTCCGTATTATCATTTGGCATTGTCCCGATAGTCGTGATCGTGAACAAATGTTAAGGCCAGATTATGATGATCTTTTCCTCTATCGTGATTTTGATTATTCATCGGATGATCAAAGTAAACTGATTTGTCTCTTGTTTAACGGTACTCACTATAACCTGCTGGATTTTGTGGCAACAGAACCTATTACTATTTCCTCTGATGAATCACCTAAAAGTGATACTCTGCCTATGCCGCAGTCATCAGATGCGATGCCGTTATCCAGTCAACAGCCTGAAATCAACGATGAAGAGGCTGTTGTTTCCTCTGAGGATAAACCGGCAGACTATCTGCCTGGTTTAACGCAGGAACAGCCGCCAGTTGAAGTTCTCTCGGTTGATCGCCGTGCTGATGATACAAACATTGTTGTGCCAGAGGAGCGTCAATCACCTCCGCTTCCGCCTGAATTTGAGCTGACTAAATGCTTTTTACTTGAAGATCCGCAATTTTTCCCCTTGATTTTTTGGGCGCAGGGTTTTGGCAATGCGGCTTTATTGCTTGAAAAACATGAGTTTTATTTCTCGGTTAGATTAATGGAGTCAACGCGCGAAGCGTTAAACCTGCATTATAAGGCGCTGAGTCGGTTTGTGGAGGATGTACTTGCAGATTTTACTGACGAGACTGAATTTGAGCTTGAGACACTCATGCTATTGAGACACTTTGGGGCGCCAAAAGGCGTTAGTCCGGATAAACAGACGACGTATTTCTGGGCTAGGAAGGTTCACGAGAAAAATCTTTCCCCCAAAGAAAGGAGCATTTATTATCACCGTAAGCATAATGGTGGTAGTGATAATGAACAATTGCAGTTTGTGCGTTTTGAGGCACTGTTGTCTGCAGACTCCACTCCGTTTGAAAGCGGCAGCGAGCGTTTGCGTAACTGGAAAGACCATTTAAAGCAATGCTTTGATGAGGCTTGTGATGAAGTGATTGCTCAAGTGGAGGTGCGGCTGAAAGCTTATCCCGGTTTTTCTCTGCTCACACCCTATCAGATAGAAAAAGAAGAGGAAAGGTATCGCACGTTAATCCGCGATTATAAGGATAAATGTTTTGCGCATTACAGCAGCAGTCTGTCAGCAATTGAGAACAAAAAAGACGAAGGCATTTGCAGCATGCGTCAACTTTTGGGTGAAGTGTATTGTTATTTTTATTCTGTGTTTTCAGCTTATTCCATTTATTATGCAGAGTCATCGCCTCATCATGCTGCGTATGTGCATAATACACAAGTGAAAAATCATGAAATAAACCGTCGAAATAAAAAGGAACTTCATCACGGTATAGCGCAGTGGTTATTTGATGCCCCGCTTGATGACGCGAAGTGGCCGGAAGTATGGCAGCGATTTTTACAAACTGCGCCTTTACCAGCTGTTGAATATCCTCGAGCATTAACTTATCTGGAGAGGTTATTAAAAGCAGAATACATTTCACCGAGGGAAAAAAGCCGTTGGGAACGTCATGTTCATGATTATTATCAGTCAGCAGATAGCAGGATAGATGCAGAAGCCCTGATGGCGGCTTACCCTGAGGTGTTAACGCCAGCTGCATTGCACCAATGGAAAGATGTTTTTTGGTGGGAATGCCGTTTGTTGCAAAATACAGAGTCAAAGCTGTTTGAAAGTGAATGGGAAACAATGTTAACCCGTTTAGAACAGCGTTTGCTGCCATTAGCATTGAAACCTTTTCATCTTTTCACACAGTGTAAGGACTTTCCCGATGAGGCACAGTTAGAACACTGGAAAACTGATTGGGAAATGTATTTTCATTATAGCTGGTTAGCCTGGCATTTGGCGCTTTACCCTGAACTGAAAAATAGTAAAGTGCCGTTGAGCCGGAAAGTGACTGCTGCCTGGACACAGGCGTTAAGGGCGTTTTTACAGGTTTTTCCTGAGTCTTTCTTCAAGTCTCTGAATCCGTCGAGAGAAGGCTTACAGTCTGGAGACGAACAGCATGTTTCTTTGGCAGGGTGGTGTATGGCATTACCTGCCTTTTTTGTGGATGAGAAAAAATCTGCAGCCTATTACAAAGCCCAATTTTGGATGACATTCACTATTTATTATGCTTTTTATTGCAGAAACTCTACTGAACATGATAAGAGGGCTGCTGTTGCATTTTGCCGGAATATGCTGACATCAATGGACTGTTTGAGTGAAGTGGAGGGAAAGCCATTAGTGGTTGAAACATTAAAGGCGATGGTTCCGCAGCGTTTATTATTGCGTGCCGACGAAGAAGGGGAGACACTGCTGCATCACGTGATGCGTCGTTATCCTGCCTGGTTGAATTCTCACAAGGAAAGGCATCGAGGGAACAGATTGGCCTGTCAGGATGAATTACTGGCACTTGGTTTTCTCAGTCATCCTCATGCGAGAAATCATGAAGGAAAATTACCGCAGGAGTGTATTCCGGTCTCATTTTCTTCCGATAAGAAAAACATCAATCTGCTGCAAATATTGAGGAAAACATTCATTCAAGCGGTAAACGAAACACAAAGCGGCTACACGATGACAGTGACGAAAGAGATGAGCAGCTATGTAAAAAATGTGATGAAGGCCGTTTGGAGCTATTTGCAGAAAGAACCTCCTTCAGGGATGATGGGTTGGTTTAGACAATTATACCATTCTCCCCTGCGTCTGGATGAAGCCTTTCAGTATTTGACGGAAATGTTGCGGCAAGAAGCGATATTTAATGCGATGAAGTTCGATGCGGAAATACAGGCTGAAGCCATTCGTGAGGAAGCCATTGGGTGGCAGTTAATCAGCAGGAGTGATGATCTGCATGATGCGGTGAAACAGGAAACGGATCAGGTAAAAGAATTGTTTAAAAAGCAGCGTGATAAGATTGGATCAGAGCTTTGGCAGCCTGAAGAAAATATGAAAACTATGCAAGAAGAAGTCTCCAAATCACGGGAAAAAGCGAAAAAGCTTGTCGAGGAAAATGCCGTATTGACGCAGAAAGTAGTGAAATTAGAAAAAGAAGTGTTGGATGCAAGACAAGAGGTATCGGATGCAAGGCAAGAGGCGTCGGATGCAAGGCAAGAGGCGTCGGATGCAAGGCAAGAGGCGTCGGATGCAAGGCAAGAGGCGTCGGATGCAAGGCAAGAGGCG
>Ga0206107_1000383_pt1 | contig 20180 bp, 23 predicted proteins | sample 2B0metagenome_FD_148652 | JGI IMG/M metagenome (GOLD analysis project Ga0206107, IMG submission 148652) | Enriched microbial communities from leaf-cutter ant dump, University of Wisconsin, Madison, United States - 2B0 | ecosystem: Environmental > Terrestrial > Nest > Insects nest > Nest dump...
GAACAGAAGCCGTCGGGAACAGCAGGCAAGCAGTGGCCAATTAATGCACAAACCCAAACTGTCACACCAGAGAAATCTCGAAGTGGCGACAGAAAGAAGTCTAGCGACACGAGTAAACGGTCGCAACAATCGGGCAGGCCTGAGCGTAAAACAACACCGCGAAACAACGAACCTCGGCGCGAGAGGGAAGAGCGGCCAGCAGCGCAACCAAGCAAAATTCCGCCAACGCCAACCGATGAACTCAGTACGCATCTTGCAAACGTTGCTTCTGGCGCTGCCGGAGTAACAATGCCACCATCGACGCCCACCACCTCCACCGAGCCAGAGCAGTCTACCCCTTCAATGGAGTTACCTGCCGTTAAAAGCGATCTGCAACCTACTGAAAAGGTGCTCGCTGACAACGAGATGGCACCGTCGTCTATGGCAGCACGGGTATCAGAGGATATGCCCACCACCGCTCCGAATGAACCGGCTACGGCAGAGGTGTCGCCCGTCTCACCACAAGCCACCGATAAAAATGACGAGCCAAAAAAACGGCGACGTCGACGCTCGCGCGGAGGAAGAAAAAAACAGGGCGAAGCTAGCTCTTCGCCAAGCACGAAACCTTCATCGAGCGACACTACCATCTTGAGACTGCGCTAATGTTGTATTTTTATTAATAGTATGGTATAATAGTAGTTATTCGTTCACCCAACGAAAGGACTTCCCGTGTCCAATCGCACGTGTAGCAGACACTCCAAGCGACCCAACCCCGGGAGCTCAACCTACCACGACTCCCGCAAAGAGCACTTCGCTTTCTGCCACCGGGGTCGGCGGGCACTCATCGGCGCTACGGGAGTGGCGATGGTGGTGACATTTTTGACATGGGGCCTAGGGCTCCTGCCGCGAAACTACTCGCCGTGCAACAAGATCACCGAAGTTCTGTTCGGCCACGGCCTCACCCCCGAAGAGAACTTCTTCGGCTGGCTGGCGACGAACATCGTAATCGTCACAACCTCTTCGGTATTGGCCGAAGTGGCGCACGCCTGGGCGCAGCACGAGCGTCGCTATAACGCCGCCCATCGACGAGTGATGCGATGCTTCACGCACTTCATGACCGGCCCCGTGATCTACCTCATGCGTGAAACCGCAGGTGAAGGCGGGCTAACCGTCGAGCTGAGCAATCACGGCCGGGTGGGGGCGTCGCTCACTATCCGACGCAGCGCCGATGGTGTGAAGTGTGCGCTACATGCCACCTGCACGAAGTCTATGTCGGGTCAGCCGTTCGTCGGCGGCCGCGGCAATCTCGAGTGCTTCACGAGCGACGACATGGAGCAGGTGATCAGGCTCATCAACCAGATCGTCAACCGTCGCCACGCTCCGACAGCCTAGCCCTGAGAGGATGAACGAAGCCCCTCCGCCGTTTTTTTGGTGGAGGGGCTTTTACTTTGAGAGCAAAAGATTATTCATCCTCTTCTTGTTTTTGAGCGTAACGCGCTCCAAGCCATATAAAAACTACCGCAGCGCTTAGCCAGCCAAGCGCAACAAGAAATGGCCGAGAAATTGCCAATATGTCTGCTAATTGCTGCATGTTACACGAAACTCCTGAGATTTGAATGCTACGTTAGTGTTTTCAGTGTAGCGAAAATAAGGTCAAATGGCAAGAGATGAGAACCTCAGACTCGCGCATGGCTTGCGTGAGTCCGAGGTTACGACGCCGAAGCGTCAGGTGCCTTTAGCCCTTGTTGGGCTTAGGGCGGGTAGGCATGGAGAAGAGCTTGGCGCCGTATTGCCGCGGCCGCTGCTCGGAGGTCATCAGCACGTAGCCGAACTTGGTGTGCCCGGCTGCCAGGACTGCCATCCCGAAATACCACACGGTCATCGCGAGGCCGAACAGGTGGCCGGCGTAGCCCTTCAGGACGTACCAGGTGGCGAACGACGTCACCGTTGCGAGAGCGATCGTTCCCGCAACGGTGTACACCGCACGCAGAATGACCTTCCCCTGGTCGCCGGCGACAGCCCGCAGCCAGGTGCACACGACCACGAGAAGCGGAGCCGCGACAGCGATGCCCGTGCTGAGCACGCGCACCATGTCGACTCCGCCGGTGATACCGGATGCCATATATTGGCTCCTTCCACTAAAACAGCCCTGGGGTTCAGGACTGTTTATAGTATACCATGATAGAACAAAATTAGAACAGTGAAAGACAGAAAGTTACTAAAAAGAATATAAAAAACAAACCGCATAAACGTAACTGTTAAATCAAAAATTAACTAAAGGGGCATACGTAAAACTAACAAAACATTTAAAATTTTCAATGCGAACAATAGCAGTGAGGTGGTAGAAATGAATCATACGTACAATGTTTGTCATAGTAATTTAACGTCGCACAATATATATTGGCATAGACGTCAAGTTCATGTTGAAACATAAACTTTTTGGATTAATTTAAGTATAAAGCCATAAAAATAGAATTGCAATAGTAAAGTACATTATAATAGTAATATGAAAATTGAACGACCGAAATACAAAATTGGAGATCAAATTCTCTACACCATAAACAAGACAGCCGAGGGCGGAATTATTAAAGGGATTGAAGTTATTGAGAATAAATACCAATACGTTACCGAGGTAGTATCCGCTTCAGGTACAGCGCGCAACATCTACGTGGAAGAGCAGCAGATAGTGTACTATGTGGGCGACGCGGGCAGATGGCACGGAGCAAAGGATCCGGTAGTGGAGGTACTTTTATAATGGATCTGAAAGACTTTGTAAAAAAAGTATTAATTGAGGTTAATGAAGCTGTGGACGAGGCGGCGGCTAAAACAAGTAGGGAAGTCCACTTTACCGAAGGTAAGAATGCGCGAACAATAGAATTTGATATTGCCGTGTCTGCCGATAACGGAACAGCCGGAAGCGGTAAAGCCGGAGTAAAAGTCCTAAACGTGATCGATGCAGGCGGCGAAATTAAAAAAGAAGTTAAAAACTCAACGGTGAGTCGCGTACAATTCGGCTTAACAATCGACTACATGACCAAAACTGAACGTGAAAATGACCGAAATACCAGCAGCGTATACTCCGCTGGCAGTGACGAAACATGGCCAAGCAGCTTCTAGCTAATGTTTAGCGTTGTTTTCACCCTCTAGCTTTACTCTCTGCAATTCCAGTTTGAGAGAGTTTATCTCCTGCTGAAAGTGTTTATAGTCTTCGTTTTGTTTTTTCTCAAGAGCCTCGATATCATTATTACCCGAAGTGTGATAAATCATCACTTCTACTCCAATAGTCATAAAAATAAATGCGGCGGCAACAACGACAGCAATTATAGTGGAGCGCTGTTCGCCACTATGTTTTTCAACCTTACCCTCAAGATTCGTCACTTGAGTGACTATACCTTCAACCCGTGTCTGTAGCCCTTCAATCTGTAGAGTTGCAACATCAACCGGTACTTCATCAGGAACATGACCACCAGGCGAAAACGGGACTTGATCGTCTGGAGCTACAGTACCCACTGAAGAATCTTCAAGTTCACCCGGCATAATTATTCGTCCCGAAGGTATACTCCCTTAAGCCTGTATGTACCACTTGGAAGTTCAACTACTCCAAAAATATTTTGGGTGAAGTCGTGAAAATTAACACCCCCTAATGGAGCATCTTTATCAATAACCGTTCCTTGGGGGAATTTTTCAGAGCCAATTATAATAGGTCGAACTAAAATTAGTGAGCCATTTTGGCCTTGAGAAAAAAGCTGAGAAAACTGTACTCTTATTACCTTATCGTTGGTCATAACTATATTATTTATAACATTTTTGTTTTAAAATTCAAACCTATAACAGTTTGATCTAATGAAATTATACCACAGCGCCATGCTATAATCACTTTCATGGAGATTGTATTTGCTGCTATTGCCTTTATTGTAATCATTATGGCTTTCAGTTCATCCATAAATCTTCGTGTTCGTTTTTTGTTCGTAAGGCGTCTTTGATACCAAATTTTTGGTCATCATTAACAAGGGCGCGGAATTTATAGCCATTGGCAAAATGAATGGTCATCATGACATAAGGAGCGCCAGATTTTTTAGAAGTTGATTCTTGGAGGGAAACGCGGTGAACTTTAGAAATAATAGTATCTTGATTCATTTTTAATCGTTTATGAAAGCGTTAGGGTAGTGTTACTTAATCCAAAAGTTCACATAGACTTAACGTCGCACAATATATCTTTTACGACGTAACTAATCAAAGAATACTTAGACAGACAATACGTTCAAACTAACAAACCGTGAAGTCTAAGCGATCTTCTTTTTGCGCATCCGAACCGCCCACACCATTCCGTAACCACACGACGCGGCCACCAGTAACTATAATGCATCCACAACAGGGGTACACGGAGAGTCCCTCAAGCATCTCATCTTCTTTAAGACGGCCAAAAACCAGTACAACACCAACTAAACCAGAGGGCTATAAAGAAGCTCAAGCGTTCTTATTAGGCAAACCCACAAAGCCTCAGGCTATAACCATATATTTTGACTTTTCCACAGTTTCTTATTTACTATATATTTTTTTGACATTTTCATTTTTATTGGTTTAAATATATTTTTGCGTACGCCCCGCCCTCTTTAGCCTTTAAAAACTAATGGGGGTGCCTCTCCCTGCGCAGAGAATAGCCCCGCTCTTACTCTTTGCCTGTTCTCATTTTAACAAAAGAACAAAATTAGAACACTCTTACACAAGGCGAGAATAGCACCCTTAGTCTCTATTCTTAAATCCTATAGAATGCACGACGGCTAACACGTACGTCGATGTACGACGGCTTTATATTACGGCTTTTCATCCATGCCACCGCTCGAGCCGCATCTTCGGCCTGCTCCCCCGCCCCACGATCGACAGACATAATTATCGGATACTCAACACCTTTAATTTTTAATTTAATTTGTCGTGTGGTTCTATTTGGAATCTCAACGTTCTGCACATTCAAACCATGCGACGATAACGCTCCAATCGACCGACCTATAAAACCTAAAAACCGGTTACTGGCAATGGCCTGGCCGTCATTTACTTCTATACCGCTTTTATCTATTATTTGTACTGCCGGCAACGAAAAATAATTTTTTGCAAACGAGACACCGTTCGTGTCGACAAATCGCTGCTGACCGTTTATTCGCCATGCAACAACAGGCTTACGTACGCCTACGAGAAAGGATGTTTCGCCTAAACCAAAAGTTGTGTCTTGCTTAATGTGGAAAATCTCCGGAGCTTGAGACTGCAGATAGGCTAAAAGCTTCTCTTCATCCAAAAAGAAGCGGAAACGCTCTACCGGATATTTTGAAAAATAATTGTCGATTAAATCTTCATATGAGTCATCCAAATGAAGTGAGGCATCGCGGCTACTTGCAACCGTCACTTGAGCCGTAAACTGCGTTATTGCAACCACCAACATCGCAGAGGCCAATAGCACACCAAGGAGCACCGCACCTATCCTGCGTCGCTTATAAACAAGTTCGTGCGCCTTAATACGCGGCGATTTTAAATCGGCTCCCATGTCGTTCACCGTGTGAATTTGAGACGACGAGCTGCCAGTAAGCGTGCGATTGCGCCGAAAAGCATAGCGTTGATCCATAGACCCGTCAGATGGTTTATTTCGATCATTCAAAGAGTCGTCGCTATTACGACGGCGCGAGGGCGTAGGTTGTTTTTTAGAAAAGCCAAACATGAGTTACTGCTTTTAGTATACCGTTAGCGCTTAACGGCTGCAAGAATCATATCAGCAACATCGCTAGCAGCGTTTGGTTTTGCAAACGAATGAAATCGCTTCGCCATGGCCTGAGTTTTTTGTGGCGACTTAAACAATGAGAAAATCGTATCCGCAAACAATTTTTCATCAGCCTCCATATCATCTTCGCCTAAAACAACAACTGCATTCTTTTCGGCGTACACTGCTGCATTTTTTAGCTGGTGTCCACCGGTTAAATAGGCGTTTGGTATAAGAATGGTAGGCTTGGCAAGCGCTGCAAGCTCCAGGACGGTTGTTGCACCAGCGCGTGTCACAACGATGTCGGCCGCACCTAACAATACTGCCATATCTTTTTCTATAAACGGGTATAGTTTAAAATCTGCATTGTCCTGTGGCGTGAGCGACTTTAATTCGTCGTATTGGGCTGTTCCCGAGATTAAGGCTACCGACACTCGTTTTAACAGCACATTCAACGATTTTGCTGTTGCCATATTTATACGAGATGCGCCAAGACCACCACCGGTTACAACAACAAGTGGCTTATCTTTATTAAAGCCAAACGCTTGCTTTGCTTTTGCCTGTTTAAATGCGCTAAGCGGTGTAAATTCGGCAGCAATAGGAATACCAACATAGCGTGAAATACGATGATCGTACGGATAAAAATTAAGCGGTGCGCCTGTTGCTATGGCCGTCGCAAAGCGCGACAAAATGCGATTCGTAAGCCCAGGGTGAGCGTCTGAGTCGTGCACAATGAGCGGAATTTTAAGAAGTCGTGCCGCCAGCCCCACGGGAAGACACACAAAACCGCCTTTTGTAAAAATCGCATCGGGTCTCCATAGAATAAGACGAACAACACTTTGTAAAAAACCAACCCCAACGAGAAGCATGTCTCGTATATTCGGCAACACAATTGACACAGGGCGTAGCAGTTGCCGCCATAAAGGTAAGTTATTATAACGGCGTAATTTACCTGAACTAATTATTTGTACACGTACTTTACTGTCAAAATTACCAATTATTCCCTTAGCCTGTGGGGCAAACTTGCTATCGCACCAAAACTGCATTTCAGCACGTGGATGGCGATTTCTTATTTCACGAAGAACGGCGACCGCTGGCGTGACGTGTCCGCCCGACCCCCCGCCGACTGCTAGAATTTTCATAGCCTTGCTCCTTGTTTACTGATCCATATACGGTATATCCCGAAAGTTGAAATACTAAGCCAAGCGCCGCAGCAATAAAAATCATGCTTGTTCCACCAAAGCTAAGTAACGGCAGCGTAATACCGGTTAGTGGAAAGACGCCTATCATTGCCGCTACATTTAATATAACATGCGCCGCCAGCCAGCCGAATGCTCCAGCTGCTACCATTTTCATCCAGGGCTCGGTAAGATGGTCGGCAATTTTTAGCAGCCTCATAAGCAGTGAACTAAATAAAATGAGAATGACAACAAGCCCAATAAAACCGAACGTTTCACCCATAATCGCAAACACCGAGTCGTTAATAGCCTCAGGCAGGTAACCTGTTGCCTGAACGCTATTACCAATACCGACGCCAAACAGACCGCCCGACCCTATGGCTATTTTTGCATGCACGATATGATAATTTTCCGAATTAAAACTCGTGTCCGCATCGCCTGCAAAGAAAGTGCTCACGCGCTCCATGCGATGCGGTGCAATAATAATCATGAGGATACCAAACACAACCGCCGCACCCATTAATATAAATCCGATTCGCTTGCTCACACCGCCAACCATAAGCATTGCGGCAAGTAGCGACAGCATTGAGATGCCCGTGCCCATGTCGCGCTGAATACCAATAACAACAATGGACGCAAGAAACGCCACAATACCGAATGGAATCAGTGTTTTATGAACATCGTTAATAAGACCCTGGCGCATGCGCATAGCAAGAAAGCCGGCCATAAAAATAAGAAGACCGAATTTCAAAAATTCAGCAGGCTGCAAACTACCGAGAGGGCCAAGCTCAAACCAACGACATGCACCCAGAGAACATTGAGCAACTTGCTCGATATGAAGAAGATTGCCGGTAACAAATAGCAACGCACAAGCAGCAAAACCGGCCACTAAAATACGCGCAGCATACTTTTTTAACCAGCTAAACGGAATAAGCGCAGCGGCAATAAACGCGCCAACCGCCACTCCTAAGCTGGTGGCCTGTTTTACAAAAAAGTAGGTGCTCGTGTAGTAATCTGTCCCAAAAGACGAGTTGAGCACCTCTGCCCTTTGCGGCCCAATAGCGTACATGATAATAAGACCCAGCATCATTAAAAGCCCCATATAAAGCACAATATGATAGTCGGGACGGTGACGACGCTGAAGCACTCCTCCCGCTAATTGCCCAACCTTTTGAAGCCGTTCGCGCATACTAGGCTATGTGCCCTCCGGCGAGTGCCAACAAAATACCCACAGCACCCGCTACGCAGGCAATTACCCAAAAACGCATGGTCACTTTTGTTTCGGGCCAGCCACTGGCTTCGAGATGATGATGAATAGGTGCCGAAATGAATACTTTCTTTTTAAACAGCCGCTTGCTGGCAATCTGAATAAGGCTCGATCCCGCTTCGATGACAAAAATAATGCCAATAAGTGGTAATAAAAACAGCGTGTTCGTGAGCATTGCAACAACACCGAGACTCGTTCCAAAAGCAAAACTACCAACGTCCCCCATAAAGAAACGCGCCGGATAAATATTGAACCACAAATAACTTAATAGCGCGCCTAGCACTGTAAAGCAGAAACCGGCAAGAAGCACATGTCCTTGCAGTAACGCTATCGTGCCAAATACGCCATAACTAACCGCCAAAAGTCCACCGGCCAACCCATCAAGACCGTCACTAATATTCACTGCGTTGCTGGTAGCCACCACTGCAAACACGAAAATTGGAACAATTGCCCATCCCAAGAAAAAGTCGCCCAAAAATGGCACATGAACGCTGTCGTAGCCAAGTTTTACATAGAAAAACCAGCCGAGCGCCAATGCGAGTAGTGTAATCATTGCAAACTTTAGGCTCGAGCGCAGGCCGGCCACACCAAGACCTTGTCCGCGAATATTAATAACATCGTCAAGCAAACCAACAGCACCGCCACCAATAATAGCAGCCAACGGCAACCACGTTTCAGCTCGGTCGAGATTAAACGCAAATGTCACAATGGCAATAGCGACAACTCCGATAATCCCCGCCATCGTTGGAATATTACGCTTGAATTTATTAGCGTGAAGCTTAGTAAATACCTCTAATTTTTCACCCGTCGTGCTAGTGCTTCGCTGTTTTTTCCAAAAACGGTACCGATACGCCAAAAAAGTGTACAGTGGCGTTAGCATCATGGCAATGAGAAATGCCAAAATACTGAGAACAAACGTTGTCGTCATTTCGTGTGTGATATTTTGAAGCGTGTTGACATGTATCATTTCTTTACCCCTTAGGTTGTAGCTTTGAATAGTTGAGAATCCAGTTTGAAAGATCGGTGAAAATTGGCATGGCATCCCTGTTACCTTGGAGGTTCATATTTTCACCTGCCACTCGCACCATTATGACATACTTTGACTCTTTCTCGGTACCACCAAAGCCTAAATATGTACCAATTGTTTCGTTGTCCACATATTGGCCGTTTTTAATGGTTTGCGATGTACCTGTTTTTCCACCAACGTAAAACCCAGCCCTATCGTTTCCAGAATAAAACGCATTGCGCGCTTCGTGCACCATTTCTCTCACCATTGCCGATGTTTCAGCACTAATAACATTTTTTTGGGCAGCCTTTTTAACTGCGTGCTTTAACGTACCGTCTTCAGAAATTGCTCCCTCAATAACTGTTGGTTTATAGTAGGTACCTCCGTTAATAACAGCACTAAATGCCGCACTCACCTGCACCATTGTAACGTCCAGCCCCTGGCCAAATACCATGTTTGAATAGCGCACCGCATTACCGTTTGGTGATGACGGCGGAATAACAATTCCCTGCGCCTCGTTAGCTAGTTCAATACCCGTCAGCTCACCAAGGTGCAGCTTATCATGAAAATAATCGTAAATTGTTTGTCGTGCGCCCATGGTGATATTTTGGCCGTCGCCAAGCCGTTCGGCAATCGTCACCATTCCAGTGTTAAGCGAGTAATTTAAGGCATGCTGCATAGTAATATTGCCAGTTTCACCTTTTACAGCGTTAGTAATAGTGCGATCTTCTACTTTAATGTAGTCGGTATTATTATAAGTAGAATTTGGTCTAATGACATTTTTATCAATACCCGTTGCGACAGTAAGTGTCTTAATATCCGAACCCGGCTCGTATGGCTCGCTAATTGTTCCGTTATTAAACGCTGCCGCGTTTGTCACTTTATTAAACTCACCCGGATTATACGTAGGCAAATTTGCCATTGCCATTATTTTTCCATTGTTTGGATCCATTACCAACACGCTGCCATTAGTTGCCCCCGACTCCTGCAGACCTTTTGCAAGAGCTTTCTCGGCATATGATTGAATATTGCGGTCGATGGTTAATACCACGTTTTTGCCATTTTTTGCTGGTTGCTTAATATTGTTATCGCCAATCGTAAGCGGCACGTTTCGAACGTCGGTCACCGACTGTAACATACCGTCTTTTCCTGCTAGCTGATCGTTTAGCGCGCCCTCTATACCATAGCGACCTTCACCGCTGGCATCAACAAAACCAAGCGTTTGAGCCGCTAAGTCTCCTTCCGGGTAAACACGCTGCGTTCCTTTTTGAAAACCGAGCCCTTTCAAATCTTCTTTTTTAATAAGCTCCGCCTGTTTTGGCGTTACATTCGTGGCCAAAATTTGATAACGAGATTCTTTTTTGCCAAGCAAATCGTATAAATTAGCCCGCGCATTTCCACCGGCTATTTCACGAACTTTAGCGACAATTTTATCTGGTTCATCAACAATTTTTGGGTCGGCAAATACCGTATACACCGTTTGATTAAGTACCATTTTTACCGGCCTACCATTATCGAGCGCGTAAATTTCGCCACGCGTCGCGGGAATAGTGAGCTGCTTTAGCTGTTCGCGGTTAGCAAGCGAAACATAGTAGTCATGACGAATTACCTGCAAATAAAAGAGACGAATAATAAACACCGCCATAATAGTGACGATGATATAGGCCAAAATTCGTGGCCGGCTTCGTTTCTCTAAGTCTAAATTCATAGAAAACTTTATTCGTTCGTGTAGTGAGTTTCGGCAGGAGCCTGCATGTTTTGCGCCACCGAGCTTCCTTCGACAGTTTCAAGCGCCGTTAGCCGGGCGTTCTCTACTTCAAGATCGGCTTTTTGGGTGGTAAGTTCAGCAATCTGCGAATCAATCTTTTGCGCTTCGTAGTCATAGCTGGTCGTGCGGGTAGCCTGTGTTAAGTATATCAAGCCGAGCACCGTAATCATAAGGGCAACAAGCACTGTATGTGTCACAGGGCCAAGTTTGACGCTCGAAGCGAAACGTGTCGTGTTCTGGTTTCGGTTCCAGCCGCTCGATCGACGAGGGGTGAACTGTGTCGTTCGTTGATATGACATTCGTATTTTTTCTTTTTGTTGTTATTTTTATTTTGGAGCGTATCCACCCATCGAATTATGAGTGGATACGCTAGGTAATTACTTAACGCGGACGACGACTTTTGTCTCGACAGACGCGTTTTGTACTGGAATGTGAACTGGCATATTTTTGTGCCCTTTCTTTTGTTTATTTTTTCACTGCGGCACGAAGTTTTGCACTTCGTGAACGCGGGTTGTGAACGTCGTAAATGTCTCCGCCTAATGGCTTTTTGGTAAGCGGCTGAAGCTCGGCCTCAAACCCGGCATCTCGCTGTTCGGCAAAATAATTTTTTACCAGACGGTCTTCAAGACTATGGAAACTAATTATCCCTACCCTGCCGTCTTTTTTTAAAAGACGTGGCAACAGTGGGAGTAGTTCCTCAATCTGTTGAAGCTCGCGGTTAACAGCAATACGGAGCGCTTGAAAAGTACGCGTCGCCGGATGGGTTTTACGCCATGGGCCACGGTGTGTTGTTAAAATCAGATCGGCGAGTTCTTTGGTCGTTTGCAGTGGACGGTGCTTTGCTATCGCATCAACAATGCGACGTGCGCTGCCAATAGGCTCTTCGCCATATTTCGTAATAATACGAAGAAGCTCGGCACTCGAAGCGATGTTTACCACATCGGCTGCCGTTTGCCCCTGGCGACGATCCATCCGCATATCAAGCGGACCGTCATGTGTAAAGGAAAACCCTCGCTCGTACTGATCGAGTTGTGGTGACGACACCCCCAAGTCAACAAGTACGATATTAAACTGCTTATCCTCCTCTATTAATTGCCTTGCGGCACTAACAAAATCGGTATGAAGCAGTGTAGCCCCCTTTTCAGCCAGCCCTTTCAATTTGCCAATGGCATAATCGTCGCGGTCGACCAAAACGGAGTCTTCGTAGTTTTCAGTTTTAGCAAAAAACGCACTCGCATGACCACCGTAGCCCGCCGTCAGATCGAGATAGCTCTCTCCCCGAATGGGCTTAAGTATGTCAAGCGTTGCGTCAAGTAAAACCGGAACATGTAAACGTGGTGGATGTTCTTTGATACTCATAAGCTTTCCTATTTTATCAAACTATAGTCAAAACTACAATTTGATGGTATAAGTTACTTACTCGAGATCACCTAACTGGCAGAAAAGCATTTTTTGTTTTTGTGAAAATGTGTTTGTTTTTGTGGTATAAGTGTCCGAACGATAAGAGGGTTACTTCGTAACTCATAGTTCGTTCGGTTGAGAGACTTATGTGTGTGAGGTGGAGTTTTTTGGGAGGTGTTGTGTTGAGGAAGGTGCGACGGCTTTTTAACGTGTGCCGCATGCCACATGCTTTACTGCCAGATAGTTGACCTCGAGGTATCCTTTACTATCTGTGACCAAATTGTTAATGTGCCAAAGCAAAGCCTACACGTCGTCGGAAGCAGGCATTACCCGCCAGTAGCGACCAGCGCGAACTGCAACCAGCTCACGGTCGATGCCAGCGTAATCAAGCAAATGTTGCTCGATAGTAACGCGCCCCTGCTTTTCGTCAAGTGCGGCACCCGTTTTCCCCCTTCGAAATTTAACGTTGAGGTCGGCCACGCGTTCATCAAGGATACTTCCTTGTAACGCGGGTTCAACTTCACCGTCCCAAATATCTTGTGGGTACAGGTGGAGGTATTTTCCAAAACCGCGGGTTAAAATAACACCGCTCGAAAATTCTTCCCGAAGCTCTGTCGGTATCGTCAGGCGACGCTTGTCGTCGAGCTTTCGTTCGAAATAATCCATTTAGTCTCAGTCACCCTCTTTAGTGCTAAGTTTTATTTTTTAATTGCAGTGGTTTTTATTTTTGTGGGCTTACCCACTTCGTTCCACTAACCCTACTATAATACCCACGGTTACCCACTACAACCCCCAAATTTTACAAAGTAATGAAGCAACCAATGGCTTATCCACAATATTGTGGATAAGCTTATCGCGCTACGGAGGTACAGAAAAATACCACACTCGCTTGAATGTGGTATTTTTTGCTATAACGAGGCTTTTTACTCTTGCAAACTATTAAGGACGCGCGCGAGTTTCACTGCCGACGGTCGCGGGCGACGTTTCATGGCTGTACGATCAACTTCCAAAAGCCCAAACCGTGGCCAAAAACCCTTATCCCACTCAAAGTTATCCACAAGACTCCAATGGAAATACCCTTCAAGCTCCACACCTTCTTTCATTGCCCCCTGCATACCAAGGAGCGTCTGCGTTAGCCACCACGAGCGATGCTCATCACCAGCATCGGCCAAACCGTTTTCGGTAACAATAATGGGCAATTTATACTTGCGATACAAACGTTCAAGCACAAACTGAATGTCTCCCGGCGACATGTCCCAACCTAAATCGCTTAGGCGCTCATTCGGGTTATGCATCCTATATCCATAAATACGATCGCTGGCATAGTAGTTCACACCCAAAAAGTCGCATCGTTTCGTCACCTTTTTTAAAAACCAATCGTCCCTAAGATACTGCATGATGGCGGCGCTTTTACGGCTTAACACCGCATCGTCGCCAGGATAAATAAACGACGAGTGCTTCGCAACCGAAACTTTATAGCGACGATTAAGCTTATGAATGGCGTCGGCCGCCTTATTGTGCGCATAGGCTAAATTATTAAGAACACTCAACGTTGATCTTTTGCTCATTTTCATAGGCGGCCAGTTGCCCCTTAAGTAACTTTCGGTGGCATAAATTTCAGGTTCGTTAATTGTAATGACATATCGAATGTCAATCCCCAATTCACTCACAATTTTTTCGGCAAAACGCGTAAAGTACTTTACGTTGGCACGTTTTTCAAAGCCACCCTTGGCGGCAAACCATACGGGCAGCGTAAAATGAAACAACGTTACCATTGGCTCGATATTTCGCTTTCGCAAGGCAGCTACGTACTTTTTATAGTGTTCGATGGCGGCGGCATTCCACGCGCCTTCCTCGGGCTCAATACGTGACCATTCAACGCTAAAGCGAAAAGCATTCATGCGCATTTTCTTTACCCAGTCAAAATCTTCTTCGTAACGATTAAAATGATCGACTGCCATCCCAGACACATAATTCTCGGGCTTCGTGGCTTCATTTTTTATATCCGGCCAGTGTTCAAGATCATTCCACACGTGCGGCGCCTGTGCGGCTTTTGCCTTTGCGTGCTCGAGCTCCCAAACCGACCATTGATTGTGATTTCCACCTTCAACCTGATGCGCGCTTACCGAAGCACCCCACAGGAATTTTGCTGGAAACCGTAGTTTCGGCTTATTCTGCATACTTTTCTATTATACGACATATTTTCGGTGTAAAATAAAGCCTATGATTGGTTTTTTCTTGCGCCTCTTATGGCGCCTCATCGTCGGCACAGTTGCTGTTGCCCTTGCGTATGCAACATTTTTCCTAGCTTACCCCTATTTAGACAAGCGTTTTCCAACTCTTGTTGTAATTATTGCTATATATGTCTTTGCTGCGTACCTTGGTATCCCCCTTCTCGTGCGCCTCTGGAAGATTGTTTTTCGGCCACGCCACCTTCCTCAATATGCCACAAGCGGGGATGGCTGGTCGAGCGACCCTATAAATATAGCCATCGTCTGCAAAAATGAGACGAGTTTAGAGCGAGCGTTCGCGCAGTCGGGTTGGTATAAGGCGGATGATGGGAGTATTTTCAACAACTTAAGAATGGCTGCCGCGGTTGTTTTCAGGCTTCCCTACGCCAACGCGCCCTTCAGTAAACTGTTTTTATTTGGGAGACGGCACGATGTGGGGTATCAAATTCAAACCGGAACACCACCAACTCCAAGACACCGCCATCATATTCGTTTTTGGCGGTTACTACCAGATACGCCAACGCGCAAAGAGCATCAGCATAACAACTTCTGGGATTCTATTTTCGCACGCTTCTCAAGCGGTAAACAACAAATTTGGATTGGTGCCGCGACGCACGATATCGGCCCGCTTGCCATTCGCGTACAAAACCTGCAAATTACCCATAAAATCGACCGAGAAACCAACCGTGAACGCGACTATGTTATTGCAACATTAAAAAAATCTGGAGCTATCCGTCGCCACGAAATTATTAAAGCTGGCGAACCGTTATCGTTCCGCGGCCAAACGTTCGGCGTTAATATTGTCACCGACGGCACACTTCACGTTATTGAACTGAAATAAAAAACGCCGTGCAGCCCACCACCGAAACGGCGGGCTGCACGGCAATCCCTTTTTATACTCCAGGGGAAGCAACGCACGGGATAAGATGCGTCAATGGAGTTTACACCGGAGCATAGCTCAACAGTGTCATCTATCCGCACTCCACCACAGAGCCGGGATAGACGTTGCACAGCATGACCCAACAGAAGGGGCCTTGTGCCATGCCAGAACGTCCGTCGAGACGTTCTGCCTCCACCAGCCTGGACCCATTCCTAAACTGGTGAACGACCGTCATCTGCGTGACGACCGATTACTCGTCTAGCGTGCAACCACACTAAACGAAGCCTAGCTGTCCGCGCGACACTCCCCACCTCGGACAGTGTCCGTTTTTTTGGCGTCGCACGGACAGTTTGGGCCTTATCATCCCTCGCCTACCAGACCCAATGCAGGCAGGGTGTTCGTTCTTACATACGCCACCGTCACGTTACGCGTGCAAGAAGAACAAAACAAAAGAAGTGTACGAGACACCTCCCGAACCCGGCGGATTCATATTCATAGTAAACGATTCATCCTTTCAGGTCAAGCCTGAGCAGCGTCCTCACCAAAGTGTTTTTGTAACCGCATCACTATACTTCCTTCATGTCGGCCCAACTTTTTGCTCAAATCGGCAACACTAACACCATTTTGAAATTCTTGCGTTAAAAGTGCATCATCCTGTGTTTGCCATGGCCGGTACGCATTCGGGTATGTTCGACGCATTTTCTCAATTTTTTCGGCCCAACCAGAACTTCCCGACGTCTTTTTTACTGGCTCTATCGGACGGCTAGCGGCGTTCTCCGTAAGATGGGCGAACTTTTTCGCATCGTCTGTGGCGCGTTTTCGTAACGTCGCGTCAATCGTCAACGCGTCTTCGCTAATACTTAACGCCATACGGTTAATGCCTGTTAGATATAAGTTCGAAAGGTTTTTTACACGGCTTAGTGCGACATATCCCATACCCTCAACAAAAGCACGGCGTAAATCCATGCGGGCGGCGTCAAGCGTCATTCCCTGCGACTTATGGACGGTAATTGCCCAGGCCAAGCGCAAAGGAATTTGGCTAATGCTCGCACGCTTCTTATCACCGTCGCGCTGTTCCCACGTGTCGGGCGACATACTTACCACTTTGCCGTTGCGGAATTCGATAATCGGGTAATCGGTGGCCGGCTCGAAATCGATAACCGTACCAATACTACCGTTGGCATAACGGCGGTCGGTGGCATTTTTTACCGCCATAACAAGCGCACCTTTTTTTAGCTTAAGAACAGCCGGTGCTAACACCGAACGCTGTAAGCTTTCGACATAGTTTGCGCTTCCTGTTGTCGCCTGCGAGTAATGTAATTCGTCCCCTGGTAGCTCGGTAAGACGCTGCTCGTTAATGCGATCAACGTCAACATTCACCGTGTGAAGTTCGGTAAGCACCATGTTCTCAGGGGGCACCGCTTCAGTGCGCTCAAGCAGCGCCTCGGCATGATGTCGACGAATGTCGCCATCACGAAGCGCATTTAAAATCTCAAGCAGTTTCTCGTCATCCTGACGATGCTGCTCTTCAAGATAACAAATGGTCGGGTCAAGCTCTTGCCATACGCGGCTATTTACGACAAACCCGCCACTGCGCCCTTCACTGCGGTTAACCGGCGGCAGCTGAAAAAAATCGCCACTCATTATAACCTGAATGCCGCCAAACGGCACGTCTTTTCGCCGTACTAGTCGGCAGGCTTCGTCAACCATATCGAGGCGGTAATCGTGCAACATAGAAATCTCATCAATAATAAGCACGTCGGTTTTTTCGATAATTTCTCGCCTTCCTTTTGCCATATGTTCGGCAAACCCCTGTGGCAGGTAATCCCCCACTCCTATACCCGACCAAGCATGGATTGTTGTACCGCCAAGATGAGTTGCTGCAAGACCTGTCGTCGCCGTCACTGATACATGTTTACCCTCGGCCTTAGCATGCTTAATAAACTGGTTCAGCACGAAGGTTTTACCCGCTCCCGCCGGACCAGTAAGCAGCACGCTCTCTCCCGAGAGCATAATCTCTAGCGCTAACCCCTGATTCATTTGCTTTAAGTATAGCGTACTTACAATCATTTAACAAATTGACAAAACGTCATTTTTTTGTATTATATCTTACGTACGCCAAGTACACTCACAGATTGGAGAGCACGTGTCCGCACGTCAAGAATGTCTCTACGTGGGACTTACCATCTGGATGCTTGCGCTTTACTGTGCGATCGTCCTCACAACCCGCATAGGGCTGTGGGTATTTCCCGTCGTCTGCGTCCTTCTCGCCTCGCCCGTCCTGCTGTACTTCCTAGCAACAAAGCTGGAGCTGCGCAACTGGCAAGACATTCTCAACCCCAAACACGGCAGTTGGGCGTTTCTCTTCGGAGACACCTTTGTCATCACGCTGGGTATCGGCATCAGCGCCTACTCCTGGCGACGATTGCCCCGCGATGGCTGGCACTGCAGCTGGCAGTGGTCCGTCTTTTGTTTGGCGGCCGGTCTCGCGGCGGGCTACGCGTTCCATCTGCTGGACCGTGGTAACTACGTCGGCGCGGGCATTCCTTTTGCGGTGTTTTCGCCGACAAAGATCGCACACGATGGCGTCGCATATCCGGTGCTTTTCGGCGGACTCCTTTTCAGTGGATGGCCAGTTGTCGTAAAGCAGTGGGATATGGGTCGCTGGGTGGTAGTGTGTGTCGCCGTCTGGATCCTGCTGTGTATCTGTGACATGCTGAGAGGTCTCGACCCCACCAAACTCCACATCGAGTGGGACACGGTGCGTTTCAGGCCACTGTAGGCCCGAAACGTTCGGCATTACCCCTGTTCACCTAAAGGATGAACAGGGGTAATTTTCTTTTGCGACGACGACACGCTATTGACTTTTTATTAAAATAATGTATTATTATTTTCACCACCTCTGACAGACCAACAGATTTGGAGCACCTCATGCCAATGATACTCGTCGCCATCGCAGCCACCGTCGCCATGTGGATGACGCTGCATCGCTACACGAGGGACACGCCCCTTGCGAGACTCCCCCATGTCATCGTCATGATCAGCTTCTGCATCGACATGACGCCCGACCCCTACAGCCCGATATGGCGCGCAGTCGTCCCACTCTCGGCGACCACGTCAGAGGCTAGGGGTATCTTCGTAGTGCTCGGAGCGGCGTATCTTCTCACCCCTTTCGTGCTCCTTTCACTCATCATCGGTACAGGTATTTTCTGCTTCGAACGCTCGGGCGGAATCAGGCTGCGCGTTGCCACAGCAAAGAAGACCGTTGTTGCAGACTCTCGGCTCGCCGCCAAACTGCCAAACGACATCGACGTTGCGCTGACGGGCGACGTTGACGAAAAGATGCTGGACTTGTTCGCCGATGCCATCGAGCGCACACGACAAAGCCCGCATAGGGATGCAAGGCTGCGAGTGATAATCGACACAACGGGAGGCCTCCTCGAGGTTGCCAAAATGGTCTCAGAAGCACTCCGCGACTTGTCCGCAACGCATCAGATTGTCATGATTGTCACTGGAAAATGCTGGTCGGCAGGAACAGTAATTCTCCTGTCAGTACCGCTCCAGTACAGGTACGCCGTCAGGCATGCCCGGTTCATGATTCATGCCGTGACTTCACATGATGGGGTTCGAACTGAGTCAACACGAGAAAGCGACAAGTACTTAGTCCAGCGGTACACAGAAGAGACCTGGGTTAAGCGAGCTCATCTCGTAAAGGCCCTGCGGTCAGATCTCGACACCATCTTTAGTGCGAGGCGCGCCCGGAAACTCGGGTTCATTGGGGCCATCCTGAGAGACTAGCCCTCGCCTTCGGACACCCCCACTTTTCGTTATGAAAAACGAGAGGTGGGGGCTTTTCTTTTGTTCTTATTGTATTTTTATTAATTTTATGTTAAAATATAGCTAATCACGTTCGCACACTACCGAAAGGAGCGCGTCCGTGAAGCACCAACCAGGTGAACCGCCGAAAGCACCCGAGCAATGTTAGGGTAACCTAACCCTTGCTACCGCGCGGCAAGACATCACGACCCTTCGATGCGCGGAACTCACCGCGCAAACTCGAGGAGTCACGATGAACACCAACCACACCGACCACGACACCGAGGTCGTTATCCCCGAGCTGGAGAAGCTCACGGAAGGAAGTGACCATGACCAGGCAGCGCTGTTCGACCTGGCGCTTAAGAAGGGCGCCAGCCTCGAGCTGCTGAAGGACATTGCCGTCAGCTACCTCACCCGTCGTCACGACGAGTACGAGGTGGTCGCCCTGCCCTACGTGGGCAAGCTGCTGGACGCAGGCTACCCCACCACCACGGCGGCAGCACTCGTCTCGCACCTCTGCCTCATCGACGAGGGCTACGGCACCGAAGCACACATCGCCGGCTTCTGGGCCGACTCGAAGGCACAGAACGTCTTCGAAGACGTCGAGAGCCTGAAGCGGTTCCTCATGGCGCTGGCCGACGTCAGCCCCACTGGAGTCATCCGCCACCTGGAGCAGATTCAGGAGATGTTCGCCGTCAGGCGGACGCCCCTGGACCGCCGGGGCTACCGGCCCGGGATTAACCTGTCACTCGGTGAGGACGACACAACGCGCGTCCTCTCCCGTGCGGCGGCACATCTCGAGTACATCCACTCCGACGACGTGCTCGACCTGCTGCTGAAGCGGGTCACGGTCTCATCGCGTATCATGGCCGCCAAGCGCGTCAACATCAGCCGTCAGGGGCTCACTC
>Ga0206107_1000386_pt1 | contig 20158 bp, 21 predicted proteins | sample 2B0metagenome_FD_148652 | JGI IMG/M metagenome (GOLD analysis project Ga0206107, IMG submission 148652) | Enriched microbial communities from leaf-cutter ant dump, University of Wisconsin, Madison, United States - 2B0 | ecosystem: Environmental > Terrestrial > Nest > Insects nest > Nest dump...
TGACGGTATTGAAGGGCTGCGTTGCCCAATCCCACAGGGCCCACGAGAGCACCTGCTTGCGGGGGACGCGGCGCTCATCGGCCGCGATGGTCGTCGTCGACGCATCTGCCATGCGGACAGTGTTGCGCATGCCAGCTAGATTCGGGGTGTGGACTGGGCCGCTGACGTACTTCCTGGTTTTGTTGCCGCGCCCGTGGGCGCCGTCACCGTCATCCGGCCCGACGCCGTGGTGGCCTCTGCCCGCGCCGCCCTCTTGCACGTGCACGGCTACAACGACTACTTCTACCAGACGGACTTTGCCGCGTGGGCGTCCCAGCAGGGGCTCGCGTTCTACGCGGTTGACATGCGCAGGGCCGGGAGGTCGCTGCGCCCCGGCGAGCACCCGCATGACATGGCGAGCCTCGCCGAGCAGGGTGAGGACATCCAGGTCGCGGTGGACGCGATCGCGGCCGAGCATCCCGGCCTGCCCATCGTGGTGCACGGCCACTCCACGGGCGGGCTCGCCGCCGCGGTGTGGGCGGCCGCTGCCACGCCGGCGCAGCTCACCGCACTGGTTCTCAACTCGCCGCTGTTTGGGCTGGCGATGACTCGCCGGGACCGCGCGGCGATGCTGGCGCTGCCGGTGATCGTGCGGGTGCGGCCAGGGATGATCGTGGGCGACCGGCCCGCGATCTACGCCAAGCACCTCCACGTGAGCGGCGGCGGCCCCGCGGACTTTGACACCGCCTGGAAGACGCCGCGCGGCGTGCCCACCACGGCGCGGTGGATCGCGGCGGTCAATGCGGGGTGGCGCCGCATTGCGGCCGGGCTCGCCATGCCGGTGCCCACGCTCGTGGCGCACAGCGATTCATGCGGCCCCGAGCGGGACGACAATCCCCGCATCATGGAGCAAGACGTGGTCATTGACACCGAGGCGATCGTGAACGGCATCCCGCGCCTTGGCCCACAGGCGCGGGAACTCGTGGTGCCCGGCGGGATCCACGACCTCACACAGTCCGCGCCAGCGGCCCGCGCGCAGTACCTGGCGGCGGTGGCGGCCTTCATCGATGAGGTTCTCGCGTGATGCATCCGTACTTCGACACGGGCGGCGCCACCGCCGCCTACGCGCATCGCGGCTTCAGCCTCGACGGCCTCGAGAATTCCATGGCCGCGTTCCAGGCCGCCGTTGACCTGGGCTACCGCTATGTGGAGACCGACGCACACGGCACGCGCGACGGCATTGCCGTGGCACTTCATGACGCGAGCCTTGACCGCACCACCGATTCGCGCGGCAACGTGGCACAGCTGCCCTGGGCACAGGTGCGCCACGCGAAGATCGGCGGCGTGGAGCCGGTGCCGCTCTTCGAGGACCTCCTGGGTACCTGGCCAGAGGTGCGCGTCAACGTTGACGTTAAGGCGGCAAGCGGCATCGAGCCCATTGCCAACGCCATCGAGCGCACCAACGCCCACGATCGCGTGTGCGTCGCCTCGTTCTCCGCTGCCCGACGCCGGGCAACAGTCGCGCGGCTGTCGCGCCCGGTTGCCACGTCGGCCGGCACCTCCGAGGCGGCCGCGTTCTGGGCCAAGGTGACGCTTGGCGGGAAGGGCGGCAGGAGCGTCGGGCAGGTGGATGCGCTGCAGGTGCCCACGCATGTGGGGCCGCTGCGCACCCTTGACCGGCGGCACGTGGACGCCGCGCATGCCGCGGGCGTGCAGGTGCATGTGTGGACCATCAACGACCCCGCGCAGATGCGCCGCCTTCTGGACCTGGGAGTGGACGGGCTCATCTCCGACCGCGCGGACCTGCTCAAGGAAGTGCTGGTAGAGCGCGGCATGTGGTTCGCGTGAGCCTTTCGATGTTGGGCATCGCGCATACCCCAGGTACCCTGAATGTCTGAACGCCTCAGGAGGGGCGCACACAAGGAGACGTTTATGGCCGCGAACGACAGCGGAAACCTCGTTACCCCGTCCGCCGGCTCTGAGCCGGCACCGGTCACCGCAGAGACCCCGCGTCGCTCAGCGTTCCGTCCCATCACCCCCTCTCCCGCACCCACCGCGGCGCCCACGGGTGGCACCCAGGCGTCCGCCCCCAGCCGGCCCGCGGCCGCGCCGTTCCAGTGGAGCCCCACCAACCCGCCGGCCGCAGCGTCGGCCCCTGCCACGGCTCCCGCGCGCATCCCGGCGCAGGGCGATCGCCCGGCCACCACGCCCGACGCCACGCCCGACCACGACGCCACCGGCGCCTTCTCCGTGGGTGTGGACAAGGTCAAGGGCTTTGCGTTGCGCGCCAAGAAGTCCCTCACCGAGGGCGACGACCTCTCCGCCGCCGCTCGCCGTGGCGGGCCGCGCAAGGCCCGCGTGCTCGTGAGCCGCATCGACCCATGGTCGGTGCTGAAGATCGGCTTCCTGCTGTCCATCGCAATGGGCATCATGATGGTCGTTGCCGTGTTTGTGCTGTGGAACGCCCTCAACGAGTTTGGGATGTTCTCGCTCATCGATCAGTGGGTGGCCAAGCTCTTTGACGGCGAGCAGCCCATCGACATCACCAAGATCTTTGAGCTCAACAAGGTGATGTCCGCCACCGTGCTGGTGTCCGTGATGAACGTGGTGCTCCTCACGGCGCTGTCCACGATCGCGGCGTTCTTGTACAACACGGTGTCGTCCGTGGTGGGCGGCGTATACGTGACACTCACCGACGACTGACCTCGTTTTGGGCCGTACGCGGCGGTTGGGGTACAGTTGGTCGCCGCGGCTGACGCCGCGACGGGCCCATAGCTCAGGCGGTTAGAGCGCTTCGCTGATAACGAAGAGGTCGGAGGTTCAAGTCCTCCTGGGCCCACCGGGTGAGGTGATCAACGATGAAGAAGCTGCTGCTGGTAGCTGCGGGAGTGGCCGCGGCTGTCGTTGTCGTGTACGTCCTCACGTCCTCTCAAGATCGCGACCTGTGGGACGCCGTTCTCGACGAGGTCTAAGGGGCCTTGGCGCAATTGGTAGCGCACCTGCTTTGCAAGCAGGGGGTTACGGGTTCGAGTCCCGTAGGCTCCACCCAAAGTGTCGTACGGGTTCCTGCCTGACCGCGCACCCCCACCCAAAACCCTTCGCCAGCGCGGCGACCGCTGTCGCCGGGGTTCGGTGGGAGGTCTATCCGCTGATCGAGGCGGCGGTCGCGACGAGTTCACGGCGCACACCCGTGAGGTCGCGCTGGGTGCCGCGCCAGATGGCGGTGAACAGGCGCGAGATCGTCGGAGCCTCGAATGGAATCGCGGATATTCGGCCGAGTTGTACATCGTCGCGGATGGTGAGTTCGCTGAGCACCGCGGGCGCTACACCTGAGGCGACGGCGGATTTCACGGCGGCCTCGGTGGCAAGGACCAGCGCGGGCGCGGCCGGGTCGCGCCCTAACTCATGCCGCACGGCGGCTTCGAAGGTTGCGCGTGTGCCGCTCCCGAGCTCGCGCGTCACGAGCGGAGTGCTCGCAACGAGCTCGAGGGCGAGGCTGGCGCGGCCCACCCATTCGTGTTTGGGGTGTACGGCAACCACCATCCGATCGCGCGCCACGGCCGCATGGCCGAGCCCAGTTGGAAGGGTGGGGCTCTCGATGAACCCGAGGTCGAGCCCGCCGGAACGAACGAGTGCGATGATCTGCTCGCTATTTGCGGTCTGCAGCACGATCTCTGTGGCAGGCCGCCCGGTTGCCTCCTGTCCACGTCGCAAGTGCACGAGCCACCCTGGCAAGAGGTGGGCGGCAACGGTCTGGCTTGCACCTACGGCGATGGATCCGACGGTCGCCTGATCACTCAGGGCCGCGAGGACATCGTCGAGCCGCGCCGACGCGTCGAGGACTTCGCGGACATGAGCAAGGACCGCCCGACACGACTCGGTGGGTGTCACCCCGATCGCGGAACGGTGAGCCAGAGTGACGCCCACCAGTCGTTCGAGCTCGCGCAGCCGACTGGATGCGGCTTGCTGCGAGACCCCCAGTTCGCGCGCGGCCGCGGAAAGGCTTCCGGTGCGAATCGCTGCGTCGAGCGTGCGGAGGTCGTCCAGCGTCGGGGAATACATGGTGACGTCAGAATACCCCGAGGCGATACAACCGGCGCTTGTAGGGGACAAGAAATTCACAGTGCCGAACAAGCCTTGATACCAGGCAAAGTAGTAGCCATGCAGCCCACCCCCAGAATCCGCCTGCTCGCGCGACTCGCCGCGCGCGGCCGCACGGTCGCCCCGGGGTTGCTGATCTGCCTAGCGATCGCCGCGGTCGCGACCATGATCGGCCGCGTCGTGCCGCTCGTTGGCTCAGTGATCCCAGCCATGGCGATCGGCATCGTGGTCGCACTGATTCACAAGCCGTCGGCCCGAGTGAAGCCGGGCGTCGCCTACGCCGGCACGTTCGTACTGCAGCTCGCCGTGGTGCTGCTGGGCGCGCAGCTGACCCTCTCGGTGATTGTGGTCGTCGGTGTGCAGTCGCTGCCCGTCATGCTCTGCTCACTCATCATCTGCTTGCTCGCGGCCCAGCTCATCGGCAGGGCGCTGCGCATCGACCGGGACATGCGCACGCTCATCGGCGTCGGCACCGGGATCTGCGGGGCATCGGCGATTGCGGCCGTGTCTCCGATTGTGAAGCCCAAGCACTCGGATATCGCGTATGCGATTTCTACGGTGTTCCTCTTCAACATCGTTGCGGTCGTCGTGTTTCCGGTCATCGGGCACGCTCTCGGTATGACGCCGCATGCGTTCGGCCTGTTCGCGGGCACCGCAGTGAACGATGCGAGTTCGGTGGTTGCAGCGGCGGCAGGATTCAGCTCCGCTGCGCTCGGGTTTGCGGTCGTGGTGAAACTGGTGCGCACCCTCATGATCATCCCGATCAGTGTGACGCTCGCGGTGTCGGAAGCGAGGCGTTCTGGCGACCGCGGAACGCTCAACGGGCGCCGTCTCTTCCCCATGATTCCATGGTTCCTTTTCGGATTTCTCATCGTCGCCTCGATCGCTTCGACGGGACTTGTTCCCGGTCGAGTCATCGCCTCAGCGACTCACGTCAGCGTGTTCCTCGTGGCCACCGCGCTTGCGGGCATCGGCATGTCCACGGATATCGCCGCGATCCGCACCGCGGGAACCAGGCCGCTGCTGCTCGGCGGCATCCTCTCGGTGACCGTCGCGCTCACCACGCTCGCAACGATGCTCCTCACGGGTCGCATCGGCTGAACTGCTGTCGATGTGTCCGGTCTCAGGGTGGCAATGCGGATTCACGCGGTGGACCCATGGCGTCCACCCCCGTTGTCGCAAGGGGACCCTAGGTAGCGGACCTGACTAGACAGCGTTGCTGTCTAGATGTGGATGGTGAGCCGCGGCCCTCGGAATGGTTGCGCGGCGTGTTGGGGCCCGCCGTTCTGTCGATCGGGGCAGAGGGCGAGACCTACGGGAACCTCATCGCACAACGCGTTGAACAGGGCGGGATGGGGCGCGTCGAGGGCGGCCCGCTGTATCCCCTTTTGGCGAGGTATGAGGCCGCGGGGCACCTCACGGCGGCGTGGCACGACTGCGATGGTGGCCCCGGCCACCTCGTTACGCTGGCGGCATGCGCTTCGCCGACACCCCCGTGCTGTCTGGCCCTCACGTGCGCCTTGAACCGCTTGCCCACGCCCATGCCGCTGACCTGGCCGTGGCGTCGGGCCATGGCGACCTATGGGTGAGGGCCTGGTACACCACCATTCCGGCGCCTGACGCAGTGGAGGCGGAGATTGAGCGACGCCTGGCCTTGCAGCGTGACGGGCAGATGGCGCCGTGGGCGATCGTGTCGCCTGAGACGGGTGCCGCGGTGGGGATGACCACGTTCATGAACATCGATGAGGCGAACCGTCGCGTGGAGATTGGCTCCACGTGGATGGGGTACGCGGCGCAGGGGACGCGCATCAACCCCGCGGCAAAGTTGCTGCTGCTGACGAGGGCCTTCGAGGACTTGGGTTGCATTGCGGTGGAGCTGCGCACGCACGCGGCGAACGCGCAGTCGCGGGCGGCTATCGCCAAGCTGGGCGCCAAGCAGGACGGGATTCTGCGTCAACACCAGGTGTGGCGAGACGGGTCGTTGCGCGACACCGTGGTGTTCTCCATCCTCGACTCCGAGTGGCCCGCGGTGCGTGCGGGGCTCGAGGCGCGGCTCTAGCGCAGCGCGGGCGTGCGCCCCGCGCACTCGCACTCGCACTCGCACCCACCCCGCGGATGTGCGCCTGTGGCACAGAATCCGCGACCTCAGGCGTCCTGCGTGCGTCTTAGGCACGTTTCTCGGTGGATCCGCCGCAACAGCGCAACTCAATGGAGCTGCGCGGCGGTGCGACTCTGCACGCGAGCGGGTGCTGTCTCGATGCCATGGTGACCCGCGCAAAACGTGCCTGAGACGCACACAGGAAACCCGAGCACCGCAAAACAGTGCGTGAGGCGCACATTCGCGGGGGCGGCAGCGCGGGGAGGGGTGCGGGTCGGGGCGGCAGGGAGGGGCGGCGGCGGGCGGCGCGGTGTGGCGCCGGGGTGCGGCGCGGGGCGGGGTGCGCGCCCGCGCCCGCCCCCGCGCCCTACTCCGCCTTCGTGGTCTTGCGCGCCGCAGCCTTCTTGGCCGCAGGCTTGGGTTCGATGTGCTCCACGGGAGTGAGCCCGTCCTCGCCAGAGCCGCCTTCGTCTTCCCACACGTCCTCGGCGTCGTCGAAGGTGTCGGCGAGCGCATCGGCGGCCTTGTCGCGAGCCTCTACGGCCGCATCCTTCATCTTCTTGGCCTCGGCAACGGCGGTGTCCTTGACCTTGGTGACTGCGGGGCCGGCGGCCTCGGCCACCTTCTTGGCCTCGGCCACTGCGGTGTCCTTGACGCGGGCGGCGGCGGGCCCGGCCTTCTCGCCGATCACCTCGGCGGCGGCACTCGCGGCCGCACTCGCCGCAGCGGCGGCGCGCTTGGCGGCCTCGGTGGCGGCGTCCGCCGCGCGGTTCACGCCGTCACGCAGTTGGTCCTTGAAGGCCGCGTCGTCCGCGAACTCCCACTCGTCATCGTCGCCCGCCCACGTGTCGCGGCCCGGATCGCGCCGCGCCCACACCACCAGCGCGGCCGCAGCGGCGCCCACGAGCATCGCGGGGATCACCACCTTGGGCCACACGCTACGGCTGCGGGGAGCCTCGTCGGCATGCGCGGCAGAGTCAACGGCTGCAAGCACCGCGGGAATCGCGGCGCCAACAACGGCGGCGTGCACGGCATCGGTGAGGTCGGCTGCGCGATCGCCGGCGCGGCGCACGTACGGCTCGGCGCGCCGGGCGCCGGTGGCATACAGGTGCTTGGCGCGCGGGCCGAGCCACTCGCGGGCAAGTTCCAATTGCGGGCCGGCCCACTCCTTGGCCTTGCTTGCCGCCTCCGCCGCGGCCGCGGCAGCGTCTGCGGCCGCCTGCTTTGCGGTGGCGGCGGCCTCGGCGGCCTGCTTCTGGTACTCCTGCGCGGCCTTGTGGGCCTTCGAGCTGCTCATGGCGGTTCCTTTCCCAGCCTTGACACGTTCTTTGTCCATCGTGCCATGCAAACCGGCGCATGGCGAGGCCGTGGAACAATGGGCCCCATGAAGGCAACGATCGAGACCACCGCTGGTGACATCACTGTTGAGCTGTACCCCTATCACGCGCCGGTGACGGTGGCGAATTTTGTGGGCCTCGCCACCGGCGAGAAGGAGTGGAAGGACCCCGAAACGGGCCGGCCCAGCCACGAGCCGTTCTACAACGGCGTGGTCTTCCACCGCGTCATTGATGGCTTCATGATTCAGGGCGGCTGCCCGCTCGGAACGGGCACGGGCGGCCCCGGCTACACGTTCGACGACGAGATTCACCCGGAGCTGCGCTTCTCCGAGCCGTACATCCTCGCCATGGCGAACGCCGGCAAGCGCCTCAACCCCATCACGGGCCAGCCCGGCGGCACCAACGGTTCGCAGTTCTTCATCACGGTTGGCCCCACGCCGCACCTCAATGGCGCGCACACCATCTTTGGCAAGGTCGCGGACGACGCCTCGCGCGCCGTGGTGGACAAGATCGCCACCACTGCCGTTGACGGCCGCGACCGTCCCCTTGAGGACGTCATGATCACCGGCGTCACGGTCACCGAAGACTAGGTCGCCATGCCCGACGCTGTGGCTGGCGGGGGCGCCTCGGCTTCCCCCGTCTGCCCTCGCCACCCGGATCGCGTCTCCTATGTGACATGCCAGCGGTGTGGCCGCCCGGTGTGCCCCGAGTGCCAGCGTCCGGCTCCCGTGGGGATTCAGTGCGTCGACTGCGTGCGCCAGGCCTCGCAGGAGCGCGGCCCGTTGCTGAATCGGCTGGGGTTTGTCTCCGCGCAGGGAACGCCGCTTGTGACGTACGGGCTCATCGCCGCGAACGTACTGGCGTACTTGTATGGCCAGTTCGTGCTGGGCAACAACCGGTGGATCATCGACTGGGGCCTGTGGCCCGACGGCATTGACGGCTATCCCGACTTTGGTCAGGACTGGTACCGCTGGGTGTCCAGTGCGTTCTTGCACTTTGGGGTCCTGCACATCGCGATGAACATGTTCGTGCTGTGGCAGTTTGGGACGCAACTGGAGCCAGCGCTGGGGCGCGTGCGGTTCGCCGTGCTGTACCTGGTCTCGATGCTCGGTGGGTCTGCGGCGATCATGTTGCTGGGCGACGGCAGCGTCCACGGCGGCGCGTCCGGCGCAATCTTCGGTCTCATCGCCGGCTTTGCGGTGGTGCTCATCAAGCTGAAGATGCCCGCTCAGGGGCTCATAGCGTCGGCCGGGATCTGGCTGCTCGCGGGGTTCTTCATCGGGGGCATCTCGTGGCAGGGCCACGTGGGCGGTGCGGTGGCCGGTGCGGTGGCAATGCTGCTGATGCTTCGCGGGGTGGACAAGCGTCAGGCCAGGCGCAACGAGCGAATCACACGGGTGTAGTTTTCCCCAGGCTTGTCCCCAGTGGGGGATAACTACATGGGTGTAACTCGCGCGGTGAGAGGCGCGGCGGCTACTTCCAACGCGTGAACAGCACCATCGACGCCATGAGGAACACGAAGCCGATGCCGATGTTCCAGTGCCCAACGCCCGGCACGGGGTAGTTGCCCTTGGAGATGTAGTACACGATGATCCAGGCGGGGCCCAGCACCAGCAGGGTCACCGCGGTGGGAAGCAGCCAAGCGGGGTTCTCGGTAGAGACCTTTGCCGCGGTGCGGGAGACCTTGTAGGCCTGCTTCTTCTCGCGCTTCTTTGACACGGGCACGATTCCTCCAGGGGTTGAACGCTGGGGACAAGCGTACCCGTGAGGCCCGGCGGCACAGTCACGTACCCTTAAGGGACCATGGAAACGCTTGTGGAGCCCGACTCCGCCCCGGAGGGCACCCGCGCGGCCACGCCGGGAACGCGGCGCGCTCGCCGCGCACAGCACACTCCTCAACACACGCGCTCCACCCCAGGCCGCGGCTCGCGCCTGATTGCCCTGCTCGGCGAGTTGATGATCATCGTGGGCGCGCTACTTGGCCTGTACGTGGTGTGGCAGCTGTTCTACACGGACATCGCGGCGAACGCGATTCAGGAGCAGACGGTCGAGGACCTCGATTGGGCATACCAGGTGGGCCCCGTGACCGCGGGCACGGTGGAGCCCGACGCGACGATTCCCGATTCCCTCAAGTTGCCGCCGGATACCGCGCCGGCGATGCAAGAGCCGTCCTTCGCCACCACCTTCGCCACGTTCTATGTGCCGCGCTGGGGTGCGGACTACATCAAGCCCATCTCTCAGGGCGTGGATCGCCACAAGATCCTGGATCGCCTTGGCATCGGCCACTACCCCCACACGGGCATGCCGGGGGATCTGGGCAACTTCGCCATCAGCGCGCACCGCACCACCTACGGCAAGCCCTTCAACCGCATCGCGGAGCTCAAGAAGGGCGACTACCTCATCGTCCAAACCGAGCAGGCGTGGTTTGTGTATCGCGTCACGAGCCACCAGATTGTCTATCCCACCCAAGTGGAGGTCATTGCGCCCGTGCCCAACAAGCCCGGCGCGGAACCGGACGGTCACTACATCACGTTGACCTCGTGCCACCCCATGTTCTCTGCCGCCCAACGCTACGTGGTGCACGGGGAGCTCGAGTATTGGAGCCCCGTGGACAGCGGCGTTCCCGCGGAGCTGTTGGAGGTGCCGTCCGCATGATCTTTCCCGGCATCTGGAATGCCCTGCCCGGCCCCCGCTGGCTGCGTGCGATTGTGCTGACCGTGCTGCTTGCGGCCGCGGTCTGGGCGCTCTTTGAGTATGTCTTCCCGTGGGTTTCGGTTACCTTTGGCATTCAGGACCAAAACGTGGGAGAGGGCTGATGGCACGCATCCTGGTGATCGACAACTACGACTCCTTCGTCTATACGATCGTGGGCTACCTGCGCCAGATGGGCGCGCAGACCGTGGTGGTGCGCAACGACGTGCCGCACCCCCCCGTGAGCGAGTTCGACGGCGTGCTCGTGTCTCCCGGCCCCGGCACCCCTGCGGAGGCCGGATCCTCCATGGACGTGATCCGCGAATGCGCCGAGGCCGGCGTGCCCATGCTCGGCGTGTGCCTTGGGCATCAGGCGCTCGCGGAGGTCTACGGCGGCGTCGTGTCCCACGCACCAGAGCTCATGCACGGCAAGACGTCCCAAGTGGAGCACCGCGGCGATTCCGTGCTCCTGGGCCTGCCGTCCCCGTTCACGGCGACTCGCTATCACTCGCTTGCTGTGGAGACCCCCACCGTCCCCGACGAGCTCGAGGTCACCGCAACCACAGCGTCGGGCCTGGTGATGGGCCTGCAGCACCGCACGTTGCCGCTCACCGGGGTGCAATTCCACCCCGAGTCGGTGCTCACCGAGGGCGGCCACCGCCTCCTTGCCAATTGGCTTGAGATATGCGGCATGCCCGACGCTGAGGCTAGGTCTTCTGGTCTGTCGCCTCTTGTGCGCCGCTAGTCCAAGAACTCGAGGACTCGCACGTTGAGACCCACCGCGTCGCTGCCACATCCAGCACCAGATTCAATGATGGCAAGAGCCTCGACTTGTCGTTCCCTAAAGACGTAGACCGGACCGCCGCTGTCGCCGCTGCACGTGTTGACGCCTGTGCGAGGTACTGTGCACAGCACGCTACCCGGGGGCTGGGATTGATAGTCGTCGAGGCCAGCGCAATGTGACGGGTCCACGACCCTGAGATCCACTTGACGGAGTTCGCATGAGGGCAAACCGCCCAAGGAAGATCTGCCCCATCCGAGAGCGACGGCGGTGTCGGGGCGGTCGCCTTCCACCTTCCACTTCTGACTCGCCGCAACGAGCGGCGACGCAAGCGTGAGCTGGACGACGAGTGGGCCCGCGCCGGGGATGCTCGATCTCGCAGCTACCAAGGACCGTTCACTAGCGGGGGCCACCGCAGTGTCGCAAAGATCGGTCACCCCTGCCACTACCGCAACTGTGCCAAGGGCTCGATTTTCAACACAATGAGACGCCGTGATGACATGTGTGGCGTCGACAAGGACGCCGCCACAGTACTGAGCCAAGTAGAGCTCATCTAGCGTCGAGGACGCGTTGACAATCGCGACGACAGGGTAGGGCATCGTCGCGTCTTGGATCGTGGTGCTCGGCTGTGCTGTGCAGGAAGTACACGCAACGGCGGCCAACGACATCGTCACGCTCAGGCGCAAACGGCTACGCCAGGAGTGCAGGACCCTCATAGGAGGGGCTTCAGGCGACGCTAGTGGCGCTGTCGGCATCATCCTCGGGCGAGCAGGCCGAGTCGAAAACGACTTCACCTGACAGGTCGAGCTGCCGTTGGGTCCCGATGGGCGTCTCGTAGGTGAGCCGGACACCACCAAACCCGGTGGCAGAAGTGCCAAGCGTGCCTGTTACGTCCACGAGTACGTAGATCGTGGTGGCATTGGACTCGAACTCGAACCCCGTGAGGGCGCTAATACCGGGGGCCGTGGCGTCGAAGTCCGCAACGTCTTGAGCCGATGGGATGGGTACACCTGGCAGTTGCACATATGTCGCCTCCAATTGTACGTTGGCGGGCTCCAGCAACTCCGCACTAACAAGCTTGTACGTACTGACGGAGGTGCCACTATTCGCGGGAAACCCGAACACCAACTCCCGGCTCTGGCCCTCCACTATGACACAGGAGCTGAACGACACCTCCAAGGGACTAAGGGCGCTGGATGGGCGTGAGCATCCCGCCAAGCTCGCCGACAGGGCGGTCCCGACGAGCGCCACCAGCCAATACCGCGCTCTCATCCCGCTGGCTTCGCGAGGAGTGTGCCTGGGGCGCCAGCTCCTGGTTTGCCCGACGTTCCGCAGAGCCTGCCAGCCTTGAGGAACTTGAAGGCGATGGATGCGGTTGTCGTGTAGCCCGTCTGGGCCGTGAGCGATACGCCCAAAGCGGCTTTGGACTGCACGCCGGCACCTACCGTTGTGGCCTTTGTGGAGTCGATTGTGAAGGTTAGGCCCTTCGGCTGAGCGGCGCAGTATGTCGCTGCCGGTGCCGACACAAGTGAAACGACGCGGTGTCCGCCAGTCATTGACTGGGGCAGCGCCAAGTACGTCGTTACTACGTCGCCAATGCCGACGCAGCGCCGCTTGTACTTGCCGTAATTGACCTCGGCCTGCCAGCCCTTGTACCCCGCTGTGGTGGCAAAGGCGGCGTTGTATCCGGTTGCCACCGTGGAGGTCCCCGACAGCGTGAACGAACCAGCGGACCCGCTCGCTGACAGGCCCACGCCAAGGGTTGACGATGCACCTTTGCGATAGCTGAAGGTCATGTTCGCCACGGTGGCGTCCGTAACGTAACCGAAGCCCACGTATGTCCAGAAGTCACCGAGATCTGCGACCTTCGTCGTCTCGCAGGACTTCTCGACGGTGGTGTCTGCCGCGGCGTCCACGACCGCGTCAACGCTCGCGTCGAGCACGAGCTCGGGTGCAACGGTGGACTGGCTTTCGAGTTGTGCCGGGCTGAGAGTGGTCGTCTCCGAAAACACCTCCTCGCCGACAACCGACAGGACTTGTACGGTAACGTCCCCGGTCGTCGACTCGTATGGCTCCGCGAGAGTCGGATCGGACACCTTGATCTTGAAGCTACCATCTCGGTCGACGTGTGCAAACCCGATGGGCACGCTCTTCACGGTTTCACCGATCTTGAGCTTTGCGAGCTGTTCAGCTGACGGCCAGACATAGAGCAGGACCATCTCGCCTTCGGCTGAGCCGTGCTCCGGCCGGAGTTCACCGTTCAGCACTGAGCGTCCGGGGAGATCAGCGGAATCAACGAGCCCGGGAATTTCTTGATCGGAGTCGCCGGTTTCCGCGCTGACTGGAGTAAAGCCCACAACTGCAAGAACGGACGTCGCTAGTAGCACGCCCCCCCCTGCACGAGACGTGCGTGAGAATCGCGAAGACATCACGCCCCCTTTCATGAATGTTCGCAGAGCCCACCTAGGGCCCCCCGGGGTCGGTCGCAACCGCCACGCAAAAAGCTACTCGTGTATCTTGCCCATGTCTAGTGGTGCCGCTAGTTACGGCGCGGGATCCGGGTCTGGGCTTGGCGGCGGTCCGGTGGAGACAAAGATCGTCACGGGCTGTCCCAGCTTGAGTGAGATTCCCGCGTCGGGACTCTGCGAGTAGACCACGCCTGCCGGCTGATCCGCCGACTGGCCCGTCTTGACGGTGACCTTGAATCCGGCATCGGTGAGGATGCTCGTGGCGTCGGCTTGCGACTTGCCGATGACGGGCGGCACTTCGCCCGTGGTGGGCGTCTCGGCAACCGTGATGGTTACCGCCGTGCCCACGTCGACCGTGCCGGGGCCAGGGCTCTGCTTGAAGACCGTGCCGTCTGGTTCGCCGCCAGTCTCCACGCGCTTGGTGGTGACCGACAGCCCAAGGGCGGTGAGTGTGCTGCGTGCCTCGTCTTCGGTCATCCCGGTGACGTCGGGCAGGTCCACCTGGCCGGAGGCGATGAGGAGCACAACGGGGGTGCCGCTGGCCACCTGTTCGCCGGCGGCTGGGGTGGTGCCCGTGGCGAGGCCCTTCTCGACGTCGGGCTGCGAGTTGTCGGGATCAACCCGTTGCACAACGAGTCCCTTGTCCGTCAGCTCCTTGATGGCCTCCTCTTGGGTGAGGCCCTTGACGTCGGGCACGGTCAACTCTGCGGGGCCCGTGGAGAGGTACACGGTGACGGTGGAGTTCGCGGGAACCATCTCGCCCGCGGCCGGGTCACTTCGCGTGACCTTGTCCACCTCGATCGTGTCGGAGGGCTCCGTCTGGAAGGAGGCCTTGAGGTCCAAGCCCTGCAGCGCCACCACGGCCTGCTCTTGGGTGAATCCCTCGAGGTCGGGAATGGGGCCGGCGCTGGGCGCCACGGCGGGCGTGCCATCGGACCGGGTGAAGAGGAACACCGCGAGCACGATGAGCAGCGCGGCAAGCGCTGCCCCACCCAGCACGAGGTACTGGCGCCGCTTGCGTCGGCGCTCCTCGTCCTCGTCGGCGTCAAGAGAGGTGTCGAGCGGCTGTGCCACGAGTTCGGTTGCCGGGGCGCTCGCGACCGTTCCCCACGGTGACTGCGCGGGCAACACCTCGGTGGGGCCCGTCACGGCGACGGGCATGGCCTGGGTGGGCTGTTCCGCAACGGCGGCACGGTCGCCGACCGGAGGAATCGCCGCGGCCGCTCCCGCTCCCGCGGCAGCGCCGAGACCGGCAGCACCGCCAACAGCGATGGCGCCGGTGGACGGGTCAACGGGGTCGCCGGAGCTGAATGCGCGCAGGTCCGCGAGGAACTCACTCGCGCTCGAGTACCGCGAGTTGCGGTCCTTGGCGAGCGCACGCAACACAATCTGGTCCAGCTCGGCCGGGACGTCGGACGCGTACTGGGAGGGGCGCGGCGGCGCCTCGCGCACGTGCTGATACGCCACGGATACGGGAGAGTCGCCGATGAATGGCGGCCGGCCCGTCAGCAGCTCAAAGAGCAGGCAGCCGGTGGAGTACAGGTCCGAACGCGCGTCAACGGTCTCGCCGCGCGCCTGCTCAGGAGACAGGTACTGAGCCGTGCCCACGACGGCCTGCGTCTGGGTCATGGTCTGCCCGGCGTCGGCCAGAGCGCGGGCGATGCCAAAGTCCATGACCTTGACCGCACCCGTGGGGGTGAGCATCACGTTGCCGGGCTTGATGTCACGGTGAACCAGGCCCGCGTGGTGTGAGTACTCGAGAGCCGACAGCACCCCGGAGACGATCTCTACGGCCTCGTCGATGGGCGCCGCGATGTCGCCCTTGAGAATGTCGCGAACGGTGTGGCCCTCGACGTACTCCATGACGATGAACGGCACCGCCTGCGGAACGCCCGTGGAGCCCACCACGGTGTCCTCACCGGTGTCATACACGGCCACGATTGCGGGGTGGTTGAGGCCGGCGGCCGCCTGCGCCTCGCGGCGGAAGCGCGTCTGGAAGCTGGGGTCGCGGGCAAGGTCTGCGCGCAGGATCTTGATGGCGACCGTGCGGCCAAGCCGGGTGTCATACCCGATGTGGACCTCGGCCATGCCGCCGCGTCCAATGAGGTCGCCAACCTCGTACCTGCCCGCGAGAATCTTCGCGTTGTCGCTCATCTGTCATCCCTCCGCGGCCCTACGGGCCGTGTGTTCCGAACTATTGTGGCATTCCCCGTGCTCATGGGCGGCTCACATCGGGTCGTGGCCGGAACTCGCGTGGCGCAATCGACGGCGGCATGAGGCGCTTTGCCTCCCGCGCACGAGGCGCGGGGCCCACGGGGGCGGGGGCAGCGTCGGGCACCGTCATGGCCTCCAGGACGTGCCGCAAGTCCTGCGCCGAATGGGGACGCTTGCGGGGATTCTTCTCCAAGAGCAGGTGGATGAGGTCTTGCATGGCGGGCGAGACGCTTGCCGGCAGCGGCGGTACGGGTTCGTTCACTTGCGCAATCGCGATGTCCACGGCGCTCGCGGCCGTGAACGGGCGTTTGCCCACCACGGATTCAAACGCGATGATTCCCAGCGCATAGAGGTCCGACGCTGGGGTTGCCTGCTTCCCGAGCGCCAGCTCCGGCGCAAGGTACTGGGCGGTGCCCATCACCATCCCCGTGGCGGTGAGGGTGGTCTGGTCCATGCCCCGTGAGACGCCGAAGTCGGTGATCTTGACGTGGTGGTCGCCCACGATGAGCAGGTTTCCGGGTTTGATGTCGCGGTGCATGATGCCCGCGACATGGGCCACCTGCAGCCCGCTCGCGGTCTCGTCGAGAATGCTCACCACGCGCGCCTCGGAGATGGTGCGGTCGCGCTCCAGGATGGAGCTCAGCGGCTCGCCATCCACGAGCTCCATGACGAGGAAGGCGATGCCGTCGTGGTCGCCGTAGTCAAAGACCTGCGCGATGTTGGGGTGCGCAAGGCCCGCCGCGTTCTTCGCCTCGTTGCGGAAGCGGCGCAAGAAGGTCTCATTGCCGTGCGCGGAGTCCTTGAGGACCTTGACGGCCACGGCGCGATGGAGGTCGCCATCTTGCGCCTTCCACACCTCCCCCATGCCGCCAACGGCGATGAGGCTCGTGAGCGTATAGCGGTTGGCGAGAGTGGTGCCGGCGCGCAGAGTCATCGTTCCTCCGCGTCCAGTTCTATGGCCTTTTGCATGACCTTCTTGGCGATGGGTGCCGCGACCTTGCCGCCCGTGGCCTCCGAGCCAAGGTCGCCGCCGTTTTCCACGATCACCGCAACGGCAACCACGGGGTTGTTCGCTGGCGCAAAGCCCACGAACCACGTGTGCGGCGGGGTGTCGAGGCCGGTTTCTGCGGTGCCGGTCTTGCCGGCCACCTCAACGCCGGGAATGCGCGCTGCGGTGCCGGTGCCGTGATCCACCACGGACACCATCATCTGCGTCAGGTCGCGCGCCTGGCCCGTAGTGAGCGGCCGGCTGTAGAGCGTTGGCTCCGACTTCTGGATCACGGTGAGGTCGCTCGCTCGCGCGGTGTCTACGAGGTACGGCGTCATGAGCTTGCCGTTGTTGGCGATGGCCGCGGCCACCATGGCCATCTGCATGGGGGTGGCGCGAACGTCAAACTGGCCGATCGAGCTCATGCCCACCTGAGCGTCGTCCGGGTTGAGGGGAAGCCGCGATGGGGTGACCACGAGCGGCACGCGGAAGGTGTCCGTCCAGCCAAACTCCACGGCCTTCTTCTCGATGGCACCCCACCCCAACGTGATCCCAAGGTCCGCATAGGCCGTGTTGCAGCTCACCGTGAGTGCCTGCTCAAGGGTGATCTGCTCCGTCTTGCCGCAACTCTCGCCACCATAGTTGTGCATGACCGCCGTGGAGCCCGGAAGGGGCAGCTCATCCGGGGCGTACACGGTGGACTCGGGCGTGTAGCCGGCATCGAGTGCGGCCGCGGAGACGATGAGCTTGAAGGTGGAACCCGGTGGATAGGTATCCCCCGCGATGGCGCGGTTGATGAGCGGGCCGTCGGGATCCTCGTTGAGTACGGCGTAGGCGTCATTCACGTCTTGGGTGTTGTGGCCGGCGAGCACAGCGGGATCGAATGTGGGGCTCGTGACCATGGCGAGGATCTCGCCCGTGCGTGGATCTAGGGCAACCACGGCCCCGCGTTTGTCGCCGAGCGCCTTGGCCGCCGTCTCTTGAAGCTGCGCGCGCAGCGTGAGCTCGATGGACGCTCCCTGCTGCTCGCGGCCGCCAAAGAGGTCCCGCAGCCGGTTCCAGAACAGCGCGTCGGACGTTCCGGCCAGCAGCGAGTTCTCCGTCTGCTCGAGCGCGGTCTTGCCAAAGACGATGGAGTAGTAGCCCGTTGCCGCGGCGTAGAGCTTGCCATCGGTGTAGGTGCGCTGGAAGTTGTAGGGATCGTCCACGGGGGCCGAGAACACCACCGATTCGCCGTCCACCACGAACGGACCGCGGAAGTTGCCGAACTCGCGATACAGGGTGCGGACGTTGCGCGAGTCTGAGTTCAGCGAGCCGGCCTGGATCACCTGCACCCAGCTCGCAGAGATCATCAGGGCCAGGAACATCACCAGCACCACCACGCTGAGGCGGCGCACGGGCTCGTTCATGCCGTCACCTCCTGGGGCCGCCGCGCTTGGTCGGATACCCGCAGCAGCAGCGCCACGATGATCCAGTTGGCGATCATGGCGGAGCCGCCGTAGGCAAGAAACGGCGTGGCAAGCCCCGTCAGGGGGATGACCCGCAGCACGCCGCCCACCACGATGAACGTCTGCAGCGCGATGGTGAAGCCCAGCCCGGAGGCAAGCAGCTTGCCAAAGCCGTCCCGCACGCCAATGGCCGTGCGCATGGAGCGCTGCACGATGATGACGTAGAGCATGAGCAGCGCCAGCAGGCCCGTGAGGCCCAGCTCTTCGCCGAGCGAGGGCACGATGAAATCGGAAAACGAGTACGGCACCAGGTCTGGGCGGCCCTGACCAAGCCCCGTGCCAAAGAGCCCGCCCGATGCCATGCCGAACAGTCCGCGCACGAGCTGCTCCGACTGCCCGGACGAGTACACCTCGGGGTCAAGCGCGTGCAGCCACAAGGTGTAGCGCACCCGCACGTGGCTGAACATGGTGCCCGCGAAGGCCGCACCCACAAGGAAGAGCCCCACGCCGAGCACCACCCAACTGGTGCGTCGAGTGGCCACGTAGAGCATGCCAACGAAGATGCCGAACAGCAGCAGCGAGGTGCCGAGGTCCCGTTCGGCAACCTGCACCACGATGGCCGCGGCCCATACCACCAGCAGCGGGCCCATGTCTCGCGCCCGGGGAAAGCGAATCCCCAGCACCTTGGGGCCGGCCACCGCGAGCGTGTCGCGATTGGTCTGCAGGTAGCCCGCAAAGAAGATGACAAAGGCGATCTTGGCGAACTCCCCCGGCTGCAGTGAGCGGCCGAACACGCTGATCCAGATGCGCGCTCCGTTGACCTCCAGACCAAGCCCGGGGATGAGCGGCAGGATCAGGCCGATGAGCCCCAGCACGCCGGCGGTGTAGGTGAACCTGCGCAGAATCCGATAGTCACGCAGCAGCGCAACGATCGCGATGCACACGGCCACGCCGATGAGCACCCAGCCGGCCTGGATGTCGCCAAAGTGGGTGGGCTTGCCGCGCGCGGCCCACGCAAAGTCAATGCGGCGCACCATTGCCAGGCCCACGCCCGTGAGCGTGGCGACCGCTGGCACGATGACGGGGTCGGCGTCGTGCGCCCATCGCCGCAGCGCCAGGTGCAATGCCAGCAGCACCGCCACCACCACCACGGTGTAGACCACCATGGTGGACACCACGAGCACGTCCGCGTGATAGTCCACGAGCCCGCGCGCGGCCACAGTGATGAGCGCCGCGAGCCCCAACAGCATGAGCTCCGAGCCGCGCCCACGTTGGTAGCGAACGGTGGCGACCGTGGCCACTAGGTGCTCGCTTGCAGGCCGGCGATCACGGCCCGCGCCTCGTCGACGTTGGCCACCCTGATCGTGGACTCGATGCGATCGCGCGCATACGGCTGCAGCGAATCGAGCGGAATGTCGGTGTCCTCCACCAAGGTGGACAGGTCAAGCGAGCCCACCTGCCCGGGGACGCCTCGGTAGATGGCGACCACGCCGTCGTGCTCGCCTACGTAGTACTGGCTCTGCGTCCATTGGTAGCCCGCCCACACGGCGCCCACGAGCGCCACGAGCGCAATGAAAGGCAGCACCCATGGCCGAAGCCGCACCCAGATCGCCGACCATCGGGAGGTCTCCTCCTCGTCGTCGGCCGCGTTCGCGGGAGTGAGCTGTGCCGCCCGGGCCGCCGGAGTGCCGGCCGCACTCGAGGGACGATGGCGATCAAGCGCCACCGCGCCCACCACTTGTGCGGCGGTGGACGGCCCCACGCCATCGGGGGCCTCGTCGATGTCCACCACGTCGCCGATGATGCATGTCACGTTGTCGGGGGCGCCGGCCGCGAGCGCGAGCGCCACGAGAGCGTCGGCGCAATCGCCAGGATCCTCGACCTCCAGCAGGGTGCGCAGCAGGGTGTCATGGCTCACGACGCCGCTGAGGCCGTCGGAACACAGCATCCAGCGGTCGCCGGGCTTGGTCTCGCGCACCGAGATGTCCACGGGCACGTTCGCGTCGATGTCCCCCAGCACGCGCAGCACGAGGTTGCGCTTGGGGTGGTTCTC
>Ga0206107_1000388_pt1 | contig 20092 bp, 21 predicted proteins | sample 2B0metagenome_FD_148652 | JGI IMG/M metagenome (GOLD analysis project Ga0206107, IMG submission 148652) | Enriched microbial communities from leaf-cutter ant dump, University of Wisconsin, Madison, United States - 2B0 | ecosystem: Environmental > Terrestrial > Nest > Insects nest > Nest dump...
TTTTCGGGTTATGATGAAAATAATCTGATAAAACGCCAAATTAACTATTTATAATCGTTATAAATTGTATAAATTTCTCAAAAAAAAGTAAATTAACCCGACTTTGGCTTTGCTTAACTTGAATAGTTCGTAAATTTACCCGCTGATTTTTTTACAAAAAATGGACACATCAATTGATTATATCCCGATTTTAATATTATTTCTTTTGGCGGCAGGATTTGTTGTAGCAACGATTGTGCTTACACATGTTTTAGGGCCGAAAAGAAGCACGGATGAAAAACTGGACAATTTCGAAAGCGGAATCGAACAGGTAGGAAATGCCCGCAGGCCTTTTTCCATCAAATATTATTTGGTCGCGATTTTATTCGTTCTTTTTGACGTGGAAGTGATCTTCTTCTATCCGTATGCCGTGAATTTCAAGGAATTAGGCTGGGAAGGATTCGCCGCGGTAGGAACTTTTGTGGGTCTGTTTTTAATTATGTATCTTTATGTGAGGAAAAAAGGCGCTTTGGATTGGGAAAAATAAAAAGCGCTGAATGAAGTTGTTTAATTAAATTTTAAAATCATGATTCACAATAAAAGGCCGGTAACCCACAATACAAATGTGAAAATTGTGGATATGCCGGAGGGATTCCAGGGAGAAGGATTTATGGCCACCCAGCTTTCAAAAGTAGTCGGTATGGCAAGAAAAAATTCCATCTGGCCTTTACCGTTCGCCACCAGTTGCTGTGGAATTGAATTCATGGCAACCATGGGTTCTACTTATGACCTGGCCCGTTTCGGAAGCGAGCGTCTGGCATTTACACCTCGTCAATGCGATCTGCTGATGGTAATGGGTACCATTTCCAAAAAAATGGGACCCGTTTTGAAGCAGGTATATATCCAAATGGCGGAGCCAAGATGGGTAGTAGCCGTGGGCGCCTGTGCCAGCAGCGGCGGGATTTTTGACACTTATTCCGTTTTACAGGGAATTGACCAGGTAATCCCGGTAGATGTTTATGTTCCGGGTTGTCCGCCAAGGCCTGAAGGGATTATTGACGGAATTTTGAGAATCCAGGATCTTGTCGAAACCGAAAGCATCAGGAGAAGAGACAGCGAAGAATACCGGGAATTGTTAAAAAGCTACGGCATTTCATAAGCGAAAAAATTATGTTGAACAATAAATTTGTGTTTGAGAAACTGACGGAAAAATTCGGGGAGGCGATCATCGGTTATGAAGAAAGTTTTGATTTAATCACCATTCATGCCGACAAAGAGCACAATCTCAAAATCCTTCAGTTCCTTTATGACGAAGAAGGCCTGGCGTTCCGGTTTATGACCGACCTGACGGCTATCCATTATCCGGATAATCCCGGAAAAGAACTGGTGGTTACCTATCTGCTTTACAATATGCCGGAAAATTTCCATGTGAGGTTAAAATTCGCACTGGACATCAACGAACCGAATATTTATACCGCTTCACAGCTTCACCCGACCGCCAACTGGCTGGAGCGTGAATGTTATGATTTTTTCGGCGTAAATTTCATCGGGCACCCGAATTTAATCCGTGTGATGAATGTGGACGAAATGGATTATTTCCCAATGCGGAAAGAATTTCCGCTGGAAGACCAGACACGAGCCGACAAAGACGACGAAATGTTCGGCCGCGGCGGGCATTTTAATTTTGGAAATATAACAATTTAAGAAAAGCTGGTAAGAGGAAGATTACAAAATAAGGAAAAAGAGTATCCGTAGCTGATTTAATTTGAATTTCCAACTTCGGATTTCTAACTTCGAGTTTAAATTATGGCAGAAGTAAAACAAAATATAAAATTACCAAAGGAATCGCTGGAGAAAACCACTTCAACGCTCAATCTCGGCCCTACTCACCCGGCTACGCACGGTGTTTTTCAGAATATTCTGGAAATGGACGGGGAACGGATTGTAAAAGCAACGCCGACCGTTGGCTATATTCACCGCGCATTTGAAAAAATCGCCGAAAGGAAACCACTTTACCAGGTTACGCCGCTGACCGACAGGCTGAATTATTGTTCGGCTCCTATCAACAATCTGGGCTGGCACATGACAGTTGAGAATTTTGTGGGAATTGAAATTCCGGCAAGAGCCAGTTATTTACGTGTCATCATCATGGAACTGGCACGGATTTCCGACCACCTGATCTGTAATTCGATTTTGGGTGTGGATTCCGGTGCCTTCACCGGGTTTTTGTACGTTTTCCAGTACCGGGAACTGATTTATGAAATTTATGAGGAAATCTGCGGAAGCCGTTTAACGACCAATATCGGCCGTATCGGCGGATTTGAAAGGGATTTCAGCGAAACCGCATGGGCAAAAATCCATAAATTCCTGGATGAATATCCGAAAGTCCAGAAAGAATTTGAAGATCTGTTCAACCGCAACCGGATTTTCATTGAACGCACGCAGGGCGTAGGCGGAATCAGTGCGGAAAGAGCTTTGGCTTACGGCTTCACCGGCCCAAATTTACGTGCTGCCGGCGTGGATTATGATGTAAGGGTTCAAAAACCATACAGCCGTTACGAAGAGTTTGATTTCAAAATCCCCATTGGTACAACCGGTGATTGTTATGACCGTTTCCTGGTGAGAAATGAAGAAATATGGCAATCACTCAGTTTGATTAAACAAGCCATTCAGAAAATAAATGATTTGAAAGGAGAAGAAGCCACCAAATACCACGCGGATGCACCGGATTTTTATCTGCCGTTGAAAAAGGATGTTTACACCAAAATGGAAGCTTTGATCTACCATTTCAAAATCATCATGGGCGAAGTGGATATTCCGGCAGGTGAAATCTATCATTCGGTAGAAGGAGCGAATGGTGAATTGGGCTATTATTTCATCAGCGACGGCGGGCGTTCCGCTTACAGATTACATTTCAGAAGGCCTTGTTTTATTTATTATCAGGCGTATCCTGAATTGGTGGAAGGCTCTATGCTGAGCGATGCGATTTTGACGATGAGTAGTTTGAATTTGATTGCAGGCGAATTAGACGCTTGATTGAATTAAAAATTTTAAATTAAGAATTAAAAATGAGTTTAGGGAGAGAACGTTAAACTTTGAGCCCTTGTCCGCCGTGGCGGATTAAACTTTAAGCAAATAAGAAAAATGACAACAGTTCAATTTTCGGAAGAAACATATAAAAAGATACAGGAGCTGATTACGCACTATCCCGAAGGAAAACAAAAAAGTGCGTTGATTCCGGTTCTGCATATCGTTCAGGCGGAATGTGACGGCTGGCTTGATGTTCCCGTGATGGATCACGTAGCGGAAACTTTGGGGATTTTACCTGTCGAAGTTTATGAAGTGGCATCCTTTTATTCGATGTTCAATTTGAATCCGGTTGGAAAATATGTGTTGGAAGTTTGCCAGACCGGGCCCTGTATGTTGAATGGTTCCGATAAGATTATCAGCCACATCAAACAAAAACTGAACATTAAGGAAGGAGAAACTACTGCGGACGGGCTTTTCACGCTGAAACCGACGGAATGCCTGGGAGCCTGTGGTTATGCACCCATGATGCAGTTAGGAAAAACCTATCGTGAAAACCTGACGGTTGAAAAGGTGGATGAATTGTTGGAAGAACTGAAAAAATTAGCTTAAAATAAAATGAACCTTCCGCAACAGGACATAGAAAAAATAAGAACCTTCTTTGCAGACAAACCTGTGAAGAAAGTTTACCTTTTTGGTTCTTATGCGCGAGGTGAAGCAGACGAAGAGAGCGATGTTGATTTGCTGATTGACTGGGATTATCCGAACATAAAAAGAGGTTTGGATTACATCGGCTGGTGGATGGATATAAAAGAGGTGTTACAAAAAGAGGTAGATTTCGTATCTTACGAATTTATGTCCCCGCTCATTGAAAAGTACATTCATAACGACAAAATCCTGATTTATGAAGCATAATTTGAACGATTTAGTACGAGTAAATCATATCCTTGATGCTATCGAAAAAATCGAAATCATAGTATCAGGAGTTTCAATGGAGGAATTTATAACAAATTGGGAAAAGCATTTATTGACCGGACGTTTATTTGAGATTATTGGAGAAGCAAGCAAACATATTTCAGAAGAAGTTTTATATGATAGCGAAAATTCGACACCTTGGAATTTGATAAGAGGTTTACGAAATATCGTTTCTCATGAATATTTCAGAGTCGATTATAAAACGATTTATAAACTCGCAACAATTGACATAATCCCTCTGAAAAAAGATATTTTAAGAATAAAAACAAAATTGGAAAATTCCCAAAAAGAATAAATAATGGGAGAAACAAGATTATTATTGAAACACGCTAATGTTCCCGGAATCCGTCATTACGAAGCCTATCGGGAGTATGACGGCTATAAATCGGTCGAAAAAGCATTTACCATGACACCGGAGCAAATTCTGGAAGAAGTCAAAACTTCCGGCTTGCGCGGCCGTGGTGGCGCCGGCTTCCCGACCGGAATGAAATGGAGTTTCCTCGCGAAACCGGAAGGTGTTCCCCGCCATTTAGTGGTAAATGCAGACGAATCCGAACCCGGAACTTTCAAAGATCGGTATCTGATGGAATTCATTCCACATTTATTGATCGAAGGAATGATTGTTTCATCCTTTTGTTTGGGAAGTAACGCATCTTATATATATATCCGGGGAGAATATGCCTGGATTGCCGAAATTCTGGAAGAAACCATCGCCGAAGCAAAAGCTAACGGCTGGTTAGGAAAGGATATAAAAGGAAGTGGTTTTGACTGCGAAATTTATGTGCAGCGCGGAGCGGGTGCTTATATCTGCGGGGAAGAAACCGCTTTGCTTGAATCACTCGAAGGAAAAAGGGGAAATCCGCGCATCAAACCACCGTTCCCGGCTGTAAAAGGCGTTTGGGGAAGGCCGACCGTAGTGAATAACGTTGAATCAATTGCCGCAGTCGTTCCGATTATTATGATGACAGGCGCCGAATATGCCAAAATCGGTGTAGGCCGTTCAACCGGAACCAAATTGATTTCCGCCTGCGGAAACATCAACAAACCGGGCGTTTACGAAATCGACATGACACAAACCGTGGAAGAATTTATTTATTCGGATGAATTCTGCGGCGGAATTCCCAACGGAAAACGACTGAAAGCCTGTATTCCGGGCGGAAGTTCTGTTCCGATTTTACCGGCAAATTTATTATTGAAAACAGCCAACGGCGAACCGCGGTATATGACTTATGAAAGTTTAGCCGACGGCGGATTTGCAACCGGAACCATGATGGGTTCGGGCGGATTCATCGTTTTGGACGAAGATCAGGATGTGGTTTATCACACTTATACATTGGCAAGATTTTATCGTCACGAAAGTTGCGGACAATGTTCGCCCTGCCGTGAAGGAACCGGCTGGATGGAAAAAATCCTGAAAAGAATTGACGAAGGACAGGGAAAAATGTCCGACATTGATTTGCTGTGGGACATTCAACGAAAAATAGAAGGAAATACGATTTGTCCGTTGGGTGACGCGGCGGCCTGGCCGGTTGCGGCAGCCATCAGGCATTTCAGGGACGAATTTGAATGGCACGTCCTGAATCCGGATGAGTGCCTGACGAGAAATTACGGATTAGCCGGCTATGCCGATCCTTTAGAAATAAAAGAACAGGCTTAATTATGTCAGAAATAAAAGAAAGACCATTATTCACCGTAACCATTGACGGGCAAACCATTCAGGTGCCCGCAGGGACAACTATTCTTCAGGCCGCAAGGATGATTGGAAAAGAAGTTGCTCCTCCGGCGATGTGTTATTACGGGAATTTGGAAGATACCGGAGGAAACTGCCGCACCTGTATGGTGGAAGTGACAAAAGGTAGCGAAGCCGACCCCAGACCCATGCCGAAATTGGTGGCTTCTTGCCGCACTACGGTGATGGACGGAATGGTGGTAGGAAACAAAACTTCTGAACGCGCTTTGACAGCAAGAGAAGGTGTTGTTGAATTTCTGCTGATCAATCATCCGCTGGATTGTCCGGTTTGCGACCAGGCAGGTGAATGTAAATTGCAGGATCTCAGCTTTGAACACGGAAAAGAAGAAACCCGGTATGAATTCAGGCGCAGGACTTTTGAGCCGGAAGACATCGGCGATAAAATCCAGCTGCACATGAACCGCTGTATTTTGTGCTACCGCTGTGTAAAACTAGCCGATCAGATTACCGGATGCCGTGAACACGGCGTTATGTTCCGCGGCGATCACGCGGAAATTTCGACTTATCTGGGAAAATCCCTGGACAATGAATTCATCGGAAACGTAATTGATGTTTGTCCGGTTGGGGCTTTGACCGATAAAACCTTCCGTTTCAAAAATCGTGTCTGGTTTTTGAATCCTGTGGATGCGCACAGGGATTGCCCGACCTGTTCCGGAAAAGTACAGTTGTGGTACCGTGGGGATGAGGTCTTCCGTGTAACGGCGAGAAAGGACGAATGGAATGAGGTAGTAGAACAAGACGGAAAACCCGGATGGATTTGCAACACCTGCCGATTCGATAAAAAGGAAACAAAAGACTGGGTGATTGAACAACCTGCATTGGTTTCCAGAAGTTCTGTAATCCGTCAGGGACATTATGCAGGGAAAGTGGGAACGGTAAAACCACATGAAACCATCAAAAAAGTAATGAATGGCTGCGACCCGAAATTACTGCTGAACATTCATGACGTGAGCGAAGTCAACGAACCGAACAGGGATTTGAGTAAAATCAATAGGCCGCCGACGAGTTTGGATTTTAAAGATTGATTTGAAAATGTTTAGAATTTGTTTTTTTATATTGTTTTTATCTTTTTCGACATCATTAAATGCAAAATGGTTTAATGGATATATGATTACAGCAAATCAAGACACAATTGATTGCATTATAGACATTCCAATTAAAAAAATCACGAATGAATTAGCCATTTCCAATATACAGAAAAAGGTTAAAATAAATAAAAACGGCGAAGAGAAATTTTATTATCCGACAGAATTAACAGAATTTCATATTCAAGCTTATAATGGAGTTAAATTTAAATCCATCAAAATAAGTGATAAAAAAATCATCTTTGTTCAAGTTATTTCAGAAGGCTTGATTAATTTATACAAATATGATCAAGTAAATGAAGTAAAATTATTATATGGAGGAGGAATTGGTATTTCATCGACTAATGACCCAGTTCCCTACATTGTTCAATCAGGTAATAAAGATTATTTCTTCTGTAAATCATTAAAAAAGTTTATAGAATATATAGAAGACGATTATTTTAAAGAAAGATATAATTCAAGTTATGGAAATTGGGGATTGTTATTAGAATCATTTGTAAATGACTATAATTTAAATAATATCTAAAAAAAGAAAAAAATATGAACCCGGAAATTTGGAGTTTAATTGGTGAAAAAGCAGCATTGGCAGGCATCCTGATCGGATTGGCTCTGGGCGTTGCCGCTTATTCAACCTGGGCGGAAAGAAAAGTAGCGGCATTTATCCAGGATAGAAAAGGTCCGAACCGTGCCGGTATCTTCGGGTTATTGCAACCGCTTGCCGACGGTGGGAAATTGTTTTTTAAAGAAGAAATCATTCCGAAGCACGCGCAAAAGTTCCTTTTCATTTTAGGGCCGACCATTGCGATGATCCTGGCCTGTATGACCGGCGCCGTGATTCCGTGGTCAACTGCTTTTGAATGGGGCGATAAGATCATCGTTCCGCAAATTGCCGATGTGAACATCGGGTTCCTTTATATTTTAGGCGTATTGAGTTTGGGCGTTTACGGAATCATGCTCGGTTCCTGGGCTTCGAATAACAAATATTCGCTGATGGGCGGATTGCGCGCCGCTTCCCAAATCATTTCTTATGAACTGCCAATGGGGGTCGCGCTGATTACCATCCTGATGATCAGCGGGACTTTGCGTCTGGACGGAATCGTACAAGGACAAATGGACGGCTACTGGAACATCGTCCTGCAACCGGTCGGGTTCATCGTGTTTTTGGTATGTGCTTTTGCCGAAACCAACCGTACACCGTTTGACCTGCCGGAAGCTGAAAATGAACTGATTGGCGGTTACCATTCGGAATATTCATCCATGAAATTGGGCTTTTTCCTGTTTGCGGAATATGTAAACGTTTTCATCAGTTCGGTCATTTTGTCCGTGCTATATTTCGGCGGATACGACATTCCGTTTGTGAACGACGCCAAGCTCGTAGAAAGTTTAGGGATGAACACCGTGGCTATTTTACATTTTCTAAGTTTGTTCATAAAAGCCGCCATGTTTATCTTCCTTTTTATGTGGGTAAGATGGACGATTCCGCGGTTCCGGTACGATCAGCTGATGGATCTGGGATGGAAAAGATTATTGCCGTTGGCTCTGGCCAATATGCTGATTACGGGATTTGTAATGCTGTTATTAAATAAATAATTTGATTTGAAAATGAGGTGCATCGAAGGGCAATATTTAAAAATAAAAAAGTACAGGTACTTGATACCAAATACCTGATACTAAATAAAAAAACAAAATGGAAACATTAACAAACAAAGCGAAAGCAGTAGATCGTCGCCCGATGAATTTCTGGGAAAAGCTCTATTTGATTTCGATTTTCAAAGGAATGTGGATTACGCTGAAACACTTTTTTATGAAAAAGGCAACAGTGAATTATCCCGAAAAGCAACGCCCCTTCAGTCCCGTTTTCCGTGGCTTACACGTTTTGAACCGGGATGAAGAAGGCCGTGAAAACTGTACGGCTTGCGGCTTGTGTGCCCTGGCCTGCCCGGCAGAAGCCATCACGATGGAAGCTGCCGAAAGGCTCCCGGGCGAAGAACATTTGTACCGGGAAGAAAAATATGCCGCCAAATATGAAATCAATATGCTGCGTTGCATTTTCTGTGGATTCTGTGAAGAAGCCTGTCCGAAAGACGCGGTTTATTTATCACAAACCATTGCACCGGCAAGTTACAAGCGGAAAAATTTCATTTACACGAAAGAAGATTTACTGATTCCGATGAAAGAAAATAGAGAATAGAAAAAAGACTTTTTCGCTCTGCGAAAAACTCTGCGCAACTCTGCGCTCTCTGTGGTTAAAAACACAGAGTTCACGGAAAAACACAGAGAAACAACTAAAAAATTAGAATTTGAAATATGTTACCTGAAATTTTATTTTTTGTATTGGCGGGATTGACGATTCTGAGCGGGCTTCTAACGGTTCTGACCAAAAATCCCATTCATTCGATCTTGTACCTCATCATCACGTTTTTCAGTATCAGTGGACATTACATTTTGCTGAACGCACAGTTCCTCGCAGTAGTAAATATCATTGTTTATGCCGGGGCGATTATGGTCTTGTTCCTGTTCGTGGTGATGCTGATGAATCTGAACAAAGAAGATAAAAATTTCAATAAACCATTTGTTATCTTATCCGGAACCATTGTTTCGGCCTTGTTTTTTGCGCTGACAGTCGGGATTTTCTGGCAGTCAGATGTGAAAGAAGACAACCATGCGCTTTTGGTACAGGGTAAAATCGGTTTGACGGAAAGCCTCGGGTCAGCACTGTATTCTGATTATGTGGTTCCGTTCGAACTGGCGAGTATATTATTTATGGGCGCAATGATCGGAGCAGTTTTACTGTCCAAAAAAACAGAAGATTTGCATGTGAAGGATTGATGGATGTTGGATGTAAATGAATTAATAATTAAATAAAATTGTGAACATTGTGTAACCCTTGTGAACTTAGTGGTTTAGAAAATTTAACCACAAAGAGCACTAAGTAAAACGCAAAGGACACAAAGAGTTAAAATTGAAAAATTGAAAAAAGTTGGATAATGGAAGCAGAAAATTGGATGGTTATAACCGATAACATCCAATACCTGACATCCAACATCCAACCAAAAAAATAAAAAGAATGATACCGATTAGTTACTATTTATTTCTGTCGCTTACACTGTTCTCCATTGGTATGATCGGCGTAATGATCCGTAGAAACCTCATCATTATGCTGATGTGCGTGGAACTCATGCTGAATTCCGTGAACCTGCTTTTGGTAGCATTTTCCAAAATGCACCAGGCAAAAAATATAGGTTCGGAAGCCGGAATCGACGGGCAGATGCTCGTTCTGTTCATCATGGTCGTTGCTGCGGCGGAAGTAGCCATCGGCTTGTCTATCATGATTTTATTTTACCGGAAAGTATATAATGTGGATGTAAAATCCCTGAACCGATTAAAGCATTAAAATTTATGGAGAAATATATTTGGTTAATTCCTTTGTTACCGCTTTTAGGATTTTTTATCAATGGTTTAGGCAGAAATGCATTTTCCAAAATAATGATTTCCATCATCGGTTCCGGTGTGGTTTTCATCAGTTTTCTTCTGTCGGTTTTGGTTTTCCTGAACGTTCCTTCCGGTGAAGGGGCGCAACCACAGATTTTCCATGCGTTTACCATCATCCAAACAGGAAATTTACACATTCCTTTTTCGTTCCAGATAGATGCCTTAACAAGTTTATTTTTATTGATTGTAACCGGAATCGGATTCCTGATCCATGTTTACAGTGCGGGTTACATGAACGAAGACAAAGGTTTCGGAAGGTTTTTCGCATACCTGAACCTTTTCATTTTTTCGATGTTAATCCTTGTGATGGGAAGCAATTTCTTCATGATGTTCATCGGATGGGAACTTGTGGGATTATGCTCCTATTTGCTGATTGGATTTTGGTTCAAAAACCGCGATTATGTATCTGCTGCTAAGAAAGCCTTTGTGATGAACAGGATCGGGGATGTGGGATTTTTACTGGCCATGTTCTGGATTTACAAGGAATTCGGAACGTTGCAATACACCGAAGTATTTGCTTCACTTTCTACTGCGCAAATTTCTGCGTTTGCCGTTGGCGGAATCACATTGTTGCTGTTTCTTGCCGCAACCGGAAAGTCGGCACAGATTCCATTATTCACCTGGCTACCCGATGCGATGGCCGGGCCAACGCCTGTTTCGGCTTTGATCCACGCTGCAACGATGGTTACCGCCGGTATTTTTATGATCACACGATGCAATGAATTATTCGAATTAGCTCCCTATACAAAAGAAGTAATCGCCTGGATTGGGATTATCACTTCTTTGGTAACCGCTACGATTGCCATCCGTCAAAACGATATCAAAAAAGTATTGGCTTATTCTACTGTTTCTCAGTTGGGGTTGATGTTCGCTTCGCTTGGAATGGGCGCTTATATTGCTGCCGTTTTCCACGTGATGACACATGCTTTCTTCAAAGCTTTACTGTTCCTTGGAGCCGGCTCGGTCATTCACGGAATGCACCACGAGCAGGATATGACCCAAATGGGCGGACTGAAAAAATATATGCCAACAACACATATTACCATGCTGATTGCCTGTATCGCTATTTCGGGAATCCCGCCATTGAGTGGGTTTTTCTCAAAAGATGAAATGTTGCTGAGTATGTTTTTGGGGAATAAAATAATTTATGCCATCGGGTTTGTCGTTTCGGTACTGACTTCTTTTTATATGTTCCGGCTGTATTTTATGACATTCAGCGGAAGTTTAAGAAACAAAAAAGTGCATCCGCATGAAAGTCCGAAAGCAATGACAGTACCTTTAATTATATTAGCGGTTTTGTCCATCATTGGAGGATTTGTTGGGATTCCGGAATTATTTGCAAAAAATGCACATCGTTTGAAAGAATTTTTATCCGGCGTTGTTTCATCACACGGAGAAGTACATGAAATTTCCCATTCAATTGAATATGCTTTGATGAGTGCATTATTGGCTTGCGTTGCGTTTGCGATTTTCCTTGCCAGCAGGATGTACAGCGGAAAAGTGGATGAGAAAGCCACCGGCCTGATGAAAGTTTTTGAAAACAAATGGTATGTAGATGAAATTTACCAATCCATCATTATCAATCCAACGGTAGGTTTAGGGAATTTATTTAAAAAATACGTGGAAAAATCCGGGATTGTGCAGTTGGTAGCGGGTACGGGAAGTTTCTCCTACTATTTATCAAAAAATATAAAAACGGTTCAGACCGGAAACATAGGAATGTATATACTCCTGATGGTGATAGGGATTGTCGCCGGATTGGGAATTTTCTTTTTTGGAATGTTATAAAAAACGGAAGGAATGTTATTATCGTTACTGATTTTATTACCATTATTGGCCGGATTAGGCTTAACAGTCATCAGGCACAGCAGGCCACTGGGATTTGTAGGGGCGGCAGTCAGCATTTATTTGTTTGTATTTACGCTGTTTTTATTGTTCACCCGGACACCGGTGGATTTAACCGTTATCTTCCCGTGGTTTAAATTAGGAAATACCCAGGCAAATATTGCATTGAGCCTGACGGGACTGGGCGCAACAATGGTGTTGCTCACCACACTGGTTTATTCGCTGTTATTTGCTTATTTCTACACGATTAAAAAACAATACTCCAATACGTTTTACGGATTATTATTACTGGCTTTCGCCGGATTGAACGGTGTTTTCCTGGCACAGGATTTACTTTTGTTCTATTTCTTCTGGGAAATTGTCCTGATTCCAATTTATTTTCTGATTGGGATTTGGGGAAATAAAAAAACAAAAATTCCGGCCAATACAACTTTCTTCATTTACACGGTTTTAGGTTCCTTTCTGATGCTGGGTGGAATCATTTACATCGGGTTCCAGCTTCATCCGGACAGTTTCCTGTTGACCGATGTAGTTAAAGCAACTTCTTCCTTCGGGAATTTTCAAACGCTGGCATGGCTGTTTCTGATTGCTTTTGCAATCAAAATCCCATTGTTTCCGCTACATAGCTGGCAGCCGCCTGTCTATAAGGCTTCGCCTACTCCGGTGACCATCATCCTAAGTGCACTGATGGCCAAGATGGGTTTATTTGCTGTCGTAAACTGGCTGCTGAATATGTTCCCATCCATTCATCCGGGTATCGATAATTTGCTGTACGTTGTGGGGTTCGGGTTAATTTATGCTTCATTGATTGCTCTAACCACCAACAACCTGAAAAGAATCATCGCTTTTAGTTCCATCGCGCACCTGGCATTGATTTTTATGAGTTTGTACACCCGATCAGAAATCGGGACTTTTGGCGCTTATTTCCAGATGTTCAGTCACGGAATTGTGGTGCTGGGCTTGTGGTTGAGCATAGATTATATGGAAAAGAAATACAAAATAACCAATATAAAATCTATTGGCGGGCTGGCAAGCATTGACCCTGCTTTTGCCGTGTTTTTCACCTTTTTCGGTTTGGCCAACATCGCGTTGCCGATGACAAGCAGTTTCATAGGTGAATTCATGATGCTGAACGCGCTGTACACTTACAACCCGGTTCTTTGTGTAATCGGTTGTATCGGTGTGATTCTTTCCGCCGCCTATACGCTGCGGATGGCTACCGCCATTTTGTTCGGAAAAAAAGAGAATTTAAAAGGAAAAAAACAAAAGTTTCCAATAACATTATATTTGATCTTCGGGTTTATTTCCCTCGTCATTCTGGTTTTGGGGATTTATCCGGCTTTGATTTTTAATATATTGAAATAAAAATATGAGCAACATCAAACTATTTGAAAGTAGGCAAATTCGTTCGGTTTGGGACGAAACAGGCGAAAAATGGTACTTCGTAGTGGAAGATGTTGTTGCTATATTGACTGACAGCAAAGATCCTAAACAATATATAAAACGTATGCGTCAGCGGGATCAGGAACTCGCTAAAGGATGGGTACAATTTGTACCTACCCTTCCAGTCGATACCGCCGGCGGAAAACAGAAAATGGGTTGTGCAGATGCCAAAGGGCTTTTACGCATTATTCAGTCCATTCCATCGCCAAAAGCAGAGCCGTTTAAACTTTGGCTGGCACAGGTAGGTGCAGACCGTTTGGAAGAAATCGAAAACCCGGAACGCGCAACACAACGCGCAAGAGAACTCTATAAATTAAAGGGTTATTCAGACGATTGGGTCGAAAAACGTATACGTAGTATTGCCATTCGCGAAGAGCTGACAGACGAATGGAAAAACCGTGGCGTAAAAAAACAAAAAGAATATGCCATACTAACCGCCGAAATTTCAAAGGCGACTTTCGGACTTACTCCGTCGCAATATAAAAGGGTTAAAGGACTGAAAAGCCAAAATCTGCGTGACCATTTTACCGATTTGGAATTGATCTTCTCAATGTTAGGCGAAGCGTCCACAACAGAAATCGTGAGAAAGAAAAATCCCAAAGGTTTCACAGAAAATAAAGAAACGGCCACCCAGGGTGGAAAAATTGCGGGCGATGCACGCAAGGCGTTGGAATTAGAAACGGGTGAAAAAGTAGTTTCTACAAAAAACTATTTACCTGAACAAAAACAGAAAAAACAACTCGGAAAGAAATGAATATTATACTGACATCGGCGCTATCGGGAATCATCTTTATGTTCAGCGGATTTGTTTTGAAGGACAAACGCTATCTGAACCTGCTGGCGGTTTTGCTATTTATCGGGATAATTATTTCGGCCGTTTTACAGCTGAACGGATGCGAAATCATGAGCGGGAAATATCCCAATATGCTTGAAAGCGACCCGTACAGGATTGGGTTTTTCATCATTCTCTGCCTCATCGGGATTTATTATTTCCTGGTCAACCGGTATAATTTCAGCCAACCGGGAAGCCTGGTGTCAGATTATATGGCGTTGATTTTTATCTCATTTACGGGAATCGCGGTGCTGGCTTCATTCAATAATTTATTGCTGATGTTCCTCGGGATTGAAATCCTTTCGATTCCGCTGTATGCGCTTGCCGGTTCTGCCAAACATAAAATGAGAAGCACCGAAGCCGCGGTCAAATATTTCCTGATGGGTGCGTTCTCAACCGGTGTCATGCTGATGGGCATCGCGCTGATCTATGGCGCAAGCGGTTCTTTCCTGTTGCACCACATCACGGTGTATGCCTTTGATTTCCAATCGATTTATTATTTGGGCTGGATACTACTGATTCTCTCGCTTTGTTTCAAAGTGTCGGTCGCGCCTATGCATTTCTGGGCGCCCGATGTATATGACGGAACGCCTACGGTTTTTTCGTCCTATATGATTACGATTGTGAAGGGCGGCGCTTTTATGACGTTCATCACGGTATTATCCGCGTTTAAAATCACTTCGCAGATCGTTTCAGACAATTACCGTTATATTCTCAGCTTCATCATCATCCTGACGTTGATCCTGGGGAATTTTTCCGCGCTGAAACAAACGAGCGTAAAACGGATGCTGGCTTATTCCTCTGTCGTTCAGGCAGGATTTATGATGTTTGCCCTGTTTGAAATCAGTGAGGAATCCAGGTATGCTTTGTTGTTCTATACGCTGAGCTACGGCTTGTCGAGCGTTGTTTTGTTTTACACTTTGACCAAAGTCAAAAAAGTCAGCTACAAAGGATTCAACGGGCTTTCCAAACGTTCGCCTTTGCTGGCGTTCTCTTCCGTGGTAGCATTGCTGTCTTTGGCCGGAATCCCTTTCACGTCGGGTTTCCTGGCAAAATTCTTCATATTGAGCTCGGCGATGAATGAACCCTCCAACCTGATCCTGGTTATCGCAGCTTTGGTTCTGGCGGTGGTGAGTGTTTATTATTACATCAAAGTCATCATCGCGATGTATTTCAGGAATTCTGCGAAAAAGAAGAAAATGAAACTGTCCTTTACAACACAGTTTTTATTAGTTCTCGGAACCGTACTGAACATCGCTCTGGGCGTTTATCCGGATTTGTTGAGGATGATGCTGGGGTGTCCCAATTAAAAAAGGGCATCCACGTTTCCGCAGAATGCCCCGTAGTATCAAGGTTGATTGAAGATAGGGTTACCTCGTACAATCGGCCGTCCAGACTTCATCATCCCCGTCCGTATAAAGTATCTGTAACGAATGAGCCGTTACGCGTATATACTGGGATGCCGTATTGCCGACGTTGATCAGCGTTTCACCGTCAGATTCAAATTCCACTCCCGTAATATTGGGAATCTGGTTGGAAAACAGGAAATTATAATTATTTCCTACTTTTACTACTTCCACGCTTCCGTCATTTGTCGCCGTGTGATCCTCTCCGTGGGTGTAAGATATATCGCCGGTATATTTACCGACAAAAATATCATGTTCCGCAGGGCTGTCGTCATCATTGTTACACGAAACAAATCCGAGCGAGATTACCAGTAATACCATCGTCATTAATCCGAACATTTTTACTGTGGTTTTCATATAAATTGAATTTTTAATTAACCCCGGTGTAAATGAAAAAATTATGCCATTCAGTTAAATCATTTATAGGCAGATAATTACGGAAAAACGTAAGAATTAAATTTAGTGGTATATTTGAAATTAATAAGTTCAGGTCAAATACTTCAAAAAATGAATCACTTGAAATCACTATTTATATTATTGGGAATTTTGTCAATTTCCACGCTAAGCGCGCAGGAAGTAACCGATTATGACCTGCAGAATTTCGCGCGGGCATACAAGGAAATGGTTTTGCTCAATACAAAAGCACAGAACGAAATGGCGGAAATCATTGCCGATGAAGGGCTTGACCTGGAAATTTACCATGCCATCGACGAGTCGAAAAACAGCGATATGGAACCCGATGTGGACGAAGAAAATTTTACCAAATACGACAAAGTCCAGCCTAAAATTTTAAAAATCCAGCGAAAACTGGAAGCCGATGTGGAAAAAGCTTATGCCAAGCACGACCTGAGCAAGCAGGATTACAAAGCCATTGCGGAACGTGTAAAACAGGATTATATTTTACAGGCAAAGCTGGAACAGATTTTTGAAAAAATCGGGCGGTAATCTATTCAATATCAATCAGGGAATACAGCGGGAGCGCCACGCCTCCTTTTATCTGAATAAACTCGTCCGTTACAGACCAGACAGTTGTTTCAATCTTTTTGGCTCCATCGTCGGTTTGGAATGTAATAACCGTTTTGGATTTGAATTCATTTCCCAAACGCAACGCTCTCTCTAATTTTTCCTTTGTTACATTTTTATTGCCGGATTCGGCTTTTATCAAATGATACTGAGATACTTCTTCTTTTTGGATTAATTCCGCTTCCATATATTTAATTGGATTTTATTGTGCAAATTTCTTAAAAATGAAATTCAATCAGCCGACAATATTGATAATTTTTCCCGGTACGATGATCACGTTTTTAGGTTCTTTCCCTTCTAATTGTTTCAGCGTACGTTCATCCGTCATCACCGCTTCCTGAATTTGTTCCTTGGTCAGATCCATAGGGAGTTCCAGCTTGAAACGCATTTTCCCGTTGAACGAAACCGGATATTCCTTGGCATCTTCCACCAGCCATTTCGAATCAAATGCAGGGAATTCCGCAAATGAAATGCTTTCCGTATGTCCTAATTTCTGCCATAATTCTTCGGCAATATGCGGCGCATACGGTGAAATCAGAACGGCCAAAGGTTCCAGAACCGCACGTTTGTTGCAGTTTAACTTCGTCAGTTCATTGACCGCGATCATAAAGTTGGAAACCGATGTATTGAACGAAAAATTGTTCACATCTTCATCTACTTTCTTAATGGCTTGATGCAAAACTTTCATTTCCGCTTTGTCCGGTTCTTCGTCCGAAACAAAGAAAGTTTCACCCTCTCCGCTGTGATACAATTTCCACATTTTTTTCAGAAACGAATAAACGCCGTTCAAACCTTGTGTATTCCAAGGTTTTGCCTGTTCGATCGGGCCGAGAAACATTTCGTACAATCTCAGCGTATCAGCTCCGTATTGCTCACAGATATCATCCGGGTTAATAACATTGTATTTGGATTTGGACATTTTTTCCACTTCGCGGGATGTTAAAAATCTTGCGTCTTCTTCATAAATAAATTTAGCATCTGCATATTCTTCACGCCAAGCTTTGAATTTTTCAATGTCTAATTCATCGCCTTCTTTTAATAAATTAACATCGACGTGAAGCTTACTAATTTTAATATCAAAGCCGTTTTTAAGTTTTTCAATATTTGAATTGGGATAATGCTTTTTAATAATTAATTCCTTTAACATATTAAATTCAGAAGAAGAATAAATCTTATCAATTTCATATCCAGAGATAAATTCTTTTGGTATTAATTTATCAGAAATAAAAAGTCTGTTGCTTTTTTGAATTAATTCTTCAATGAATATATTTTCGTCATTTAAGAATTCTACTTCTTCCATTTGGTTAACTAATCCTTTCCTGAAATCTTTCATCTCTGCTCTATAAACAAACGCACTCATTCCCAAAATCATTCCTTGGTTGATGAGCTTTTTGGCGAATTCATCGGTTGGAACCCAACCTCTGTCAAAAAGAAACTTCTGCCAGAATCGTGCATACAGCAAATGTCCGGTTGCATGTTCGCTTCCTCCCATGTACAAATCCACATTCTGCCAATAATCCATGGCTTCTTTTGAAGCAAATTCCTTTTCATTTTGAGCATCCATGTAACGTAAAAAATACCAGGAACTTCCTGCCCAGCCCGGCATGGTATTTAATTCCAGAGGAAAAATCGTTTGCCCTTCGACACGCTCAGAGTGACGATTTTCGTCCGGCATATTTTCATTTCTTGCTTCACGAAGTGCTTCTGTATGCGGGTCATGCTGAACCTGTCGAAGCATTTCATTGCTTACGACTTTCTTATTCACCGTATCCCAAGCCCAATTTTTTGCTCTACCCAAAGGCGGTTCTCCTGTTTCAGTCGGTAAATATTCGTCCACTTCGGGCAAAACCAAAGGCAGATATTTTTCTTCAATCATGTGAGGAACGCCGTCTTTGTAATAAGCCGGAACAGGTTCTCCCCAATAACGCTGGCGTGAAAAAACCGCGTCACGCAAACGGTAATTTACTTTTCCTTTTCCAAAACCGTTTTCTTCCAGGACTTTGATGATTTTTTCAGTGGCTTCTTTGTAACCTAATCCGTTCAGAATACCGGAATTCTGTAATTCAAATCCTTCTTTTTCGGTAAATGCAGTTTCTGAAATGTCTTTGTCTTTAAAGATTTCCGGAACCGGCAATCCGAAATACCTGGCGAATTTATAATCACGCTCATCACCGGCAGGAACCGCCATCACAGCGCCGGTTCCATAACCTGACAAAACATAATCCCCAATCCAGATCGGGATTTCCTGTCCGGTCAGCGGATGAATGGCGTACGCCCCGGTAAATTCTCCGGTGATTTTATTGACATCGGCCATTCGTTCGCGCTCCGAACGTTTGGAAGTTTGTTCGATGTAACTATGGACGGCTTCTTTTCGGTCATAAGTAACAATTTTCGGGACAAACGGATGTTCAGGCGCCAACGTTACATAAGAAACACCGAAAATCGTATCAGGCCTTGTCGTAAAAACTTCGATTTTTAAATCATGGTCTTTGACCATAAAGTTCACGGAAGCTCCTTTGCTCTTGCCGATCCAATACGTCTGCGCATCCTTAATCGGTTGCGGCCAGTCGATCTTATCTAAATCATTCAGCAGTCTTTCCGCATAAGCCGTGATGCGCATCATCCATTGGGTCATTTTTTTCCGTACTACCGGATAACCGCCGCGTTCCGAAACACCGTTTACCACTTCATCATTGGCCAGAACAGTTCCCAAAGCGGCACACCAGTTGACTTCGGCTTCCGCCAGATAAGTCAAGCGGTATTTCAACAGGATTTCCTGTTGTTGTTTTTCGGAAGAGCTATTCCATTGTTCCGCTGTAAATTTCGGTGTATCATCATCGCAAACGGCATTGATCCTTGCGTTCCCTTCCTGTGAAAAAACTTCAGTCAATTCATCAATCGGCCGTGCCTGCTGCGCATCATTGCAATAATATGAATTGAACAACCGGATAAAAATCCATTGCGTCCACTTGTAATAATCCGGGTCGGAAGTACGGATTTCCCTGTCCCAGTCAAATGAAAATCCGATCCTGTCCAATTGTTTCCGGTAGCCTTCAATTTTATTTCCCTGTTTGTCCTCGCCGCCTTCGATATTTACTTTTGTGGTTACGGCCGGATGCTGCCCGGTCTGGATGGCGTATTGTTCGGCTGGCAATCCAAAAGAATCGTAACCCATCGGATGCAGCACATTGAATCCTTTCAAACGTTTGTAACGCGCATAAATATCGGACGCGAT
>Ga0206107_1000389_pt1:0-5000 | contig 20065 bp, 13 predicted proteins | sample 2B0metagenome_FD_148652 | JGI IMG/M metagenome (GOLD analysis project Ga0206107, IMG submission 148652) | Enriched microbial communities from leaf-cutter ant dump, University of Wisconsin, Madison, United States - 2B0 | ecosystem: Environmental > Terrestrial > Nest > Insects nest > Nest...
TTCTACGACAACCTCTACCCTTTCTGAAATACAGCCTTCTTCACTGACCGCTTCTGCGTAATAAGTGGTGGAGCTGGTGAGCGGTGGAGTAGTGAAGGGATTACCTGTAAAGATGGGTTCTGTTGAAGTTTCACTGTCGTACCAGTTTACCATATTTCCTTCATCTGTTTCTACTTCCAATGTGGCAGTGCTGCCCGTGCAAATCTCTACCGGGCTTTCTATGGTAAGTTGGGGTATTGCATTTACAATCAGTTGTAATTCCCTGACCACAAAACAGCCGTTTTCGTCTTCCACCCGAACCCAGATGGTAGTGGTTGAAGTGGTTGTGTAGGTGGGTGGTTGAGGGTCTTCATTGTTTTCCGCTTCCTGCTGGGTTAAATGGAAAGTTATTGTGTAATCGCCATTTTCGGGATTGATATCAGGTATGCTGTCCTCTAAATTAAAAGTGTATTCGTCTCCTTCGTTTAAACAGACTTCCTGCCCGGCATCTTCTACATTTGGCGGGCCGGTTATAGTGATCTGAAATGTTCGTACATATTCTTCGCCATCCACAATTAAAGTTAAAGTTATCGTATAAGTCCCCGGGGCGTTATAATAATGCTGCGGGTACATCTCAACGCTTTCTTCTCCATCCCCGAAATCCCAGTGGATGCTTTCTATCTCTCCGCCCTGGCTGCAAAAGTTAAAATCCAGGTCTGCTCCCGTGCAGTATTCCTGTTCCTCACTAATTGATAAACCATTTACCGTGATCGCTATGCGGAAATAATTATTGAGAAAGGTGGGCAGACCGAATATAGCGAACCTTGTCCCTTCTTCTTCTCCTTCTCCCAGCAAATAAACTCCCTCCTCATTATATATCGGAGCTTCGCCTGTATCCGGGTCATATATAGTATCGGGATTTTCTATTCTTCCAAGATAGGGCATAGTTCCTCCTCTGATCACATATATTTTCCCGTCCGGTCCTCTTTGTATCGCTCCTTCTACACCTATATAATCCAAGACTATGTATTTACTGTCTGCTACTGAAGGAGCTGTAAGGTCATACTGAAGCATTTGTTTATGCTGACCATACTCATCATTATCCTGCTCCCCGTAACTTGTTGCTGCTTCTGTATACAATGCCCTGCCGTCAGCAGAAAATTCAACAGGATAAAATCCTACCCCTTCATCATTGCCGGGTGGATATAAAATAATTTCATTTGATGCTACTCCCGTAGCATTATCAAAATCATATATGGATAAAGAGCCTTTTATATGATTTTGAATAGGATACTCCATTCCCATTGCCAGCTTTGTCCCGTCAGGCGAGCCTTTTAAATATCCCAGTGCCAGTTCTGTAGTTATACTTGTAGGTGATACAACAGGAGTCAGGTTTACTCCCTCACCCGTTACGGAAAAAGCATAAAAGCTTCCCTGGAAGTGGGTTAAAACCCAATATCCGGTTTTATCGGCATTGCTGATGGCCGCTAATTTCTCATAACCCTGTTGGATTCCATTAATGGGAATCGGGATATTTTTTTGCCCGGGAATTATGCCGCCCAATCCTCCGTTCAGCGTCATATCTACCACATTGTATTCCATTCCTCTTTTGGGTCGCCAAGATTCAACCTGCTCATCCTGTACGTCTATAGTGAAAATATAATACAGGTTGCAGTCATCCGGCTTGGGTACTATTATAGAAGAAGAAGTGCTTGAAGCATGGCCATGCAGGCCTGTACCATTTTGCATTATATTGTGAGAGCTGTCATAAACATACCTGCCATCTGTGTAAAACAGCAAATTGCCATATTCGTCAGATATGGCAGAACAGCCTTCATTCGGCCCGCTATTACTGTGAATCTGTCCGTTGGTATCTGCAACCGGGTCACCCGAAGTAAAATCCAATCCCGCATATTGGCCAAAATACCAGTGGGCGGTCTGGAGCTGGGCCCGGAGGACGGATATGGCCAGTAAGCAAAGTAATATAGCGTAAAGCTTTTTCAATATGTTTTGTATATATGCTAAGTTAATGTAAAATGTTTAAGTTATTTTTTAACTTATTGATTATAAAATATATCAATTCATTAAGAGTAGCCGTGGTGAACCGTCATGCTGAGCTTCCTCCTTCGGCGGATACAATGTCGAAGCATCGAACCGCAACCCTTCGACAAGCTCAGGGTGACACCTCGACACCATGCCTGACGGCAGGCAGGAGCCCAGGGTGACGTTGTTTTTCAATGAACGGTAAAGCCCTGGCAGGGTTTAAAACCCTGGCAGGGCTGACCACACTTTAGTTCTTCACTATTTTAAACGTTTTCACTTCTTTATCGGTCTGTGCTTTTACAATGTATGTTCCTTTAGAAAGTACGGTTACGTCTAATTGTGTAATACCGGTTGCCGATTGCCTGTCCATCAACAACCTGCCGCTCATATCGAACACCTGTACGCTTTCTACCGTTTCTTTTCCGTCAAAGTTTAATTTGTCTTTTACAGGGTTCGGCCAGTAAATAAATTCCGCGTTGTTTATATCCGATGTCCCCAACTGTTCAACAAAAATTCCCGTTGCCGCACTCTCACAGCCGTTGATGGTCTGCGTAACCCAGTAAGTTGTGTCATCTTCCACCGGTGTGGTTTCAGGAAGCACAATGGTCAAAGCTTCGTCAGCATACCAGGTCAGTTCGCCATCGGCTTCCACTTCCAGGTCGGCCAGTGTCGTTCCTTCTTCCACCTGCTGTACTTCTACGGCTACAGGCGCATCGGGTACAGGATTTACCGTAACGGTTACTTCCACTCTTTCCGAACGGCAGCCGGTGGAAAGGTTGTATGCTTCTACCCAGTAAGAGGTGCTTTCGGTTAATCCTTCTATGATGAAATTGTTGCCATGGTACACATATTCAGTATCGTCTTCATTGGCATACCAGAAGATCACATTCCCTTCTGAGAAAGCATACAGGTAGGCGTCATTGCCCGAACATACCTGGATATCCATGTTTTCCACTTCCAGTACAGGGGCGGGAAGCACGGTGACGGTAATTTCGGTTCTTTCGGAAACACAGCCTTCCCCGCTTTGGGCTTCCACATAATAAGTGGTAGAGTTGGTGAGTGGTGGAGTGGTGAAGGTATTACCTGTAAACACAGGTTCGGTGGCATCCTGGCTGTCGTACCAGTTGACGGTTCCGTCAGAAGTTACTGTTAAAGTTGCCGAAGCTCCTTCACAGGTATCCACTTCGGTATTTTCTATGATTAATTCAGGCGCAGGATTTACGGTTACCACGACTTCAACTCGTTCTGACGTACAGCCTGTTGCCGTTACAGCTTCCACCCAATAACTGGTAGTTTCGGTTAATGCCGGCGTTTCGTATTCCGTTCCGGTAAAAACAGGTTCGGTAGCATCGGCAGAACTATACCAGTTTATGAAAGAGCCGGAATAGTATTCAGGAGTCGCTTCAGCGGTCAAAGTAGTATTGCTTCCAGAACAGAAGGCATCGGGCTCTGAAATATTAACCGCTATTTTTGACAAGGAGCAATCCTGGTAAACTTTAGCAATCCCCGCATCCTGGATTCCATTTGGATCACCTTGAGAAATACCCAAGCCTAAAATACTGCCGTCTGAGGATAACGAAATAACTGAACCAAATAAATTTTGTTCTTCAGGAGCAGCCGGATTAATAGTCTGAAGTAATTGCCAATCATCGTTTACGTTTTGATATATCTGGAATTTTCCCTGAGAAGGCGGCGGTGGGAATGATGACCCTGCCGTTCCAAAAGCCAAAACATTCCCATCACCTGATAAAGCTACCATGTGCTTGGTATTTTCATTGGTTGATTTTGCACCTTCCAGCGTATCGCCGACTTGCTCCCAATCTCCGTCAACATTTTTAAATACCCTTACATTTCCGGTATATACATTACTACTGTTACGGTACTGTGAACTTCCTACAGCCACTATGTATCCATCTTCCGACAAGGACACGCTTGAGCCAAAATAACTTCCCCGACCAAATCCGTCGGTCGAATAAAGCCCTATTAACGTTCCTGTTAATTCCCATTCATTTCCTTGCAAATTGTAAATTTTCACATAACCCGGATTCGGGGATAATCCTCCTCCTTCTCCACCAGTCGCTCCAATAGCGAGGACAGAACCGTCACTTGACAAATCAATGGAAGTTCCCAAGCCTTCCAGGGAAATTGTCCCGTAAAAGGTACCGCCAAGCTGCACCCAATCATCATTTTGATTTTGGTAAACTCTTACAATCCCGGATTGTGTCGCTACAGTACCATCATAATTAGAACCGATCGCAACAATACTTCCATCGGCAGAGATCGCCACAGTTCTTGCAGAACCGTAGATATCCTCACCTATTTGCTGCCATACGCCATCCACATATTCAAAAACCCGTGCACGTGGATTAAAAAGAACCTCGCTTTCATTATCCGGGTTTACATAATAATAGTTGTGTTCTGCCATAACTACTATATTGCCATCGGAAGAAAGCGCTACATCGCTCCCATTCATTGGTGGAGAAGTAGTGCTTCCATCCGGCGGGCCTAAAAAATGCTCTCCACCTAAAATATTTTCTCCTAATTGTTCCCAACTTCCTTCATTCCATCTGAAAACCTGTACATAACTTCTGTCTGAAGAAGTAAATCCTGAGCTGCTTGATAACGGAACACCGATTGCTACCGTTGCTCCATCAGAAGAAAAAGAAATGCTGTAACCTTTTTGGTATCCTGTCATATCTCCGTTGAAAGAATCCCCCAGTTGTTCCCATTGTGCCATTGCCGAAAAAGGAATCAGCAGAAAGAAAGAGAACAGGGTAACGAATTTCTTAAAAGAAAAATCCCTTATCTGTATAAAAGAGGACAAGGGATCGGGTTTTTCAAGAATATCATTACAGCTTAGATTTTTACAACAGCCAGTATTTTGCTGTGTACCATGCACCATCTGAAATGTCTGCACGCATAAAGTAAATAATTTCCTCATGATTTAATTTTTTTTACCCAAACCTAACGACACTCAT
>Ga0206107_1000389_pt1:10000-20065 | contig 20065 bp, 13 predicted proteins | sample 2B0metagenome_FD_148652 | JGI IMG/M metagenome (GOLD analysis project Ga0206107, IMG submission 148652) | Enriched microbial communities from leaf-cutter ant dump, University of Wisconsin, Madison, United States - 2B0 | ecosystem: Environmental > Terrestrial > Nest > Insects nest >...
TTTATAATGCTCATGGTATATCACTATACCAATGAAATTGTCTATTTCTCGTTATTTTCTTCCAGTATGTCAATGAACTCTTCGTCTTTTAGATCATAGAACACAGAATATAGAACATAGACTCTATTTTCTTTTCTCTGTTCTCTATTTTCTAAAAAATAGTGGAGAATAAGGGAGTCGAACCCTTGACCTCCTGCGTGCAAGGCAGGCGCTCTAGCCAGCTGAGCTAATTCCCCTCTTTTTTAAGTTAGAAGTTAGAAATATGAAGTTAGAAGTTTTTTCTTCTAATTTCTACTTTCTAATTTCTGCCTTTCAGTAGTCTCGGGCAGGCTCGAACTGCCGACCTCTACATTATCAGTGTAGCGCTCTAACCAGCTGAGCTACGAGACTCTTTCTTAAAAGAGTGGCCTTTTTTTCGAAGTTAGAAGTCAGAAGTCAGAAGTTTGCTTTTTTGTTTTGCGGACTTCGCCTCTCGAACTTCGAGCTTCGTATATTTTAAAAAAGAAGAAAAAAACCTAAAAAAACAGCCAATTTAAGCTTTTTAATTTGACAGGTAATTGTATTCGTCGTTCTCTATATAAGAGATGTTCCAGCCGCACCTTCCGGTACGGCTACCTTGTTACGACTTAGCCCTAGTTACCAGTTTTACCCTAGGTAGCTCCTTTGACGGTCACCAACTTCAGGTACCCCCGGCTTCCATGGCTTGACGGGCGGTGTGTACAAGGCCCGGGAACGTATTCACCGCAACATGGCTGATTTGCGATTACTAGCGATTCCAGCTTCATAGAGTCGAGTTGCAGACTCCAATCCGAACTGAGACCGGCTTTCGAGATTCGCATCTATTCACATAGTAGCTGCCCTCTGTACCGGCCATTGTAGCACGTGTGTGGCCCAAGGCGTAAGGGCCGTGATGACTTGACGTCGTCCCCACCTTCCTCGCAACTTGCGTTGGCAGTCTCACTAGAGTCCCCGTCTTGAAACGCTGGCAACTAGTGATAGGGGTTGCGCTCGTTATAGGACTTAACCTGACACCTCACGGCACGAGCTGACGACAGCCATGCAGCACCTTGCATTCTGTCCGAAGAAAGGACTGTTTCCAGTCCGGTCATTATACATTTAAGCCTTGGTAAGGTTCCTCGCGTATCATCGAATTAAACCACATGCTCCACCGCTTGTGCGGGCCCCCGTCAATTCCTTTGAGTTTCATTCTTGCGAACGTACTCCCCAGGTGGGATACTTATCACTTTCGCTTATCCACCGATGATTGCTCACCGACAGACAGTATCCATCGTTTACGGCGTGGACTACCAGGGTATCTAATCCTGTTCGCTCCCCACGCTTTCGTCCCTCAGCGTCAGTTAAGAATTAGCAACCTGCCTTCGCTATTGGTGTTCTGAGTAATATCTATGCATTTCACCGCTACACTACTCATTCCAGCTGCTTCATTCTCACTCAAGGCCTGCAGTTTCAAAGGCAGTTCGACAGTTAAGCTGCCGGCTTTCACCCCTGACTTACAGGCCCGCCTGCGGACCCTTTAAACCCAATAAATCCGGATAACGCTTGCACCCTCCGTATTACCGCGGCTGCTGGCACGGAGTTAGCCGGTGCTTATTCATACAGTACCTTCAACACCCTACTCGTAAGGTGGTTTATTCCTGTATAAAAGCAGTTTACAACCCATAGGGCCGTCTTCCTGCACGCGGGATGGCTGGATCAGGCTCTCACCCATTGTCCAATATTCCTCACTGCTGCCTCCCGTAGGAGTCTGGTCCGTGTCTCAGTACCAGTGTGGGGGGTCACCCTCTCAGGCCCCCTAATGATCATCGGCTTGGTAGGCCGTTACCCTACCAACTACCTAATCATACGCATGTCTATCCTGATCCGATAAATCTTTCAAATAAATACCATGCAGTATCTACTATTATTCGGTATTAATCCAAGTTTCCCTGGGCTATCCCAATGATCAGGGCAAGTTACATACGCGTTACGCACCCGTGCGCCGGTCTCTGTATTCCGAAAAATACATACCCCTCGGCTTGCATGTGTTAAGCCTCCCGCTAGCGTTCATCCTGAGCCAGGATCAAACTCTCCGTTGTTAAAAATTTTTGTTCTTTTTAAACTCCGAATCCTTTTTGATTCCCATCTGCCCCAATTGACCGTTTTTTCTTTAGGCTTTTTTTTCTTCTTTCTATAATTTCAAATGAACTTCTCGTTGTATTCCTTTTGCTTCAATCTCTCAAAGCGGGTGCAAAGGTAGTAATTATTTATTCCTAAACAACTTTTTTCTAAACTTTTTTAAAAAGTTTTTTTTACCCCCTTCCCCCAGCTTTTTCAAACACTTTTTATAATCTTCCTTAAAGTATCGTAAAAGGAGCGCAAAGATACAATTCTTTTACTATTCTTCACAAGCGTTTTTAGCGTTTTTTTAATTTATTTTTCCAATTCACTTATTTGTACTGCTTTGCATATTTATTTTTATTGTTTTCCTACTGATTTAAACGGATTTCGTTGGATTAACGTAGTCCGCGCCCGGGATGAAGGCATTTGTTTGAGCTCTTTTTGTGAAACGGAGTGTAACAAAAAAGCGAGTGCCGCCAGCCCGGTCAGGCGCCCGAAAAAATAATTTTAGATTTCAAATTTTAGAATTTAAAGTTAGAGGGTAGAAATTAGAAGTTAGAAATCTGAAGTTTCATATATCCATCTCATAACTCACAACGCTGAAATCAAAACTATTTAAAATTCGCCCAGGTCAATTTTGACGGAAAATATGTTGGAATAGAGCGCGATGCTCTGGTCGCCGACGTCGGTCAGGGCATAGTCAACGGAAATGCCGTGGTACTTGAATCCTACGCCGATGTTGGGCTGGAAAGTAAGCTCTTTTTTGTCGTCGAAAGTGGTTTCAAACTGGAAATTGTTTACGCCGCCCCGCAGGAAAACCATATCGGCATAGCCTACTTCAAACCCCAACGCGGGCGACATGCTCAAAGCGCCGGTCGAAATAAGGTCGTTGGTTTGTGTAAACTGAAAGTTCAAATCGACTTCGCCCAAAACATTGAATTTGTCATTGATCTTAAAGTTTTTTCCCACACCCAGCTGAAGTTTCGGCAAGGTCAGTTCTATATTTTCTTCGGGCAGTTCATTGACGGTCTGCTGGTTTCCGGTTCCGGGTTCGGTTACCGTGATGGTGTTCAATTCGTCTTCATTGATGCTCCAGGCGTTGAATGTGGTGGTAATGTCACGTGCCATCGCCCCGAAATAAAAACCATCCTGCGTGCGGTACTGCAATCCCAGGTCCAGCCCAAAACCATACGAGTTGGCAAATTTCCCGATGTGCCGGTAAACAATCTTGGCATTGGCTCCCACCGCAATATCTGAATTTCCCAGGAAATAACCCGCATAACTCAAACTCAGTGCATAATCGGCAGTAGAAAATTTACTGATCCGGTCATAATCTATATTTCCTTGACTGTCAATTAATTGGGTTGTATTTAAAATATCATCCACGCCAAACCGATAAGCGGAAACGCCCACAACCGCATTGTTTCCCAATGGAATCGCACCAGCCAGATAATCGTATTTGGCGATGCCTTCAAAATATTCGGCATGCATGGCGGAAATTTGCGGGCCGAAATAAATTTCGGTCAATCCTGCCGGGTTCCAATAAGCCGCATTTACATCGCCAATGTTTGCCACAACGGCATTTCCCATGGCAAACGCGCGGGCATCCACCCCAATGCTCAGGAATTCATTGGAATATTTCCTGGTCGCCTGGGCGAAGCCAATCATAGTGGCTAAACTTAAAATTATGGTCAGATTGAGTTTCAATATTATTTCGTGTTGCGTTTCGGGTTATGCGTCTTGAGTTAAATAACTTTGTCAAAGTTTTTATGTTGCGCTAATCACTTTGACAATGTTTCTGTGTTTCAAGTTTAATTCGGCAAAAATCGAATGTTTTGTTTAAAACACAAAATCTTGTTTTTTATTGCGTGGGATTTGTTGTTATCTTCGCAATTGAAGTTATGCGTTGAGCGTTTTGAGTTTTGCGTTGATGCAAGCATTGAAAATTCTGAATTCTGACTTCTAAATTCTAAATTCAAGATGAAACTTTTTACTTTACCGAATTTACTGACGCTGGGGAATTTGTTTTGTGGGTGTTTGATTATTTTAATTTTACTCAATTTCAAACAACATCTATTCATGATTAGTTTCATAGATAATTTAGATTTAGTTAAGAATTATCCAAATAATAGCAATTTTTATCTGAATGTAATTTTAATGTTAATTTCCACTTCATTGGTATTTGATTTATTAGATGGAATGGTGGCACGTGCAATGAAAATCAATTCTGCAATAGGAATTCAACTGGATTCACTTGCTGATATGGTCACTTTTGGGGTTGTTCCGGGATTTCTGATGATGGTTCTACTTATTCAAACAACAGATGTAAATTCTTATTTTCGATTTATTGGATTGATAATTCCTCTTTTTTCAGCATTACGTTTAGCAAAATTTAATGTGGACACGGAACAATCCACTTATTTCAAAGGCCTGGCAACTCCGGCTAATACCATTCTGATTTTTTCGCTGTTCTGGATTCAAAATCAGAACGGATTTATCATTTCGAAAGAGCTGGATTTGTATTTTTTAATTGGAATTACTATTCTTTCCTGTTACTTGCTGATTGCGAATATTCCTTTGTTTTCTTTCAAATTCAAAGGTTTTACCTGGAAAGACAATGATTATAAATATGTATTCCTTATTATATGTATCATTCTTTTGATTTTATTTCAAATGAATTCGGTACCGTTTATTATACTATTATATATTATTACTTCAATCATATTCAGAAAAAAGATTATCAATGCTTAATTTACACAAACCTCTATGCTTTTTTGATTTGGAAACCACGGGAATCAATGTCGGAAAAGACCGTATCGTGGAAATTTCCGTTTTGAAAGTTTATCCGAACGGAAACAAAGAAAGCAAAACGCTTCGCGTGAATCCCGGAATTCCGATTCCCAAAGATGCAACCGCCGTTCACGGAGTCACCAACGAAGATGTTGCCAATGAACTGCCTTTTAAAGAAATCGCTCCGCAAATCTGGGAAATGATGAAGGATTCCGACATTGCCGGCTATAATTCCAACCGTTTTGACGTTCCGCTTCTGGCCGAAGAATTCTTGAGAAACGGTTTTGATTTTGATCTGGAAAAGCACCGCCTGGTAGATGTTCAGGTGATCTTTTTCAAAAAAGAACCACGGGATCTGAGCGCGGCTTATCAGTTTTATTGTGGTAAAATCATGGAAAACGCTCATTCCGCCGCTGCCGATGTGGAAGCGACTTATGAAATTTTCAAAGCGCAAATTGAACGTTACAATGATTTGGAAAATGACATCAAATTCCTGAGCGAATATACTTCCCAGCGCAAAACGGCGGATTTAGCCGGAATGATCGGGATTGACGATAAAGGAAATGAAATTTTCAACTTCGGAAAGTACAAAGGGCAATCCGTAATCGAAGTCTTTGAAAAAGACATGGGCTATTACGGCTGGATTCAGAATGCAGATTTTCCGCTTTATACCAAAAAGGTTTTGACGAAAATACGTTTAACAGCTGGATGATGGATGCGGGAAGCTGGATGTTTTTTAAACTTTCATCCAACATCTATCACCCAACACCAAACAAAAGAATATGACTTCAAAAATAATTTACAAAGGCGAACTGCGTACGGAAGCAGTTCATTTACAATCGGGAACACAGATTGAAACAGATGCACCAACCGATAACCATGGAAAAGGCGAACGCTTCTCTCCTACCGATTTGGTTGCAACGGCGTTGGGAAGCTGTATGATTTCTATTATGGGAATTTATGCGCAGACACATAACCTGAACATTGAAGGTTCTGCTTGTGAAATCACCAAAATCATGGCTGCCAATCCCCGTAGAATTGCAGAAGTAGTGGTAAAACTCACTATGAAAGGCCAGGATTCTTTCTCGGAAAAAGATAAAATTTCAATGGAACGCGCGGCTATGACTTGTCCGGTTTTCCTTACACTTCACGAGGATGTGAAGAAATCGGTGGAGTTTGTGTGGCCGTAAGTTAGAAAGTTAAAATTCAATCTGAAACAATTGAATTAATTTTTCGTTGAGTTGTTTGATATGGTTTTCATCCAATTTCCCGAGTAATCCGATTGCCAAACTTCTGTCAACTGTCGCAATCTTGCTTAACCTGACCAGGGAAGCTTTTTTCAATCCGTTTGATTCTGTAGGCTCAATTTCTATGTCAAATTCGGACAGCCATTTGTGCTGAGTAGTAATGAAACAGACCGTAACGTCATTTTCAGCACTTATTAAAACCAAAGCCGGGCGTTTCTTTGCGCCTGATAAATCCGTGAAAGGAAACGGTATCAGCAGGATATCGCCTTTGTTCATTTGTAACGGACTTTTAAATCGCTTTCATCATACAGTTCTTCTTCATCATTCAAAAAATCAAATGAGCGTGAATCCGAAACGAGTTGCTGTATGTTTTCAGTTATGATTTCCTCGTCAATTTTGTACAATAAAAAATCAATAAAGTCATTGATTTCCTGAACTTTGGATTCGGGCAATAATTTTATTTTACTTACCGCTTTGTTTATCAAAATTTCTCTGCTCATCCTAATTGATTTTTATACAAATGTATGTTTTTTTATGTAGTTGCCTTTGAAATATTTGCTTCGTTGGTTTTCATAAAGATGTGAAGAAAACGGTGGGGTCTGTGTGGCCGTAAGTTGACGGGTGTTGGAAGATGGATGTATTTTTGTAACTAATTAATAGTTATGTAAAGAACGATTATCTACCAAAGTAACAATATAAATCGTTTCGTTTTCAATCGGATAAATCAAAGAATTATTTTTATCAATCAGGCATTTACGAAGATTTGAAACTTTTGAAACAGGGCAAATATTTATATTTTCTTTAATCCTTTTAACTAAATCCGAAATGTTTCTATTGAATTTATCGACCTCATTTTCAGTCCATTCTTCAAAAAGACAATCAATTGTCCGTCGAAAATTTCTTCTCGCAGTTCCCGACCAGACAACTTTCATCTTTTTTTGGATTTAATGTATTGAGCCATTTCTTCCATCACCACATTATGGTCATAAACTTTTCCGTTCTCAATATCGTCCAGTCCCTGTTTGATAGATTTTATTTGTTCAGATGAAAGTTCTTCATACCAATCTTTCCTGTTTTTATAGAGTAAAAAATCAAGATAGTCAGAAAGTTCCTCCACTAATTTTTGAGGCAGGTTTTTAATTTTTTCCGATAATTCTTTGTGAACCAAGGTTTCCATGCTTACAAAACGACATAAATTTTTTCGTTGTAAATATACATAAACACAATGAAAAAATTTATACGGAGTTTCCCTCTGTCCATATTAATAAAATAATTTTTACAGAGGAAATTTAGAGAAAAAATCCTTTCTATTGCCACATCAATTTTTCCAATTCGTAAATCTGTCTTCTAAATTTGTCATCCTGAGCTTGTCGAAGGGCAAAACTTCCGTAATTTTGCATCCGAAATGAAAACAGTCGTAGTAGGATTATCGGGTGGGGTGGATTCCAGCGTTGCGGCCTATCTGTTGAAAGAACAGGGCTACAACGTCATTGGGCTTTTTATGCGTAACTGGAATGATGCTTCGGTCACGTTGGAAGACGAATGTCCGTGGGTAGAAGATAGCGCCGACGCTTTGATGGTTGCCGAGAAACTCGGGATTCCTTTTCAGGTAATTGATTTAAGCGATATTTACAAAGAACGAATCGTGGATTATATGTTCGCCGAATATGAAAAAGGCCGCACACCCAATCCAGACGTTCTGTGCAACCGCGAAATCAAGTTCGATATTTTCCTGAAAACCGCTCTGGAGCTGGGTGCAGATTTTGTCGCGACCGGCCATTATGCCCGCCGGGAAGAAATTGAAATTAATAACCAAAAAGTCTATCGTCTTCTCGCCGGAAAAGACAATAACAAAGACCAGTCTTACTTTTTGTGCCAGCTGAGCCAGGAACAATTGAGCAAAGCTTTGTTTCCCATTGGTGATCTGGAAAAATCAGAAGTTCGGAAAATTGCCAGAGAACAAGGTCTGGTAACGGCCGATAAAAAAGATTCGCAGGGACTTTGTTTCATTGGCAAAGTAAGCCTACCCGATTTTCTTCAGCAACAATTAAAACCCAAAACCGGCGAAACTATTGAAATTTCAAAGGAAAATGAAATTTACCAATCCGAAAAACCTCAGTTTTTTAGCAAATGGGAAGAACTGGCTTATGAATCGAAAGGTGTTTCCTACAATAAATCATTGGGAAAAGTGGTTGGGAAACATGACGGCGCACATTATTTCACAAAAGGACAGCGAAAAGGTTTGCGTGTCGGCGGAATGATTGAACCGCTTTTTGTACTGGATACCGACGTGGAAGAAAATATCATTTATGCCGGACAGGGTGAAGCACATCCCGGACTGTTCAAAAAAGCATTGTTCATTGCCGAAGATGAAATCCATTGGGTTCGGGAAGATTTGAAATTAAATCCCGATGAAACTATGGAAGCCATGGTGAGAATCCGTTACCGCCAATCATTGCAAAAAGCAACTTTACACAAAGCGGAATCGGGTTTGTACATTGAATTTGATGTTCCACAAAAAGCCGTCACCGAAGGCCAGTTTGCCGCCTGGTATTTGGATGATGAATTGGTGGGTTCTGGAGTGATAAATTGATTGCAGATTTTCTTTACCTACTTTATTTTTTCCATTATTGTTGAACGGAAAGGCGCAATTGCATTTTCTTTTTCAAACTCATTTTCTGCGAACATTTTCTCAACTGCATTTACACTAACCGAATTCTCTTGTTGATGAGGATAATAATAAAGTTGCCCGTTTCTTTTAATAATCAAATTACTTTTTAACTTTTCCGAAAAGTAATTGACATACTCTGTTGTTTTTTCTTTAAGTTTAAAAATACTGTTGAGAGATTTTTCATGTTCAATACATCCGCGTTCGTATAATTTAAGGTTTATATTTTCAGGGAATTCAATGGGCTCGGTTGATGGAATTTCGAAAATAATATCTGTTGAGTAACAATCCGGAGCACCGCAATCAAGCCCATGAAGGTTAAAAGGCAACTGAAACAAAATTTTATTATTTTGTTGACTTACAAGCCTTTTAAGATATAATTCTGCCAGTAAACTTGATTGAAGATTCTCATTAAGTTTAGATTTCGGTCGCGCAATAAGCAAGGAATCTTTAACTTGCCCAAGAGTTAGTTCTGAATTATTTATTTCCGTTTGAGCTTTATTTTCTTCTGATTTTCTTTCTTTTGAAGAGCAGGAGAGAATTATCAAGCTAAATAATAAAATCGAAACTTTCATGGGGTTATATTTATTTAATTGATACAAAGTTCCTACCACCTCATCAGTACGCTCCCCCAGGTAAATCCACTGCCGAAAGCCGTCATGCAAATCAAATCTCCTTTCTGGATACGGCCTTCCAGAACCGCCTCACTTAAAGCAATCGGAATGGACGCTGCGGTAGTATTTCCGTATTTCTGGATGTTATTGAAAACCTGTTCGTCTTTCAATCCCAATTGTTTCTGTATGAACTGGCTGATGCGCAGATTGGCCTGGTGCGGAATGAATAATTTTAAATCCGAAATATCTTCTCCGGCCTGTTCAAATGCTTCTTTGATGGATTCGGGGAAACGCGTAACCGCATGTTTAAACACAAAATTCCCGTTCATATAAGGATAAATTTGCTCGGGTGTCAATTCATTTCCTTCTTCCAGCAAAACGTCCGACCAGCCCAGTTTCGTTCCCGGAAACAAAACCGCGAGTTCCTCTGCGAACCGGCCTTCGCTGTGCATATTGGTGGCGATGATCCCTCTTTTTTCATCTTCAGTCGCGGAAACCACAACGGCTCCCGCGCCGTCACCGAAAATCACGGAAACGCCCCGGCCGCGCGTAGTCATGTCCAGCCCGAAAGAATGGTTTTCGGCTCCTACTACCAGCACATTTTTATACAAGCCCGATTTTATGTAGG
>Ga0206107_1000390_pt1 | contig 20050 bp, 19 predicted proteins | sample 2B0metagenome_FD_148652 | JGI IMG/M metagenome (GOLD analysis project Ga0206107, IMG submission 148652) | Enriched microbial communities from leaf-cutter ant dump, University of Wisconsin, Madison, United States - 2B0 | ecosystem: Environmental > Terrestrial > Nest > Insects nest > Nest dump...
TCGTGGCGAGTTCTTACGATCATCTTACTCGTGTATTTGCGGCGTCGAGTTCGGTAACCAAGCGTCAACTGACCCCATGGAGTACGAGGAGCCTTACCTGCGCCGTGGCGACCACCGTCACCACCACCGTGTGGGTGGTCTGCGGCGTTCATAACGACACCACGAACAGTTGGACGAATACCTTTGCGTCGCTTGCGTCCAGCCGAACCAACTTTCACGTTTTGGTGCTGAATGTTGCCAACGACACCAATGCTTGCCTGGGCTTCAAGTCGGAAACGACGGACTTCGCCAGATGGCATTTTTACGAGGGCGTAATCGCCTTCTTTTGCCATAAGTTGCGCTTTCGTACCGGCCGAACGTACCATTTGCGCGCCACGACCTGGGTTGATCTCGATTGCATAAATCTGAGAACCAACAGGAATGTTTGCAAGTGGCATACGGTTTGATGCTTCAATTGGAGCATCTGCACCGCTGGTAATTACCTTACCTTTCGTCATTTGCGTGTCAGCAAGGATGTAGTGGTAAAGACCATGTTGATCTTTTACACGAGCAATACGCGCTGAACGGTTTGGGTCGTACTCGATCTCTTCAACGGTTACCGTAAGGCCTGGGGCTAGACGGTGGTTAACGAGACGGTAGTGACGCTTAACACCACCACCACGGTGACGAACGGTAATGCGTCCCGTGTTGTTACGTCCTGCGTTTTGCTTTTTGCTCTTTAGGAGGCTCTTCAGGGGCTTACGAGTTGTTACCTCGCTCATGTCCTGAGTGGTCATGCCTCGACGAGCTGGAGTAGTAGGGTTGTACTGCTTAATTGGCATTACTTCTTCTCCTCTTCAGCTGGAGTTTCAAATACCTGAATGCTGTCACCCTTAGCAAGTGTTACGTAAGCCTTTTTAAAGTCTTTACGTGTTGTTTTGCCAGGGAAACGGTTTTTGCCGCGTGAGAAGCGAACAGCTTTACCGTCCTGCACAAGGGTTTTGATGCCAGTTACTTTTACTTCGAACTGAGCTTCAACCGCTGCTGCAATTTGCTGCTTGTTTGCGTTCAAAGGAACGTTAAACACATAAACATTGTTCATGCTTGCAGCATATGCTTTTTCGGTTGCGCGTGGGATAACACTAATAGTCGTCATATTACGCCTCCTCCTTTAGCCAGCTTGTAATAGCGTCAATGGCTTTAGGTTCGATGACAATTTTGTCAGCGTTAAGAATATGGTAGACGTTGAGGTACATTGCGCTTACAAGCAGAACATTTTGCAGGTTAGCGGTTGCACGCAGGAGGGCGTCAGTCTTTTCGTTTACGACAAGCAGTACCTTACGGTCAAGCTTGTTATCGGCGAGAAACTGCACAATCTCTTTCGTCTTACCGGTTGTTTTGACGTCGGTGACAACGATTTTACCGGCTTGCTCAGCGAGGGTTAGCGCCTGGCGAATTGCAACGCGCTTGCTTGTCTTTGAAATGCGGAGAGAGTAGTTCTCGTTGCCGCGTGGACCAAAGACAACACCACCGCCACGCCAGATAGGGTTACGGGTTGAACCAAAACGCGCACGTCCGGTTCCTTTTTGCTTCCAAGGCTTCTTGCCACCACCGCTTACTTCACCGCGCTGCTTTGTTGTAGCGCTGGCTTTGCGACTATTTGCAAGATACGCATCGTATGCAAGTTTTAGCAATTCGTGGTTTGGAACCTCAACTGCAAAAACCTCTTTTGGTAGAGCAGTCGTAGCTGCTTTTTTCGTCTCAGCCATTATGCCTTACCTCCGATAATGATCAGACCCTTTTTTGGACCAGGAACGGCACCCTTAAGCCCGATTAGGTTGCTGTCGGCGTCAACGTAAGCAACCTCGAGGTTTTTTACCGTTACGCGTTCTGCACCCATGTGGCCAGCCATTCGCTTACCCTTAAAGATTTTCTGAGGGTACATCGAACCGATAGATCCCGGCTTACGAACGTTACCGTTACCACCGTGAGTCTTGCTACTAGTATTAAAGTTGTGACGTTTTACCGTACCGGCAAACCCTTTACCCTTGCTTGTTCCGGTTGCATCAACGATGTCACCTAGTTCAAACTTGGTTACGTCAATCGTGTCACCTACCTTTAGACCTTCAGGTAGTTCAGCAACACGAAATTCCCGAATGTGTTTCGGGGTCACTTTGGCGGTCTTTACGTGACCAGCCACGGCCTTGCTCAGGTTCTTACCCTCACCATATGCCACCTGGACTGCGTTATAACCGTCGGTTTCGACAGTTTTGACCTGAGTCACAGTCACGGGGCCAGCCTGAATAAGCGTTACTGGAACAGCAACACCATTCTCGCTGATGATTTGGGTCATACCAATTTTGGTACCGAGAAGTGCTTTCATTGCCCTCTTGCTCCCACTTAAAATTCTTGGTGGCTGGCAGTATCCGTAGAGACGGACTTACCAATTCACCAAGAAAAGTTGTTATTACGTAATAAAGTTACCCATTCAGTTTAGCACACTCTTCTCTATTCGTCAACCGTTTTATCAGAGGCCATACAAGAATACCATGGCGTTAATGAATAACTTATGATACCGTGGACATAGCCTTCGAGAAAGGGAGAAAAATGACCCAAATCGCGTTTTCGACCATCGTGAGGTTGAAGGCGTCCAGTGGACGGTACGCCCTCGTGCGAGAGGCGGATCGATTGGTGCCACTCTCAGCTCCACTGTCACTGCCGGTAAGGGCAATGCTCGACACTCGTCAGCAGGAGATCCCTCACGCGGAAATCGTCAGTGGCCAGCGAGAAGAGTCACAGGTAGATTCGTTAGACCTGCCCAAGCTGCGGGCCTGCTTTGGCACGTGGGTTGCCCGTACCGATCTTTTGCCGCAAGTTGACTCCACGCTCCAACGAGTACTCGGCAGCACGTACGACGAATCCGCACAAAAAGCGGCAAAGCACGGGCTCCGGTTCCACTACTTTTTTGAGGAGTGGGCCGATGACCGTCGACACCGGCTGAGCGTCGTCTGGAAAGTCTTCAATGACGTCTCCCTCCGCAAGGCCTGTGTTCTGGCCGAATCGTGTGGGCGCATTTACACCGTAACGGCTGCCGATATTATGCACGGACACGTGCGTGGTGTTGGCATCGACCCTCTCGCAAGGTGCCTCATCCCCCGTGACGCGTGAACTGCGCCCTACGCCACGGACTCTTTCAGCACGAAAGAGTCCGTGGCGCTTCTCATATAAAAATTATACGACAATGCCGGCGGGACTTAGATAGCTCACAATAGTGACCACTAAAATAGCTGCGTACCATATCTTTCGGTCGGTTTGATATTTTTCGAATTTATTAATTAGCAACACACCAACGAGAAAGCCAACCGGAATAGCCGTAAGCGGAAAACCGCTGAGGTTTATAGGGACTGCAAACTTTACCCAAAATGTTCCCAGAAGAACAAAAATAACGAGTTTTAGAAAAAATTTACTATCAGACTCGAAAATCATTTCATTACCACGACGACTAAAAACACGGTTTCGTGCATATGTTCGAGGCCGTTTTTGTTTTTGAGATGCCATACTCCATAGAGTATAGCAATTAGCATAAGCATATTCAAATTTTCTCTTGAATAACCCATGTTTCTAAGGCATACTAAAATAAAGACTAAAAGGATAATCTCATGGCTACGAGGAAAACTACAAGCAAAAAACCAATAACAAAGCGCGCATCGGTTAAAAAGACTGTCAAGCGTAATCAAAAATTCATGTCGTTCGCTGTAACGCAACAAACTGCTTATTGGTCGGTATTAGGACTTGTCGTACTTGTTTTTGGCACGTGGGTGACATTTTTAAGCGTCGATATACAGCGAATTTACGACGCTATTGATGCGAGTGACACTCGTGTTTATCTGCCGGACGATCTCCATAAGCATCATCATATGGAGTAAGATCCGTAATAAAAAATCACCCCAAGGCAGGGTGATTTTTATTAGCGAGCGCAAAACTACATGCGAATTTCGGCGTCAACACCAGATGGCAAGCTAAGATTTTGAAGGTTGTCAATTGTCTTAGGGGTTGCATTGATGATGTCGATGAGACGCTTATGGGTAAGCATTTGATATGCTTCACCACCGCTTTTGTAGACGTGAGGCGATTTAACCACCGTGTAGGTGCTACGACGAGTAGGCATTGGCACAGGCCCGGCAACACCGGCACCAGTGCGTAGTGCGGTGTCAATAATTTGCTTTGCTGCTTGGTCAATAACCTTGTGGTCGTAGGCTTTGAGACGAATGCGGATACGAAGACCCGTGTCTTTGGTTTCTGCCATGATAGCTCTCCTTGTGCGGTTCCGTAACCTCTTCCGGAATGGTTACCATGGAGTTTTCGGAACAATAGTAATTATTCTTTTATTATAGCATATAGTAGCCCTCTTTGACAATAGACCTAAATAGGCTTGACGCGCGGATAGCATCAACGTATTATAGTATCTTGTCAGATGAGACAAGACCGAAGGGTTAGCGTGAACGTCGACAAAAAACGGCTACGTGCGTCTATCGTTGTCGGGTTGGTGGCTGTTTCAGCCCTCATCCTCTTGACGTGGGGAATCATGAAGGGAGAGGAGCTTCCGCCGGCCAAGAGTGAGCCGGAAAAGGTTGCGGCGATCATGAACGACGTTGCCGTCGCCCATGACATTATCGGATACAAGCTCAACTTCACCGTCGCGATTCCCCACTCGGAAGGCACAGACGACGATTGGCTAGCAAGCCTGTTTTACGGTTTTGGCCAGCGAATGGTCGGGCCTTTCGAGCAGCCCTCCCTTGAGGGAGTGTGCTTCAGCGGCGCTCTTGTTAGCGCTGTAAGCGCCGACGGCAAGATGTCCGATGAGCAACGTGCCACGCTGGATGACTATTTCCATGGCCTCCGCGAAAGCAAGGCGTTCGGTATGGCCGTTTTAAAGGCCGACCTACCTGGTAGCTCGAACGAGGACATCGTGTCCTCGTATGACAACGGCCGCAAGCAAGGCCACGAGGCGTGTAGGTAGCATAGCCTTCACGCACCCCGCTTCAGAAGCTCATACGAGCTATCTGAAGCGGGGTATTTAATAGTAGTTAATAACATCAAAAACACCTCCGAATGGAGGTGTTTTTGTAGCGTAAGTTTGAAACTACTTAGTAATAGCAGTCACAACACCAGCACCTACGGTGCGTCCACCTTCACGAATAGCGAAGGTAAGACCCTGCTCCATAGCAATTGGAGCAAGTAGCTTAACTTTAAAGGTTACGGTGTCACCAGGCATGACCATTTCTTTGTCAGCTGGAAGCTCAACTTCACCGGTAACGTCAGTTGTACGGAAGTAGAACTGTGGCTTGTAACCCTTAGAGAATGGAGTGTGGCGTCCGCCTTCTTCCTTCTTAAGGATGTATACTTCAGCTTCGAACTCGGTGTGAGGCTCGATTGAACCTGGCTTAGCAAGAACCTGGCCACGTTCGATCTGATCGCGCTCGATACCGCGAAGAAGGAGACCTGCGTTGTCACCAGCCTGACCTTGGTCAAGACTCTTCTTGAAGGCCTCGATACCAGTAACAACTGATTTCTGTGTCGCCTTAATACCGACAATTTCAACTTCGTCGTTAATTTTAACGACACCCTGCTCAATACGACCAGTAGCAACAGTACCACGACCCTTAATTGAGAAGACGTCTTCGATTGGCATAAGGAATGGCTTGTCAAGGTCGCGTACAGGCTCTTCGATGTATGTATCAAGAGCGTTAACGAGTTCCATGATAGCATCTTCGCTTGCAGCGTCACCTTCGAGGGCTTTGGTTGCAGAACCCTTGATGATTGGCGCGTTGTCACCGTCGTAACCATTCTTAGTAAGAAGTTCACGAACATCCATTTCAACGAGCTCTACCAGTTCTGGGTCGGCAAGGTCCATCTTGTTAAGGAAGACGACGATCTTAGGCACACCAACCTGGTGGGCAAGAAGGACGTGCTCGCGGGTTTGTGGAAGTGGACCATCGTTTGCGGCTACAACGAGGATAGCACCATCGATTTGAGCTGCACCGGTAATCATGTTCTTCACGTAGTCGGCGTGGCCTGGCATGTCGACGTGAGCGTAGTGACGGTTTTCAGACTCGTATTCCTGGTGAGACGAAGCGATAGTAATACCACGCTGACGCTCTTCAGGGGCGTTGTCGATCTGGTCGTACGCAATTGGCTTGTTTACATCGCTAGGAAGTTTCTTAGCGAGAACGGCCGTAATAGCTGCGGTCAAAGTTGTTTTACCGTGGTCGACGTGGCCCATTGTACCAACGTTAACATGCGGCTTATCACGTTTGAAAGTATCTGCCATTTGGGATAATTCTCCTGTTAATTATATTTTCGCGCACATCTATAAATAGACTGCGACGTATGAACTAAATTATACAGGGAAATTTGTGGTATGTAAACACTTCTACAAACGAAACTTGACAAAAACGTATTCAGTTGACATCGTATCGTTATTTATAGTATAATTTACATGTTCGCTCATCGAGAAGATGGAGGCATTGTGTCTCTTCGAACTGTCCGTAACGTAGCCACTATTGTCGTCATTCTGGCTGTTTATGGCCTCCTCGTAGCCGTTCGGCGCGACTCCTTGGCCGGGGCTGCCATCGCAATGGCATTGATCGTTGCAGTCTCGACTGCATGGGTAAAGCAAGAGAGGAGCGTAAATGACGGAAAGCTTCTTCGTCATCTACAGCAGCTTACCGTCCAGATGCTTCAGGGGCATCCTAGTGTTACTTTGCCGCTGACGTCTGAGCGTAAAGCGGTTAGTATTAAGGCAACCGACCATGGGTATGCAATTTTGGTAGCCCTCGACGCCGACAACCCCTACAGTCGTGCGCCCAAACACTGCCAGGCCTCGATGTACTTCTTCAGGCAAAACGGAAACATCTGCGCGTATTGCCGCTGTGCCATCCGCATCGACGAAGACCTGAATCAAATCCTGGCAAGCGCGGTTTCTGCGGGAGGACTACGGATCCTCCCGCGTCATCAGCTCGTCGCTCTCATTAGCGACATGGAGCGCTGGCTGAACGACTAGTTCCGTCGGCGCTGCGACCAAGGTCTGCCACTCAAGAATACCTCTTGAATGGCAGACCTATTTTTATTGCAAACGAGTCAAGACTGCGCCAAATAAAAACACGCCGGTTAAGGCGTGTTTTTATCAAAGAGAGGTTATTTACTGCGCTTCTCGATGATTTCCTGCGCAACATTTGGCGGTACTTCTTCGTACTGCGCAAGCTCCATAGTACTTGCTGCGCGACCTTGACTCATCGAACGAATATCGTTTGTGTAGCCAAACATGCTTGCAAGTGGCACGAATGCACGTACCAGCTTTGCGCCGCCTGGAATGTCTTCCATGGCGTCGATACGCCCACGACGAGCATTGAGGTCACCAATAACATCACCCATAAACTCTTCAGGGGTGCTTACTTCAACTTTCATAACAGGTTCAAGAAGAATTGGTTTCGCCTGCTTTACACCTTCACGAGCAGCAAGGCTACCAGCAAGGCTAAAGGCGAGCTCGCTTGAGTCAACGTCGTGGTAGCTACCATCGTAAAGAGTTGCCTTAACATCTACTACTGGGAAGCCGGCAATCACACCACCGTCAAGCGTTTCGCGAATACCTTTTTGTACGGCTGGGCGATATTCTTGTGGAACAACACCACCTTTAATGGCATCAACAAATTCGAAGCCCTTACCTGCTTCGTTCGGCTCAAAACGAACCCAAACGTCACCGTACTGACCACGGCCACCTGATTGTTTAGCGTGCTTTCCCTGTACTTCTGATGTACCTTTAATTGACTCGCGGAAGGCAACCTGTGGCTCACCAATGTTCGCCTCAACGTTAAATTCGCGCTTCATGCGGTCTACAAGAATGTCAAGGTGAAGTTCACCCATACCAGACATAATTGTCTGGCCAGTTTCCTCGTCGGTGTGAACGCGGAATGTTGGGTCTTCCTCGGCAAGTCGCTGTAAGGCGATACCCATTTTTTCTTGGTCGCTCTTGGTTTTTGGTTCGACTGCAATAGATACTGGTGGATCTTGGAATTCAATACCCTCAAGCTGAATTGGATGGGCTGGGTCGGCAAGTGTCGCACCGGTAAAGGTGTCTTTAAGACCAACGACAGCAGCAATGTCCCCTGCTGCGACAGAATCAATCTCTTCACGCTTGTCGGCGTGCATACGCACAATACGGCCGATTCGCTCTTTGTTGCCACTAGTTGTATTAAGAACATAACTACCGGCCTTAAGAACACCAGAGTACACGCGCACGAAAATTAGCTTACCGACAAATGGGTCGGTTGCAATTTTAAACGCGAGAGCAGCAAGTGGCTCTTTTTCATCCGGTTTACGCTCAACTTCGTCGCCAGTTTTAGGGTTTTTACCCCAAATTGCATCGACGTCTAGTGGAGATGGAAGATAATCGGTGACAAGATCGAGTACTTTTTCGACGATAACACCACGGCCATCACCACCTGTGACGAGGAAGAAGTCACCCGAAAGAACACGCTTGCGAAGGGCAATTTTTAGCTCTTCAACAGAAATTGCTTCTTCCCCCTTTTCGAGGAATCGCTCAAAAAGTTCGTCGTCAGCTTCGACGGCAGCTTCAACGAGAAGGCTACGGGCGTGCTTGGCTTTTTCAAGCATGTCAGCAGGAATTTCACCCTGAACAAGAGCTTTATCAGTGAAATCGCTGTAGGTGTATGCTTTCATGTCGATAAGGTCGACAAGACCGTTGATTTCTTTTTCGAAACCAATTGGCAAGTGAATAGGAAGTGCGTGCTTAGAGAGGCGGTTGTGAATTGACTCGAGAGACTTGTAGAAATCGCCACCAATTTGGTTAATCTTGTTAATAAAGCAAATGCGTGGCACGCCATATTTGTTAGCCTGGCGCCATACGGTTTCGGTTTGAGCCTCGACGCCCATTTTACCGTCGAATACAGTAACAGCACCATCAAGAACACGAAGGGAGCGTTCTACCTCGGCCGTGAAGTCAATGTGGCCAGGGGTGTCGATAATATTAATTTTATGGCCCTTCCAGAAACAGGTGACGGCAGCTGAAGTAATAGTAATACCGCGCTCTTTTTCCTGCGCCATCCAGTCGGTAGTGGCGCCATCGCCCTCACCGCGAACCTCACCAATTTTGTGGTTAATACCGGTTCGGTACAAAATACCTTCAGTTGTCGTCGTTTTACCCGCGTCAATGTGGGCGATGATTCCGATGTTTCGGAAGTCCTTGAGTGGGACATTCTTCTGAGCCATGGGGCGTAATCTTCCTTTAGTCTAATTATTTTTTGCCATTAGAAAACGGCACTATATCACTCATTTTAACAGATTTCCAATAAATTGTCACCTACTACGGCAATATATCTTTGTTTTTCCTAAAAATAACCGAGGTGGAGGTGCCTATTGCGATAGAACATAAAAGAACACCCCACATCGAGGTGTTCTTTTTATTGAGCTAACAGCGCTAGCCGCGGGCAAAGTGAGCGAAGGCTCGGTTTGCTTCGGCCATCTTGTGGGTGTCTTCTTTCTTTTTGAAAGCGGCACCCGATTCGTTGTAGGCATCAACGATTTCAAGCGCGAGACGCTGTTCGTACGGCATACCGCTACGAGCGCGAGCTGACTGCACTAACCAGCTAAACGCAAAGTGAAGCTGACGGTGACCCTGAATTGGGAATGGAATTTGGTAGTTAGCACCACCAACACGACGAGATTTTACCTCGAAGTTTGGAGAAACGTTCTTGAGTGCTTTTTCAAAAACTTCAAGAGGTTCTTCACTATCAAGTTTTTTAGCTGCTTGCTCGAGAGCGGCATAAACAGCGCGCTCTGCAACTAGTTTTTTGCCGTCAAGCATTGATTTGTTAATAAGACGCTGAACAAGTACGCTCTGGTACTTGCGGTCTGGCTTAAGGGTACGCTGAAGGCGTTTGGTTACTTTACGAGGCATTACTTGTCCTCCTTCTTAACACCGTACTTAGAACGGCCTTGTTTGCGCTTTGCAACACCCTGAAGGTCGAGGGCACCACGAACGATATGGTAACGGACACCTGGAAGGTCTGGCACACGTCCACCACGGACGAGAACAACAGCGTGCTCCTGAAGGTTGTGACCCTCACCACCGATGTATGCCCAAACTTCTTGACCGTTTGTAAGACGAACACGTGCAACTTTACGAAGTGCCGAGTTAGGCTTCTTTGGAGTTTTGGTGGTTACCTTAATACAAACACCACGCTTCAGTGGGCTATCTTGGTTGTAGTAACGGGTTTTAAGCGCGTTATGAATTTTGCCGAGCGCAGGAGACTTTGACTTTTTTGCCGCAGTCTTGCGTGGCTTTCGTACCAATTGGTTAATGGTTGGCATGAAAACTCCTGTTTTCTTAATTTATGATGTAGCGCATAGCTACGATTTATGTGGCAGATTCAGCAACTCTTTCACATGTCTTACTTCTTAGCTGCTGTCGCCAGGTACACATTCCTTACTGGCAAACAACCCTAAAAAGAGGAAACTCCCTGCTAGTATACCAGTCTTTATGATTTTTTTCAAGACAAGAAAAGAGCCCCGACATCCTCCCACCAAGAGAGAATGTCGGGGCTGCCCGGAATGGGGCGAGAGCTCAGGCGGCCAACGTCTTGTCGCCACTGACGCCGATGACCTGCGTGAGGAGGACGTCCTCGGTACCGTTGCTCAACTGCGCCAGCTTGAGGACGACACCGCTTCGCAGCTCTTCCTTCTCACCGAACGCCTTGGCAGCAGCCAGTAGACTGACCACCTCGCTCCATCTGCCCAGCGTGAGCGCCGTGAACAGCGGAGTGGAGCGGCTGGCGGCGTAGATCAGGAATCGCTTCTCTTCACTGCTCAGGTTGGCCGTGCCGTCCACCTGGTGCTTCTTGCCGTCACCGTCGGTCACAGCGGCGAACAGACCGTGGATGCTGCGAAGATTCGTGATCCTCTGCTGCCGCTCCTCCTCGGTCTGCAGGGGGTGCAGTATGGCAGAAACCGACCGCAGCAGCGCGGTGAGGCGTTCGCGGTCCCTTTCGACATGCGCCGGGGACCTGTTGTCCGCGAGCAGTTCTCCGTTAGGGCCAATGAGGGTTCGAACGTGGCTCACAGCCAGCTCCTCTGATAGCCGGGGCTCGAATACACATACGTGGCGTATGCTCGAGTAATAAATATTATACTCCAAAATAATAGTTCCGTCAAATATTACTTCCGCGTAGTATAAAGTGCTACCCATTGCTCTGGCGTAAGCTGTGAAGGTCGGAGATCGGTTGAGATACCTGCGGTTTTGCGCGGCGTTTTCGCAAACTTCTTAGGGTCGTCATAGCACTCTTCTATCATTCTATAAAAGTGCGAACGATCGGTAGGCAGTAAAAATGGCACTTCGCGCGGGATAACTTCGATAAAAGCCGTATCCACGTTCGGATGCGGCCAAAAGTCGGTTCTTTGCAGCCTTTTGCGCACACGTACCTCAAACCACGGCGCTATCATTGCCCCTAGCTGCCCTGTAAAACCGTCTTTTTGCGGAACTAATTTATAAGCGAACTGCTTTTGAACGATGAGATACGTTGCCTCGGGAGGATTGTCGGATGTCGTTATTTTGCGCACAATTCTTGAGCTAATGTGAAATGGAATGTTGGCAAAAATTTTGTACGGCCCCTTTGGTAGCGCTTCGGTGAGAAAATCGGCCTGTCTTACGGTAACGTTGGAGTATTTAGCGACATTCTGTTGCAATTTCTCTGCGGTCTTCTGGTCGTACTCAATGGCGATTATTTTCTTGGCAACACTCGCAAGTACGCTTGTAATCACTCCACTGCCGGCACCGATATCATACACAATATCCTCTTTATTGATAGTCGTACGCTTTAAAAGCAATTTCACTAGTTGCGGATTGCGTAAAAAGTGTTGAGAGTGATGAGGAAGGCGTTTCATTAGAATTATTATGCCACAATACAGCGTCACTTACTAGATGGTAATATTGACTTAAGTTAATATTAATGATATTATATACATTGAACAACCCGTTCAAGCCTTCTACCGGAGGAACATATGCGACTCATGATCGACAGCGCCACACGCAAAGTCACCGTCGTCACTCGTGAGGGAAGCCACGCCGTCATCTTCGACAGGCCCTACTCCATGGGCGACGACGAGCACACCATGCTGGTGCGTTCGCTCGGTGACCGTGGCGTCATGGTACACCTCAAGAAGAAGGGCGTCAAGAAGCCGGTACGGACCGACATCGTCCGCTTTCTCAGTGGCATGCGTGGCCGCTCCGTCTCCGGCGACCCCCGTCGCTACAGCTACGACATCTACGTCGAACCCAGCAGGTCGGCCTTCCCCATCCTCGAACTCGTCGAGCGAATCGAAAACCTCGGCGTTCCGTACTACAACGTGACGCCGATCTTCGACAACGAGCCGCTCGAAGACTGCGTCGCCGCGCACTCGTCGCCCGTCATGCACAGCGACGGCGAGGTGAGCGCGCGCAAGGTCCCCGAGTCGAGAGACATGATGGAGGCCGTCGGCTTCACCGTCGTCGACGACAGCTGGAGCATGCTCAGCTTCGGCGACCACGTGTCGCACGTCTACCTGCGGATGTCCGCCGCCGACGAGGCCGAGGACATCCTCGCCAAGATCAGGGAGATCCAGGCCGGATCGACCGACTGACATGGCGCCGTCCCGCTCTTCGAGACTGTTTTTTGTCTCGAAGAGCGGGGCTTTTATTTTTTATCTGCACAATAAAAATACCCCACCGAATGGCGGGGTATTTCTTTACGCATTGTCGTACTAGACGATTTCGGCCAGCTCTTCAGCGATATCTTCTTCGGCAATGAGTTCGCTGTCATCTTCGGGCTGCTCTGCGCCCGTTCCAACAGGAATCTTACGACCGATGATAACATTCTCTTTCAGACCCTTGAGGTGGTCGGCACGACCACTGGTTGCGGCGTTAATGAGCACGCGGGTCGTATCCTGGAACGATGCGGCAGATAGCCAGCTGTCACTCCAGATAGAAACCTTTGTGATACCTAGGAGAAGTTGCGTGTACTGCGCGAGTTCTTTGCCTTCGGCCGCAAGTTCTGCGTTTGCTTCAACCACAGCGGCTTTCGAGACGATATCACCCATAACGAACGAACTGTCGCCTGGATCCTCTACCTGCACGCGTGAGAACATCTGTCGAACGATGATCTCGAGGTGCTTATCTGCAACATCTTGGCCCTGTGCCGCGTAAATACGGAGCACTTCGTTAATGATGTAGCGCTGCGTTGCCTCGGTGCCCTTTAGTCGCATGAGGTCATGAAGGTTAAGTGAACCAATTGTCAAGCGGTCGCCGGCTTCAAGAATATCGCCTGCACGAACAACCAACTGGCTACTTCCCGGCACTTCGTAACGAACGGGTGCACTTGCATTTGCCGCAAGGACGAGTGTATTTTCAGCAACCTCAACGACACCATCAAACGGAGCGACGAGTGGCTTTGCCTCTCCTTCTGCAGTTGCCAGAACATCGCCAACCTTCACATCGCTGCCAGCTTTGACTGCAACAGTGCGGCCTTCGAGCGGAATGCGCTCAACATGACCAGCCTCTGGTGTTACCTGAACAATGTACTTCTTGCCATCTTCCCATACGTCTACCGTACCCGCTACCTCTGTAATGTAGGCTTGACCTTTTGGCGCACGAGCCTCGAATAGCTCTTCGACACGGGGGAGACCCTGCGTAATGTCGCCACCAGCAACACCACCAGCGTGGAATGTACGCAGTGTTAGCTGAGTACCAGGTTCACCGACAGACTGCGCGGCAATAACACCGACAGGCTGAGCGTTACCAACAAGGGATCCCGTTGCCATGTCGATACCATAGCTCATGCGTGGAATACCGCGGAGGTTTTTGGTTGAAAGAACGCTCTGAATCTTAACGGCATCGATTGACGTGTCCGCCTCAATAGCGTTTGCAACTTCACGAGTAATGAGCTCGTTCTTGGCAATATGTCCAGGAATATCTTCAGCAGCGTAACGACCAAAGAGACGGTTGCCAAATTCAATCATCGTTAGCTCAGATTCGCTACGGTAGATTGCAAAGCCTTCGTCGTCGTTCTCCTCGTCTTCAACCGTAAAGACATCTTGGCTCACATCGACAAGACGACGAGTCAGGTAGCCCGAGTCGGCTGTCTTAAGTGCGGTGTCAATAAGACCCTTACGTGCACCACGAGTAGCCACGAAAGATTCAAGAGATGACAGTCCATTCTTGTAACTCGAGCGAATTGGCAGCTCAATTTCACGGTTTGCTGCATCCACCATAATACCCACCATGGCGCTTGCTAACTTCACGTTTGAAATATCACCACGGGCACCAGAGTTCACCATGACGCTAATACTGGTGTCCATGTTCTTTAGCTGTGATTGCAAGAACTCTGTTACTTGGCGGTCAACGTTACGCCATGCGGCAACCGTCAGGCTGTAACGTTCATCCTCGGTAATAAGACCTTGGTCAAATTGTTCGGAGATGAGTGCCGCTTTAGCGTCACCTTCGGCAACGAACTCGCTGATTTCGCTAAAGTGAAGGTAGTCGTCCTTACCGGTCGATACGGCGGCAACTGTTGCAAAACGGAATGCGAGCCCCTTCATGCGGTCGGCAGTCTTTGCGGTTTCTTCGGCACCGTACGTGTCAAAGATTTTCGCAAGTACTTTCTTTAGCTGCTTCTTACCCTGGATATTATTGTCATATGGGAAGTCTTCAGGCAGGATGTCGTTAAAGAATACGCGTCCAAGTGTCGTGTTACGCACCTCACCCTTTGCAAGCACGCGAATTGGCGTCTGTAGCTGCAAGTGGCCGTTGTCATATGCCATTTCAGCTTCATAAACCGAACTATACGCCTTTACGGTTTCGGTTTGCGCACCTGGTTTTTCGTACGTAAGGTAGTAGTTACCAAGTACAACGTCCTGACCAATGTTAAGCACTGGCGCACCATCGGCAGGCTTTAGAAGGTTGTTCGTTGCGCTCATGAGTTCACGAGCTTCGCGCTGTGCCTCTTTTGAGAGTGGCAAGTGAACGGCCATCTGGTCACCATCGTAGTCGGCGTTAAAGCCGTTTGCAACAAGCGGGTGAAGTTGAATTGCCTTCCCTTCGACAAGCTTTGGCTGGAAAGCTTGAATAGATAGACGGTGAAGTGACGGTGCACGGTTCAAGAGGACATATTTGCCTTCGATAACCGCATCAAGTGCGTCCCATACGAGCGCATCGCCTGCTTCAATAAGGCGCGTTGCCGAACGAATGTTATGGGCATGTTCACCGCGAATAAGCCAACTAATGACAAATGGCTTGAAAAGCTCGAGCGCCATTTGTTTTGGCAAACCACATTGGTGAATTTTAAGCTTAGGCCCAACGACAATGACCGAACGACCAGAGTAGTCGACACGCTTACCAAGAAGGTTTTGACGGAAACGTCCCTGCTTACCCTTTAGCATGTCGCTAATGCTCTTTAGGCGTCGACGACCACCAGTTGCGTTTACCGCACGGCCACCGCGAGCAGCGCTGTTATCAATCAGCGCGTCAACCGCCTCTTGAAGCATGCGCATTTCATTGCGGCGAATAACTTCTGGCGCGTTGAGGTCGATCAGCTTTTTAAGACGATTATTACGGTTAATAACACGTCGATAGAGGTCGTTGAGGTCGCTCGTTGCAAAACGTCCACCGGTAAGCTGTACCATAGGACGAAGATCCGGTGGGATAACCGGAAGAACGGTAAGCGTAAGACTGCTTGGTTCAATGCCGGCAGCGTGCATACCTTCAAGCACCTTAAGACGCTTGAGGATTTTCTTTTCACGCTGACCCTTGGCACTTTCAGCTTCTTCGCTTAGTTGCGCAATAAGCACCTCAAGGTCAATTTCATCAAGCATTGCCTTCAGCGCTACACCGCCCATGCCGACCGTGATGAGCTCTTCATACTCTTCCGGTAGGTTGCGGTAGTCGGTTTCACTGATAAGCGCAAACTTAGCAAGACTTTCGAGCTGGCTTTTCTTTGTTTCAAAAGCAACAGTAAGCTCTTCAAGCTCGCGAGTTTGCTGTTCGGCAAGCGCTTTTACATCAGCACCTTCGCCATCAGCCTCACGCTCAAAGCGCATTTTAATTGCAGCGCGGCCAGCTTCGGTTTCAGCTTCAAGATCCGCTAGGTACTGATCGCGTTTTTCTTCGTCAACCGTCAAGACGACATAGGTTGCAAAGTAAGCAATACGTTCGAGATTACGAACGGTAATACCAAGAAGCAAGCTCATCGCACTTGGCGTACCGCGCATAAACCAGATATGCGCAACAGGACTCGCTAACTGAATGTGCCCCATTCGCTCACGGCGAACAATAGATTTGGTAACAAGCTCACCGTTTTTATCAACGGCTGCTTCGCGTGAACGGACGCCCTTTAGTTTGCCGTCGTTGACGTTAAGGTCTTTAATTGGACCGAAAATACGCTCACAAAACAAACCGTCACGTTCTGGCTTTTGGGTGCGATAGTTGATAGTCTCCGGCTTCGTTACTTCGCCATGGCTCCATTTCAGAATGTCCGTAGGGCTAGCAACAGCGAGACGCACCGCGTCAAAGTCGGCAATGCCGTTTGATGCAACAACTCGACTCATCTTACGCCTCCTCCTTAATCTTTTCAATTTCGTCAATATCTTGAATATTCATACCATCTTCGATGTCGCCAATTTCATCAGCCTCATCAAGAACGGTTTCGGTATCAGTTTCAATCTCTATCGGAGCCGTCTTATCGGCAGGACCTGCGCTGGCAATAACATGTTCTGCATCGACAGCTTCGTCTTCGCTTTCGTCAAGCAAGTCAACACGAAGGCCAAGGCCCTGAAGCTCTTTCACGAGCACGTTAAATGATTCTGGTAGCTTTGGACCAACGATAATATCGTCTTTAATGATCGATTCGTAGGCCTTTGCACGTCCGTAAACATCATCCGACTTAATAGTAAGCATTTCCTGAAGCGTGCTTGCGGCACCGTAAGCTTCAAGTGCCCAAACCTCCATCTCACCGAAACGCTGGCCACCGTTTTGCGCCTTACCACCAAGTGGCTGCTGGGTCACCATTGTGTATGGACCGGTTGAACGAGCGTGGATCTTATCTTGAACCATGTGGTGGAGCTTAATCATGTGCATGACACCAACGGTGGTACGCTCTTCAAAAGCTTCACCAGTGCGACCATCGAAGAGTTGGCTCTTACCATCTCGGGCGTAACCCGCTTTTTCAAGCTCGTCCGAGATAATCTCGTTTGAAATACCGTTAAACGGAGGCGTTGCAACCTTGTAGCCAAGAGCACGCGCTGCCATACCGAGGTGGGTTTCAAACAACTGCCCGATGTTCATACGACTTGGCACACCAAGTGGGTTTAATACGACATCAACAGGAGTACCATCTTCCATAAACGGCATGTCTTCTACTGGGAGAATACGCGCGACAACGCCCTTGTTACCGTGACGACCGGCAAGCTTGTCACCAACGCTAATTTTACGAAGCTGCGCAACGTAAATCTGAATTTGCATTAGTACGCCAGCCTTAAGTTCGTGACCGTTCTCGCGTGAGAAAATCTTCACACCGACAACTTTACCGCCACCCGCGTTGTTCATACGCTGTGACGTATCACGGACATCTTTCGCTTTCTCACCGAAGATAGCACGAAGAAGTCGCTCTTCGCTTGAAAGCTCTTGCTCGCCTTTTGGTGTAATTTTACCCACCAAAACGTCACCAGCACGCACTTCAGAACCAACCTGGATAATACCAGTCTCGTCGAGGTGGCGAAGACTGTCCTCGCTGACGTTTGGAATATCGCGGGTGACAATTTCTGGTCCAAGTTTCGTTTCGCGGACTTCAACGGTGTAATCTTTAATGTTGATGCTCGTAAGAGCGTCTTCTTTGACGATGCGGTCAGAAAGGACAATCGCGTCGTCCATGTTATAACCACCCCATGGCATAAAGGCAACCGTAAGGTCGCGACCAAGGGCAAGCTCACCATCAGCAATAGATGCACCTTCAATAAGAACGTCGCCCTGTTTTACCTTGTCGCCACGTATAACGCGAGTTTTTTGATTAATCGAACGGTCGTCGTTACTCTTTGAGAAGTGAACAAGCTCGTACACTTTTACGCCATCAGCGTATTTAACGTGGACTTCGTCTCCATCGGCACGAACCACTTCCCCATCGGCTTCAGCCACAATAAGCTGGCTTGTGTTTTTGGCAATTTCCGCTTCAACACCAGTGCCCACGGTTGGCGCTTCTGGAGTAAGAAGTGGTACGGCCTGTTTCTGCATGTTCGAACCGGTAAGCGAACGGTCGACACGGTTTTTCTCGATAAATGGCACGAGACTCGCTGTCGAACCAAGAATTTGCTTGTGCGCGGCATCCATAAGAGTAATTTCTGAAATGTCTACCTGCTCTGGGTTGAGGAACTTACGTGCGCTCACACGCTCGGCGGTAAATGTGCCGTCATCGTTAAGTTCGGCACCGGCATCGGCGATAACTTCGTTAAGCTCCTGCGATGCGTCGAGGTAAATAACCTCGTCGGTTACCTTGCCGTCAACAACCTTAAGGTATGGGGTTTCAACAAAACCATACTCGTTAACGCGCGAGTACGTTGCAAGGTTAAGTACTAGGCCAATGTTCGCACCTTCTGGCGTTTCAACCGAGCAAATACGTCCATAGTGGGTTGGGTGGGCGTCACGTACGTCAAAACCTGCGCGTTCACGACTAAGACCGCCAGGTCCCATTGAGCTTAGGCGGCGCTTGTGCGAAAGCTCTGAAAGCGGGTTAACTTCGTCCATAAGCTGTGATAGCTGGCTGCTTGCAAAGAACTCGCGAACAGCAGCAACGACAGGGCGGGCATTAATAAGCTGGCCTGGAGTGACAGTCTCGAGGTCGCTCATGCTCATGCGGTCCATGGCATTTCGCTGCATGCGAAGCATACCAACGCGGAACTGACGAGCAACAAGTTCACCAACTAGTTTTACACGGCGGTTTGAAAGCGCATCAATGTCATCTTGTGGCTCCTGAGTGTTGTTGAGGCGAATAATTTCGCGAATAACCGCAAGCAGGTCTTCCATTCGGAAAACGCGGTTCTCAGTAGTGTTTGGCGTATCAAGGCCAAGACGCTGGTTAAGCTTATAACGACCGACACGGCTGTAATCGAAACGCTTGAAATCGAAGAACATGCGTTCAATCATACTGCGGGCGTTGTCAACTGTCGCGAGATCTCCCGGGCGAAGTCGGCGGTATACCTCAATAAGCGCCTCGTTTGAGCCGCGAGCGGGATCTTTCTCAAGGGTAACGTCGATAAACTTCGTATCACCGTTGTCTGCCTCTTCAAAGAGAGCTTTAATCTCTGAAGTTTTTCCGTAACCAAGCGCTCGAAGCAATGTCGTTACAGGAATTTTGCGTCGGCGATCAATTTTAACATAAATTGTCCCGTTCGTTGCGGTCTCAAACTCAAGCCATGCACCACGGCCGGGAATAAGTTTCGCACCGTAGTAGTTGCGACCGTTCGAAACGTCAGCCGTAAAGAACACGCCAGCGCTACGGATAAGCTGTGAAACGACAACACGCTCCGTACCATTAATAATAAAGGTACCGCGGTCGGTCATCCATGGGTAGTCACCCAGGTAAATTTCCTGCTCTTTCACTTCACCGGTTACCTTGTTGGTAAGCTCGACATGAGCATTAAGCGGTGCGTCAAAGGTAAGGTTGTTTTCCTTCGCGTCTTTTTCGCTGTTTTTAGGAGTTTTAAATTCGTAGTCCTTAAACCGAAGTTCGAGCTTCTGACCAGTGTAGTCCTCGATTGGGTTAAGTTCTGCAAAAATCTCGCTCAAGCCAGTCTCGACGAATTCACGCCAAGAATCTTTCTGGTGAGCGATGAGGTCTGGAATAGGCAACGCCGTGTCGTCTTTTGTAAAGAATACACGTCGTGCCGCGTTAGGCTTGGTTTGTGCCACGCTGCTTGCTCCTCGCATACATATTGTTTAGTGATAGAATCGGCGCCGAAGATTCTCACGTAGTCCACT